>Ga0210096_1000070_pt1 | contig 49649 bp, 42 predicted proteins | sample China_Galinas_PW_4_FD_184864 | JGI IMG/M metagenome (GOLD analysis project Ga0210096, IMG submission 184864) | Wetland microbial communities from San Francisco Bay, California, USA, that impact long-term carbon sequestration - China_Galinas_PWA_D2... | ecosystem: Environmental > Aquatic > Marine...
GCCAAATGGGAACAGGAGCATATTCCCTATACCATGCGCAAAAAGCGCCAAGCCTTTTTTGCTGACCATCAAAGCCAAAAAGCGGGAAATTCTTAGCGCGGATTTGCGGGAGATTTCGACAGCCTAGCGCCGACCCCAAGATCCGCGAAAAGCAGAAGCAGGCCCGGTTGGCCCAGGCAGCCAAAGGGCCAGTGTTGCCATCAGATATGGAGGCCGTGACGATATTGGTTGATTTGACCAGGCATCCGAACAGCGGTTTGGAGCAGATTGCGCACCGGCTCAAGGGCAAAGGACTCGATATTGAGGTGCAAGCCGTCCGCCAGTTGCTCGTGCATCACGATCTGCTAAAAAAACCGCGGATTTCCCCCCCATCCGGTGTTTAACCTACCATTTGGAGAAGCTGCAAAGCACGCTGTCACTCGGTGCCCTATTTCCGGAAAAGCCATTGCTACGGTTTGCTCCCGCTCTGAGCCATTGTCCGCGATGCCATCACCTCACGGGGGTGTGGAAAACCCACACCCGAGAGGTCGCCACGCTGCGTATCGGCCATTTCATCGCCCATGAGACGCAAAAGATCCAGCAGGCGTACGGCGACCCTATTGCGCTGGTACACGACATGGGCGCTGCGATCCTGCATGCCGTCGAGGAGGTCTTCCCCAGCGTACCGGACTATATTTGCCATTTTCACTTTCTCAAAGACATCGGCAACGATCTGTTTGGCCACGATTACGCTACGATCCGCCGGCATCTGAAGACCCATCGCATCGGTAAGCGGTGGCATGCACAGATCGTCAAGGACCAGCAGGTCGGTTTTGGCAAACTCGCCGAGCAGTTTATGGTGACGCCCATCGCCCTTGGCGATAGTCAGTTCCCGAAAGATCCGTGGCAGGCGAAGATGGCTTGCCGAGAAGCCTTCCCGGCAGGCCTTGTGTGCCAGCGCACAGGCCAACCAGGTCTTGCCGATACCGGTGGGGCCGATGATGAGGACATTGGGGTGTTCGCGTACCCAGCCACAGGTGGCGAGCTTGGTCATCAGCGACTTATCAAGGCCCCTGGGGGTGCGGTAATCGATGTCCTCGGGGCTGGCGTTGTGGCGCAGTCTGGCTTTGCTCAGCCGAGTCCTCAGACGCCGGGTTTCGCGTTCGGTGTATTCCCGGTCGACCAACAGTCCCAGGCGTTCCTCGAAGCCGAGGTCCTCGATGTCGGGCATGTGGATCTGTTCCTCCAAAGCCTGGCGCATGCCCGTGAGGCGCAGGCACAGAAAAGAATTCGACAGCCATCTTTTGGAAGCCCCGGAAAGCGGTAGGCCGACCACTCTCGCTTGCGCCCCTACCCGGGACGAAGAGCGACTTCAACGCCGAGAAATGGCGGGCAAAGCGGGGCGATCGGCAAGATTGACAGGGTTGGACCGAAAATCGGCCACGGGCTTGCCCCCAATGCTCTATCGGGTGCGATTACGGGGTTTCAGGGAGAGAGCTGAGGGCGCTCAGCTGGGAAACAGCCGCCGACAGGCACGAATACCGCGCGCCCAGCTCTGACCCGCTCGCTCGCAGGCCTGCTCGACGTGCTCGGGCTGACCGAACCACCTGCAGAAGTGGGTCTCGAATTCGGTGGCCAGCTGGAGCCAGGCCTGGGGGCTGACGCCGATCCGCTCCAGGATGGGCGGCAGATCGTCGGGAATCGCCCCGCGCTTGTCCTCGCGCACCGCCCGACCGGTCCAGTTGACCAGCTCCAGATAGTCCGCGAGGTGGAAGGGCAGTCCCGCGGGCATGCCCTGGCGCACGCCGCCCACGAAAGGATAGAGCCCCGGCGGCTGGGTCATCAGTGCCGGTGCGGCGACGCCCTCGTTGTCGGCCACGTTCGAGGCTTCGAGCTTTGCGGCGGATGTGTCTTGCAAAGCGCGAATCCGCCGCTGGATGGAGGTGTAGTCCGAGTCCTCGGGGGTCTCGGCGATGGCGGCGCGCACCGGGTTGAGGTCCACGTAGGCGAGACAGGCGAGCACCGCTTGGTCGTCGAGCAGCGCCTGCGACTTGAAGCGTCCCTCCCAGAAGTGTCCGGTGCACTGGTCCTCCTCGTTGGCCTTGCGCGCGATGTGCTCGTTGAGACGCGGAACTCGACCTGCCCGTAACCTCCTTTCTCCGCGTTGCGGCGGACCTTGGAGATCATGTCCGGGGTCATATCCACGCCGATGATCCGGCCCGACGCGCCCACTTCGGCGGCGGCCAGAAAGCAGTCGAAGCCGCCGCCGCTGCCGAGATCCAGCACCGTCTCCCCTGGCTGAAGGGCAGCGATGGCCTCAGGGTTGCCGCAGCCCAGTCCCATGTCCGCTCCCTCAGGCATCGCCGCCAGGTCCTGCTTCCTGTAGCCGACACGAGTGGAGATCAGCCGGTCGATCTGGGCATCCTCGTCCACCCCGCAACAGCTGCTGCCCACACCGCACCCCTGGCCGGATTCGCCGGCCTTGGCCACCCGGGCATAGCTGGCTCGCACCCCCTGGCGGAGCAGATCGGCCCTCAGGGACACGGACTGGACCTCCTTGTCGGTATGGCGGTCGTCGGAACAGCAACGGTCACTCATGGCTATCTCTTGTGTTTATTCTGCAGGTTGAACCTGTAAATGCGGATGGCCCAGTGTCTTCCGGTCCCACGAACACTAGAACGGAATGTCGTCATCGTCCGGGGGCGGATACAACCCGGCGATCTCCGCGCGACCGTCGACATAGCGCATCTTTCCGGAGCCGCTGATTTCCACCCATGCGTTGTCTTGGAGCCAGTCCAAAACAGACTGGGGCTGTACTGCATGACGGGTCTTTGTGTAGGCCTTGATATCGTTGAGCAGGGCTTTCCTGCTCGCTGGCCGTGGCTTTTGGGATTGTAGACGGTGGTCGGCGTAATCGAGGCCGGCCATTTCCACCGCAGGGGTATCCAACGTCCGCGCTGTCCTTCCCGTCTTGCCGTTCACGCGCCGGGCTGTACGCTGATTGGCGCGCAGCATGTTGACCGCGTGGTCCAGGTCCCCGTCCTCCGACAGCAGGATGAATTCGGTCTCTGGCGGCATCTCCGCCATCAGCTTCCCGGCATGGAAGCAGAGACCGAAATCGGCGGCGTTCTTGCCCTTCTTCTCCATGCCCACGATCTCCAGGTGGCCACCAAGGATGGGCTCGGCCAATGCGGTCACCAAGCCCAGGGGCAGCTTCGGCTCCTGGCTGCCGTAACAGACGACAATCCTGCTGAAACCGTCCAGGTTGGCCGGCAACTGGCTGATTTGCTGGGGGCAGTTGTCCAGGTCGATGAGTAGGACGCGGGACAGCGCCAACAATGCTGCCGACGGTTCTTGCATGTGGTCTGACTCCATGGGATTGCGGGATAAGGGCGGCGAAATTCCGAATCATGTGTCGCTCACGCCCTGAGCAAGTGCGATCCGGGGGGGCGCGGAGTCGACTCAACAGTTGTGTCTAGAAGAAGATCCACGTGAACCGGCTGTATGTCAACGACCAAATGCCTGTCTATGTCTTGTTCTTGCCCGCCGCGAACCCTGCGGGCCCATGTCACCGGGCGGGAGAGGGCCGCCGCGGTCCTACTCCCCGGAACCAGCCGTTAGGTGCCTGTCCTGTTTCTGCGCCCGTGCGTCGAACCGCAACGGTCATGGCCTCGGACAACACGAACGGCAACCGCACTGGCTTCTTCGCGCGAACCACGCCGCCGATGCTCTCCAACGGTCTCTCCAGAACCACCTTGTAGAGGAACACGAGCGCGTTAAGTGCTTGATTCTGCGTGCTCTCCGCAACGTTGCGCTGGGTCGCCAGATGCGACAGAAAGCCCCCCACCTCCGTCTCACCCATCTCCTTCGGGTGACGCTTGCCGTGGAACAAGATGTAGCGTTTGATCCAGTGGACCTAGGCGTCCTCGGTCCGGATGCTCTAGTGGCGCACCCGTATCGCCTCACGCGCCGTGTCCAGGAAAAATGAAGTCGACTGCTCGATAGTCATGATGTTCTCTTCGCGTTCGTTCCTTGACAGAGCATAGCCGACGCCCCAGCGCAAGGCAAGCTGTTGCGGGATAGTGAGAATCTTTCCCGATTTCTCCGCCCCCCGCGGGACCTGAGCCCCCCTCTGGACCTCGCCGGGAACCTGTGCTAAGTTCTTGATCCATCGAGAGGTCCAGACCCTGCGGTCGAGGGATGGCCAGGCTCCACCAAGCCGCCCTCTCGGCCGCAATATTCGGAAGATCGCGCGGTTTGCCGCAGATATGCGTAGGTAGAGAGCGATGTTCACGATATCCCGCAGAATCCGGGAATATCCGGAATCTTTCCCGAAAAGTGCGCTGATAGGCGGGATATCGTGCGATGTTACCGCTGCTGAATAGTTGGGCGGATACGGGAGAGGAGTCATGGCATACGAAATTCACATCGTAAAGGCTGACGGAATCACAGAGGATCAGTGGCGCAATGCCGTCGGTGCGACAAAGGGCGTCAAGCTTGACCCAAGTGACATCGTTGCAGCAAACCCGACGACAGGGGAAGAGATTCGAATCGCGGGGAATTCGACCAATGCCGCGGTACTGATAGGCGGCGAATGGGCGAAGGTATTCCGGTATGGACAAGGCGCGGCGAGCTTCGCGGTACGTGATGAGACGATCATGGTTAATGAGGAACATCCGGTTCGTTCGGCGTGTGCAGCTTTAGCCCGCCTTCTCTGTGCCCAAATAGAGGGGGACGAGGGTGAGACGTATGACTGGTAGGCAGAACCACCCAACCATCACTTGCAGCCGACCGCTCGAGTCGCTAGCGCTCCTTGCGCGATCGGTTGAAGTGAGCCGTCACTGCGACACGAAGTCGCATGATTTGCTGTTAAACAACAGCCAGGAGGCAGTCTGATTTAGCCATGGTATGGTGTTACCTGTCCCCGAACCGGGGGGGCGTTGCTGGCAACGGCGGGGTCTCAAGCACCCGGTAAGAAGTCGGCGGTGAGTGGCACACTTGCGGTGAGTGGCACACTTGCTCGACCCTTGGGGAATGGTCGGTATGGGCAACGTAAGTGAAGCCTTGGTGTTACGTATCGTGATCGAAGCGGGGCTAGAGCCACCATTCGGCCCCAGAGCCAAAATGGCAATGCCAGGCAGGTCGGTGAGTTTTGACGGCGAGCCGACACACCCGTAGTCCTCGTCGGTATACAGAGGCGCCCTAACTCGATCTGTTCGTAGATCATGCGGAACGTGGTAAGCCTGTATTCCTCTCCTGCTCCGCAGGAGTCGGTTCTTTCGCCCCAATCCATTGGCCGCGCCAAGCGAGAGGCAGAGTCGCGACAGCTAGACATAACGTTTTCGGTCTGCGACATGAGGCAGATAGAGGCTCATCACGCGGGTGGGTTTGACGTTGTTCTCTCTGCCGACAACTCCATCCCCCATATCTTGAGCGATAAAGAAATTCTCGAAACGCTGAAGGGCATGTATTCCCGGCTTCGCCCTGGCGGTGGCTGCATCATCACCGTCCGCGATTACGACAAAGCAGAGCGAGGCCGAGGCATCGTCAAGCCTTATGGCATCAGAGAAATCGGCGGCACCAGATACTTGATCTGGCAGGTCTGGGATTTCGAGGGCGATCAATACGCTCTTTCCATGTACTTCGTAGAAGACAACTTGCGAGATTCGACGGGAAAATCGCACATCATGCGGTCGCATTACTATGCGATTTCACCCGATTCCGTTCTTGCGCTGATGGGTGAAGCAGGGTTTGGGGAGCTAGAGAGGTTGGATGAGGTCTTTTTTCAGCCAGTGCTCGTCGGACGGAAATGTGCCTAATCGGGATAGGGAGCCGCTGTGGCGGCCCCGTTCCCCACAGCACCGTAGGTACGGGTCCGTATACGGCGCCTGGCCTTGTATTAGCAGAGACGCTTCCTCGGGCGAAACTCGTATATGGCCATGGACATCATGTGTGGGGCAGCGAGGACACTATGTGATCGGTTGGCAGCTGAGTTCACCGAGCTCTACAACAGCGCCGTAGAAGCCGTTCAGCGAGAGGTTGGGCATTAGAGTGGCGCGCATGCCGCCTAACCAAGGGATGGAGCGGACGGTCAACAGTGTCACGCCCTTTGCGTTCGCAAAGCGCGCGCCACTTTTCCCCGCCGCTCATCCCAGACGTTGTCCAGATCGGCGATCTCGGCCACCTGCTGCACCGTGTCGTGGCTGAGATGGTTGCTCAGTGCCAAGCCGGTTATATCCGCCAGGAGCTCGGCGGCGCGCTCAAACGGCAGCTCCACGGCGTGCTGGAGCACCTGCTCCTGCATGTCCTACTGATGCACCGCACGGGCCGGCTCCAGGGCCTCGTCCAGGGGGTGGTAGCCGCGATGGCAGCGCGCGCAGTGGAAATAGGGGCGTTGGAGCTGCTGGGTGGGTAGGTGCAGGCAGGCGCAGCCATCTAGACCCCCTGCCTGAGCCGCTCACGGGCATCGGGGCACAGCGGGTAGACCCACAGCTGTTTGGGGGCTGCGCCGTGGCGCTCGTGAGCGCGATCGTCGCGTCCGCGCCCGCTGCTCAGGCCCAGCTCCAGCCAGTTGGCCGCCCGATAGCAAGTGCCGCGGTAGCGCGCCGGATCGACCAGGGTCTCGAGCAGCCAGGGGGTGATCGCGTAGTGCTGCGCCCAGTCGGCGGGCAGCGCCCGTGCGGCCTTCGCCAACACGTGGCTGGCCAGGTGCGGCACCCGCACCCAGGGCAGGATGAGAAAGCGGCTGTTGCACACAATGTGCTGCAGGCGGGCTTGGCGCTGGTCCTCGTCCCAGCCGATCCATTGATCCCGGGCGCGCAAGCGCCAGGCCGCGCTGGAGAACTGCAGGCAACCGACGACCTCGTGTGATCCGCGAAACAGATAGCGTAGATGGGCGCCGAAGGGCGTGCGATGGCCCAGATAATGGTAGCTGTGCACCAGCGAGCGCCACTGCGCCCGGGTCTCGGCGCTGGACACCCGCTCCAACCGGATCGGGCCGATCTGGCGCAGCGAGCCCACCACAGGGCTCGGTGGCGCGACACTGATCTGGATTTGCGTGGTCGAGCCCTTGGGCCGGCCCGCGCGTGTCTCGGGAAGCTCCAGTAGCTGCCGATCGGCCAGCTGCTCCAGAAACTGGCGGCACTCTACAGTCTTAGGCTTGCCGTTGGGTCGCAGCCAGCCCAGCAGCTCACACAGCGTGGCCGCCAGCTCCGTGCGACTAAGCCGCCGATAGCGGTGTACCGTGCTTTTGATAAAGCTGAGCTGCTGCTCCGAAACAGGGATACCGCAGAATTGAAGACCCACCGGCTGGATACTCCACATCGTCAGTGCCTGTCATCGCTTTGCCCAGCCTCATGGTAGCTAGGATCCGCCGAAACGTCCGGCCCCGGGGCCCGATCAGCCGAGACTCTTGGATGCGATCTCGTAGACATCCTTGGAGATCCTGGGGGCACCGAGAACTCGCTCCAGCTGGGCCTTCATCAATGTCCGGCGACCTGTGTCGTAACGACGCCAGCGAGCCATGACCCGCAACAGGCGGGACGCCACCTGGGGGTTCAGGGCGTTGAGCTCCAGGACGCGATCGCCCAGGAAGGCGTAGCCGGCCCCCGAGGCGTCATGAAAGCGCACCGGGTTTCCGGAGACGAAGGCACCGATGAGGCTACGGACCTTGTTGGGATTGCGCATCGAGAAGGCCGGATGGGCCGTGAGCGAGCGCACCCGCTCCAGGGTATCGGCTCGCTTGGAGCAGGCCTGGATCGCGAGCCACTTGTCAAGCACCAGGGGGTCGTCCTTCCAGCGCTCGCCAAACTCGGCCAGCACCGTCTCGCGCTCTTCGCCCGTGGAATCGGCCAGAGCCACGAGGGCGGCCAGCACGTCGGTCATGTTATGGCCCTCGCGGAATTGGGTCAGGCACAAGCTCCGCACCTCGGAATCGTCCAGCTGCATCAGGTAGCCCAGGCACAAGTTCTTCAGAGAGCGCCGGCCGATGGCCGCAGGACTCGGCTCATAGTCGCCGTGCTCTTGGTTTCGCCGGTAGGCCTCCCAAAGCCACTCGCGCAGCACCCGGGCGATCCGGCCTCGAGCCATCTCGCACACTGCGTGGATACCGTCGACGTCCACCACCGTCATCTGGTCCCCGAGATAGGTCTCGGACGGCAGTCTGAGCACCTCGGCAAGCAAGGCAGGGTCGGCCTGCTCGTCGGCAAGTGTGTTGCGGAAGGCCTCCAGGAAGGCGTCGGGAATCGCCGGCTCCGCACCTTCGGCGCGGGCGGCTACGCCCCTGAGCAGGATGCGCTGGGCTAGCGCCTGGGCGGCGTCCCAGCGGTTGAAGTCGTCGCTGTCCCGGGCGGCGAGAAACATCAGGTCTTCGTCCGAGCAGTCGAGAACGACCTTGACCGGCGCGGCGAACCGCCGATTGATGGAGGACCTCGGTGGGGCGGTCAGTCCGGTCACCGAGAAGCGCGTCCGGCGCTCACGAAGCTCCAGCATCCTCGTGCCTGCCTCACGCTCGCCCTCCCCTTCCAGACGCACCGGCAGCTCCTTGCCGTCGGGGCCGATCAGGCCCAAGGCAAAGGGGATGTGCATCGGCGGCTTGTCCTGCTGCTGGCCGGGGGTGCCGGGCACCCGCTGCTCCACGTCCATGATCAGGCGTCCGGCTTCCGCCTCGAAGCGCTCGGCGACGTGCAGCTCCGGGGTGCCTGCCAGCTGGTACCAGAGTCGGAACTGGCCCAGGTCCCGACCACTGGCGTCTTCCATGCACTGCACGAAGTCGTCGGTGGTCACCGCCTGGCCGTCGTGGCGCTCAAAGTACAGGTCGGTAGCCTTGCGAAAATGCGCGGGGCCCAGCAAGTGCGCCTGCATGCGCACCAGCTCGGCGCCTTTCTCGTACACAGTGACCGTATAGAAGTTGTTGATCTCGATATAGGAATCCGGGCGCACCGGGTGGGCCATGGGGCCCGAGTCCTCGGCAAACTGGTGGGCACGCAGCAGCCGCACGTCTTCGATGCGCTTGACCCCGCGCGAGCCCATGTCGGCGGAGAACTCCTGGTCCCGATAGACGGTCAAGCCCTCTTTGAGGCTGAGCTGGAACCAGTCTCGGCAGGTGATGCGATTGCCGGTCCAGTTGTGAAAATACTCGTGGGCGATCACCCCCTCGATGTCCTGGAAGTCGCGGTCGGTGGCGGTATCCGGGCGTGCCAGCACGAACTTGGAGTTGAAGATGTTGAGACCCTTGTTCTCCATGGCCCCCATGTTGAAATCTCCGACCGCCACGATCATGTAGATGTCCAGGTCGTACTCACGGCCATACTGCGATTCGTCCCAGACCATGGCCTTTTTCAGGGAGGCCATGGCGTGGTCGCACTTGTCGATATTCTCAGGCTCCACGTAGATGCGGAGGACAACCTGCCGTCCGGAGGCAGTGGTGTGGCTGTCCTCGATCCAACGCAGGTCCCCCGCCACCAGCGCGAACAGGTAGCTGGGCTTGGGAAACGGGTCCTCCCAGGTAACGAAGTGGCGTCCAGCCTCCAGGTCCCCCTGCTCCACGGGGTTGCCGTTGGACAACAGTACCGGGTAGCGGGCCTTGTCGGCCTCGATGCGGGTACGGTAACGGGCCATCACGTCCGGCCGATCGAGGAAATAAGTGATCTTGCGAAAGCCTTCGGCCTCGCACTGGGTGCAGAACATGGCGCCGGACTTGTAGAGGCCCTCCAGAGCGGTATTGTCCTGGGGCCGGATGCGCACCTGGGACTCAAGCAGGAAACGCTCCGGCACCTGGGCCAGGGTCAGACCCGTGTCGTCGACCTCGAAGGCATTGGCGCCCAATGCTCTGCCATCGAGAGAGAGCGATATCAGCTCCAGCTGCTCGCCGTCCAGCCTCAGACCCTCGGGCCGCAGCTCGCAGGCGGGATTGCGCCGCATCTCCAGGCGGGCGTGGACCCGCGCGCCCGACTCCTCCAGCTCGAAGCGCAGCTCGACCCGATCGATCAGAAACTCGGGCGGACGATAATCCTTGAGGCGAATCGCTTGCGGGTTCTCGCGCAGCATGCTTGTACTCCACCGGGATCGAGAGCCGATCATACGGGCCACCGCGGCCACCGCGCATATAATACATTGCTCGATGATCTCAGCCTCGTCCAGCCGGCATCCCGGCTTTGCCCATATTTAGAACCAAATCGCCATGGACTTCGCCTTCCCACGCACCGAGACAGCCAGCATCGCGGCCGAGGACAGTGTCCCCGGGGTTGGGGGGCGGTGCTGATGGCTGGGTCCCCCGACGTGGACCGGGGACCTCTGTCATTCTTTGCGACAGCGCCTCGTGGTGTCGAGCCGATACTGGAGGCGGAGCTGGCCGCTCTGGGGATCTCGGGTGCGCAGCCACGCAAGGGCGGCGTGGCCTTCGGCGGCGATCTGGCCGACGGATGCCGCGCCTGTCTCTGGTCGCGCTCCGCGAGCCGTATCCTGCTGTTGCTGGTGTCGGTTCCGGCCGATACCGCGAATGTCCTTTACGAGGGGGTGATCGCCCTGGCCTGGGAAGACCACCTCTCGCCGGACTCCACCCTGGCGGTGGACTTTGTCGGCCGTTCGGAGGCTTTCGCCCACTCGCGCTTCGGGGCCCAGAAGGTCAAGGATGCCATAGTGGATCGCATGCGCCTGCGTACCGGGCGACGGCCATCGGTCGATCTACTGCGGCCGGACCTGCGGGTCAACATCCACCTGGCCAGAGACCAGGCACAGGTGGCCCTGGACCTCTCGGGCGAGGCCCTGCACCGCCGCGGGTATCGCGAGGAGACGGGCATAGCCCCGTTGAAGGAGAACCTGGCCGCCGCCTTGCTGCTCAAAGTCGGTTGGCCCGATCTGGCGGCGGCCGGAGCTGCCCTGCTGGACCCTATGTGCGGCTCCGGCACCCTGCCCATAGAGGCGGCGCTCATGGCGGCGGATCTCGCGCCCGGCCTGACCCGTCAGCGCTGGGGATTGGACGGCTGGCTGGGTCGCGATCCGATCCTTTGGGGAAACCTGCTGGACGAGGCCCGCAGCCGCGCCGAGCACGGACTCGCCCGGCTGCCGACGATCCTGGGCAGAGACGCCGATTCCCGCTCGGTGCGGATCGCCCAGGCCAACGCCGCACGGGCGGGGCTGGGCGAGCGTGTCCGTTTCGAGCGCTGCGAGCTGGCCAAGAATCTGGCCCCCGGGCCCTCGGGCCTGGTCATCACCAACCCCCCCTACGGAGAGCGCCTGGATGGTCCGGACACCCTCGGCGAGACCTATGCCGCGCTTGGCGATTTACTGAAGCAGCGCTTTGCCGGCTGGCGAGCCGCTGTCTTCACGGGCAATTCCGATTTGGGCAAACGCATGGGACTGCGGGCGCGCAAGCGCAACCACTTCTTCAACGGGTCCATCCCCTGCGTGCTGCTCCAATTCGAGGTGGCGCGCGAGAGCTTCGTCGACCGGGAGGCCGCGGATCGGCGGGCCCGAGACAAGGCCTTGGCGCAATCCCTGGCCGGGGCGGAGGACTTTCTCAACCGTGTCCGCAAGAATCTCAAGACCCTCGGCCGCTGGGCCGCGCGCCAGGGACTGGAATGTTATCGGCTCTACGACGCCGACATCCCGGAGTTCGCCGTGGCGGTGGACATCTACGGACCCTGGGTCCACGTCCAGGAATACGCGCCGCCCAAGAGCGTGGACGCGAGCGTGGCGGCCCGGCGGTTGGAGCAGATCATGACGCTGCTGCCGCTGGCCCTGGATCGCCCGCGCGATCGCATGGTCCTGAAGGTGCGTCGCCGTCAGCGCGGCACCGACCAATACCAGCGCCAGGCCGATCGGGGCGAGTGGCAGCAGGTAAGCGAAGGCCCCGCGAAGCTCTGGGTAAACCTGACCGATTACCTGGACACCGGGTTGTTCCTCGACCACCGGCCCACCCGCCTGCTGCTCGGTGAGAGGGCCCGGGGAAAGCGCTTTCTCAACCTCTTCTGCTACACGGGCGCCGCCACGGTGCACGCCGCGCTCGGAGGCGCTGTCTTCACCGTGAGCGTCGATCTGTCCAAGACCTACCTGGATTGGACCGGGCGCAACCTCGCCTTGAACGGGATCGGCAGGGAGAGCCACCAGCTGATCCGCTCCGACTGTCGCGAATGGGTCAAGCACTCCCGCCGACGTTTCGATCTGATCTTCCTGGACCCTCCGACCTTCTCCACCTCCAAGCGAATGGAGGGGACCTGGGACGTCCAACGCGACCATGTCGACCTGATCCGAGAGACCCTCGCCCTTCTCGCTCCGGGCGGCACCCTGGTCTTTTCCAGCAACCTTCGCAGCTTCCGTCTGGACGAGAAGGCCTTGTCCGATCTCGACGTGCAGGACGTCAGCCGCAACACCCTGCCGCGCGACTTCGCCCGAAGCCCGCGCATCCACCAGTGCTTCCTGATCCGCAGATTGGACCGCGGGGCGGCGGATTCCCGGCGGCGGGCCGATCCTGCGGGGTCCACCGAGCGCACTCGGTCCTTGCGGCAGCAAGCGAAACGCGCACGTCGCCCGTTTCCCACCGGCTGAAACCCCTTTTCCGCACGATCAATACTACTGATCCCCCTGATCCCCGGAGCTGAAGCGAACCGGCCCGTGACGGCGGAGGCAATCGCGGTCGACCTTGCGATCAGGGTGCGCGAGAAACCCGACCACCAGACCCGCCCCACACTTGTCGCTGTCCACCACCGCGTGGCCTATTCCCTGCAGGACCAGCCGTTGGCTGTTGGGCAGCCCCTGCGCCGCTGTCTCTGCCCAGGCCGCTGGGGTGACCGGATCCAGCTCGCCGTTCAAGAAGAGTACCGGCAGCCGGGAGCGCGCAGGCTGATGGAGCCCGGCGCGCGCCTGGCCCGAATCCCAGAAGCGGCAGCTGTCGTAGCGCCACCAATCCTCGAACAGGGATCGCAGGGGCGGATAATCGGGGACCTGGGCCATGAAGGTCCCCAGGTCGCCTCGAAATCTGCGGTCGAAGCACTCGACGGAGTGGAAACCGGCGTCGTTGAAGCTGGGGTCCACCTGCATGGCCAGGAAAGCGGCGGCATGCGCCCGCAACAGGGGTGATTGGCCGTGTTGGCCCAGCTGGTGCAGCAGCCGCGGCAGGGATTCGATAAGATCCCAAAAATAGAGGCTGTTGACCACCAGGTCCGCCAGCCGGTGTCCGTTGACCACCAGGGAGAAATCCTCACCCCCACCTGGGTCCCGTAAGACCAGGGAGACGGGATGCTCGTCCATGCGCGTCATGGCCCTGGCCAAGTCGGACAAGGGGTCGATCCCCTCCCCGCCACACCCGGTGCTCTCGATACAAAGATCCTGAAGCTTCGACAGAGCCCCGAAAAGCGCCGCCGGGGCCTCCAGCAGACCATCCCGCTCGGGCGGATAGGCGCTGTCCAGGACCAGGGCACGCAGCCGGTCGGGCTCACGACGCATCATCTCCAGCGCCACCCGGGTGCCGTAGGAGACCCCGTAGACATTCCAGTGTGCGTCTGGGTCGATCAGTGCCATCAGCTCCAGGGCGTCCTGGGCGGACCTGGGGCTGTTGAGCGCCTCGAGTCGATAGCCCTCGGTTTTAACCTGCGAGAGACACCGCCGCAACGCCCGATCCCAATCGGCCATCTCCTGGTCCAGGCTCAGCGCTCGGGCATAAGTCTTACGGACCTCCTCGATCATCCCGCTGCAGTGCGGCTGGGGCAAACTCATGCCGGTTCCCCGCTGGTCGAATACCACCAGATCCTGCGCCCAGCCGAGGGACCGGTACCACTCCAGCCATGAGGCCATTGCCGCATCCTCGGCGGGCAGAGAGGCAACTCCCGGGCCGCCGTTGAGGTACAGGAGCGGCCCCGAGGCAAGCTCCCAAGGGCGGCGCCGAATCACCATCACGGGCAGACGCAGGGACTCGCCCGTTTGCAAGGCGTCCCCGTCCGACGGATAGAGCCAGGCGCAGTCGATGTCCCTGAGTACCGGCTCGTCGAGCCAACAGTCCACCCACTGTAGGTGTGCTCCGTTGGTCAGCCGAACAGAATCGGCCGGACGATCCAGGCCGTAGCGCCCCAACAGCGCTAGGCCCGCAGCGAGCAGGAGGATCAGTGCCGCCGTAGCGAGGCTTCGGAACATGGTCTGCATTGACCCTCTTGAGCCGATTTTCAGAACTGGGCCGATAAACCGAGAAAGGGCTTTTGAACAGCGAAGGCGCCAAGATCGCCAAGGTTTTCAAGGCGATTTTCTGGAAACGGGCATCACCCCGTTTGGTGAAGCAGGTGCTTTCACTTTCGATGCGTGTCTGCCTTTGTGTCCTTGGCGTCTTGGCGGTTCCAACCGCGGTTATTGGGATGGATGTGCCCATGGATGCCTTCGTGCTCGGTCCTTATTGCCTACGCAGTCGATAGACCTGCTCGTACAGACGCGTCAGGCCGCGACCGCCAAATTGCTCGGCATCCTTCAGCACGTCCAGTGAGTCCAGCTGCTCGACCGAAAAGGAATCGCTGAACAGCGCCTCTACCTCAGCCTCGTTCACCGAATAGGGCGGGCCCGCCATCTCCGTCTGCGGGTAGTCCATCGCAACCAACAACGCCCGGGCGCCCGACGGTAACAAGCCCCCGAGCAAACGCCCATACTCGCGACGCTGCTCCGCGTTGAGCGCAATCAGGGAGGCGCGGTCGTAGGTCGCTTCCACCCCCTCGAGATCGGAAGGCTGGAGCTGGAAGATGTCGCCGCACAGGATCTGGTAGGGACCCGCGCGCCAGGCTTCCAGCTCGCCAAGCATCCCACGAATCGGCACAAGGTCCTGCTCCTCGAAGAAGCTCTGCACCGCCAAGGGGCTCAGCTCGACACCCACAACAGCATGACCCTGTTCGGCGAGCCAGACCATGTCGCGGCTCTTGCCGCAGAGTGGCACGAAAACCCGGCAGGCGGCCGGGACGTCAAGGGTCTGCCAGCAGTCCAGCAGATGGGGATTGACCTCCTGGTGGTGCCAGCCGGTGCTGCCCGCCTCCCAGCGGTCCAGCCAGTATTGATTGATGTTCTCGGTCATGTCTATCGTGTGCTTGAAGCGGTCAACTGCCATTTCCAGCCCGGATTTTTCACGAAGGAACCGCAGAGACGCAGAGGACGCTGAGAAAACAATGGGTTGCGGGACATCGAGAACAACTGTTCTTGGATGCGCCGAAGTCGTCCCGATTCTGGAGCTGCCATTATTTTCAATACTCTGCGTTCTCTGCGCCTCTGCGACGTATTTTTCGGGCTAGGTTCAAATGCCTCCAGTCCTCTCGCAAGAGGTCTGACCCCTGGACGGGCGATCACACCATACCACCTCGACACGGCGACGCCTGAAGGCTTGAGACCGACGGTCTCGGTAACCGCATCACGGGGTCAGCGAAGCGTGCTCGCGAGCCACCGGCAGCAAACAGCGACGGGTCACAGACCCAGCGAGTCCCCGTCCTGATCGAAGAGATGGCAGTCCGTCGATGGTATCCCCAGGACCAGATCCTGGCCGACCGCCGGGACCTCCCGAGCTGAGGTCTCCACCACCAACGGCTCGACCCCTTCGCTCCAATCCACGTACAAGAGCGTCCGGTCGCCCAGGTGCTCACACAGACCCAGTCGGCCCGACAGACGATTGGGCGCATCGCCGGCCCGGCTCAGCCGATCCGGACGCATTCCCACGGTGACCGACGATCCAAGCTTGGCGCGGCGTGCATCGACTGCCACCCGAATAGCGCTGCCGTCGGTCAGCCGCACGCTCGCCTCCTCGGCTTCTGCAGTCTCCAACACGGCCGGGATCAGGTTCATACGTGGTGAGCCGATGAAGCCTGCTACGAACAGATTGCGCGGGCGCTGGTACAGCTCCAGCGGCGGCCCCGCCTGGGCGATCCGGCCTTGGTGCATGAGGACCATACGGTCGGCCAGGGTCATGGCCTCGACCTGGTCGTGAGTGACATAGACCATGGTAGCGGTGAGGCGATGATGCAAGCGGGAGAGCTCCAGGCGCATGCGCACCCGCAGGTCTGCATCCAGGTTCGACAGGGGCTCGTCGAAGAGGAAGATCCTCGGCTCGCGCACGATGGCCCGACCTATGGCCACGCGCTGACGCTGGCCGCCCGAGAGCTGAGCGGGCTTGCGATCGAGCAACTCCGCAATATGCAAGCTCTTGGCGACCGTTCTCACCCTTCGCTCCACGTCGGCACGCTGGTGGCGTGCCAGGCGCAGACCGAAGGCCATGTTCTCGAACACGCTCATGTGCGGGTAGAGGGCATAGGACTGGAAGACCATGGCCAGGTCCCGCTCTTTCGGGGGCAACCGGGTGACCTCGCGCCCGCCGATATGGATGCTGCCGCCGTCCGGCTCTTCCAAGCCCGCGATCAGGCGCAGCAGGGTGGATTTCCCGCAGCCGGAAGGACCGAGAATCACGCACAGCTGACCCGGCTGCACCGCCAGATCGAGTCCCTGGATCACCGGGGTACGGCCGAAGGCCTTGTGGATGTTACGCAGATCTAGGTCTGACATCGGCAAATTTGCTCTCGCAGAGACACAGAGCGCTGATGAAGGATGGAATCGTCCGCACCGTCAATCGTCTGCTCCAAGAACGCCCCGGATTTCTCTGCGTCTCCGCGGCTCTGCGAGAGCATTCTTTCAGCTGGAGACAATCCAGCCCCGCGCGTTCGCGAGAGACACCCGATTCACATCTTGACCGCGCCCGCGGTCAGGCCGGCGACGATGCGGCGTTGGAAGACCAGCACCAGCAGCACCAAAGGGACCGTGACCAGCACGGAGGCGGCCATGATGTGGCCCCAGGGCAGCTCGTAGGCACTGGCACCGCTGAGCAGCGCAATGGCCACCGGCACCGTACGCTGCTCGTCGGTCAGGGTGAAGGTCAGGGCGAACAGGAACTCGTTCCAGGCGGCGATGAAGGCCAGCAGCCCGGTTGAGACCAGGGCCGGGGCCAGCAGTGGCATAAAGACACGAAACAGGATGGTGAGGGGACCTGCCCCGTCCATGATCGCCGCCTCCTCCAGCTCCACAGGCAGGCCGCGCATGAAGCTGGTGAGCACCCAGACGGTAAATGGCAGGGTGAAGATCAGGTAGGCCAGCACCAGCCCCGGCAATCGGTTATAGAGACCGAGTCCACGAATCAGCTCGAACAGGCCGGACAGCACCGCCACCTGGGGGAACATGGAGACCGCCAGGATGGCGAGCAGGAGCAGGCGCCGTCCGCGAAAGCGGACGCGCCCCAGGGCATAGGCCGCGGTGACCGCCAGCAGCAGGGACAGGGCGACCACGCTGCCCGCCACCAGCACGGAGTTCAGCAGGTTGGTGCCGAAGCTCTGCTGGCGAAACAGATCCAGATAGTTGCCCCAGGCCCAGTGGTGGGGAAGATAGTCGATGGTGAACAGCTCCGAGCCCGTCTTCAAGGAGGTGATCACGGCGTAATAGAAGGGGAAGAGGCTGTAGGCCAGGATCAGGGCCACCAGCAGCCAGAAACCGGCCCGTGCCGCCCAGCGCATCACAGCAGACCTCCACGTCGGCGCATCGCCATGAGAAACGCCAGGGTGCACAGAGCCAGGGTGAAGAACACCAGGGTAGAGACGGCCGAGCCGTAGCCTAGGTCCTGAAAGTCCACCAGCTGCTGGCGGGCGTAGACGGATATGGACATCGTCTGCTCACTGTTGGGGGTGAGCACGTAGATCAGATCGAACACCCGCAGGGCGTCCAGCCCGCGAAAGATGACTGCCACCACCAGGGCAGGCCGGATCAGCGGCAGGGTCACCGACCAGAAGACCCGTAGCGGATGCACGCCGTCCACCCGCGCCGCCTCGTAGCAATCCCGAGGCAGCATCTGGAGACCGGCCAGCAGGAGCAGGGCCATGAAGGGGGTCGTCTTCCACACGTCGGCCAGCACCACCGCCCCCATCATCAGCCCCGGGTCCGCGGTCCACGCCAGGGGCCGGTCCAGCAGGCCCAGGCGCAGCAGCAGGTCGTTGAGCAGCCCGAACTGGTCATGGTAGATCCAGCCCCACATCTGGGCCGCCACAATGCTGGGAATGGCCCAGGGCACCAGCACCGCCGCACGCACCAGGGCGCGGCCGGGAAAGGCGGCGTGCAGCACCAGAGCGATGCCCAGCCCGAGCAGGGTCTCCAGGGATACCGACACCAGCACGAACACCAGGGTGTTGCCCAGGGCCCGCCACCACAGAGGATCGGCGAGCACCCCACCCCATTCGCCATCGGCATAGCGCACCAGGTAGTTGTCGAGCCCCACCCAGACGCCGCCGGCCGGATCGTCCAGGGTCGCGTCGGTGAAGCCGAGCCAGACGGTGCGCACCAGCGGCCAGGCCGCCACCAGCAGCAGGACCGCCAGGCCCGGGCCCAGCATCAGCCAGGCGGTGCGTTGGCGAGTGCCGATCGGCCCCATAGGCTAGCGACGCGCTCGCCGCAAGATGCGTTCGAGATCCCGCGCCAGGGCGCCCAGGGCCGATGAGGCACTCTGCCGCCCGGACAGCACCGCATGCACCGCGTTCCAGAAGCGGTTGCTGACCCGGTTGTATACACTGCCGGTCACCGCGGACGGGCGGGTGACCGCCTGCTCCAGGGTATCCACCAGGTCGGCGAAGAAGGGGTTGGCGGCCAACACCTCCGGGTCGCGATAAAGGGCCGGACGGGTCGGGATATAGGCCCCCTCGATGGCCCGGCGTTTCTGCTCGGCGCGGGAGGTCAGATACAGGGCCAGCTGCGCCGCCAGCTTCGGATGCCGGGAGTAGCGGGATACCGCCAGCTGCCAGCCACCCAGGGTCGAGGCGTGCCGCCCGTCTTCACCCCCCTTGGGCAGGGGCGCAATGCCCACCTTGCCGCGTACCGGGCTGTCCTCGCTCTGGGCCAGGGCCCAGGCATAGGGCCAGTTGCGCATGAACAGCGCGTTGCCGGACTGAAACACCCCCCTCGCCTCCTCTTCCGCGTAGTTGAGGATGCCCGGCGGGCTGATGCCGCCCACCCAGCCGGCTGCCTGTTCCAGAGCCGCCACAGCCCGGGGGTTGTCGATGGTCACCTTTCCGTCGGCATCGATCACTGTGCCTCCTCCGTGGCTGGCCACCCACTCCAGGGCGTCGCAGGTCAGCCCCTCATAGGCCCTGCCCTGCCAGACAGAGCCCCAGAAACGGTCCCGGCCCGCCGCGCGCTCCTGGCGCTGGATGCGCCCGGCAATCTCGGTGAGCTGGGCCCAGGTCTCCGGTACGGGCTCGCCGTAACGCTTCAACAGATCCTTGCGGTAGAAGAGCAGCCCCGCACTGGAGAACCAGGGCAGCGCCACCAGCCGACCGTCCACCCGGTTGTTAGCGATCATGGCCGGAAAGTGCTCGGCGAGCTGGACCTCGTCCACGTAGGGCGAGAGGTCGATCAGATGGCTCGCGAGTATGCCCGGCCAGACGACGTCGATCTGGAACAGATCCACGTCCGGGGCCCCGGCCGCCAGCAGCTGCTGATACAGGCCGAGGCGCTCGGAGCTGGAGCTGGGCGCACTGACCACCTCCACCGAGTGACCCGTCTCGGCCGACCAAGCCTCCACCCCGCTTCGGCAGAGCGCATACTCCATGCCCACCGCGCCGCAGGAGATGGCCAGCTCCGCCGCACGGGCCGTCTGGCCCACAGTGAAGACCACCGTTGAGACCAGCACGACAAACATGCCGATGGTTCGACGACCCATGATCCCCCCCCGATTCACGTTGGACTTGGGAAAGCTAACAGACCGCCGAGGAGATCGGTAGACGCGACAGGAAATTCCAATTCACGCTCGGCGAAGAGCGGCACAACATCGCGGCGCAGATGCAGGGTTAGTGCGGCTCAGAGCGGGACTGCTCCGACTTTAGATCCACGACTGCTTTCGACCCGAAGCGGACATCCGCGAGGCTGAGAGTGAGGGTGTCAGGATTTTTTACACATCCCGAGCCCGGCCATGGGCCAGGATGTCCGAGTTCGACCAAGAGCAGACATCGCTGACGACGGGGGTGAGTCTTTCGTAGGGATGATGGGTGGCGGGCTGCAACGGTTGTTCTCGCTTCGGCGAACCGTGGACTCGCAGAGCGCTGCCAGTGTACGCCCGTTGACCCGCTCAGAAGTGACAATAGCGCAGATCGTCGATCTTCCCCATCATGCTGGTGCCCTGGCGCGCAGCCCCCGCTCCGGCCGCCAGGATGGTCCCGCGGCGATACATGTCTGAGCGTTTGATCTTGTTGATCAGCTTGGTCAGCCCGTTGGCCAACTCGTCGGCCTTCTTCTCCCGGGGTTGGTTGATCGTCGACGCGAGGTTGAGCACCGTGTAGGCGAACTCGCCCGTGCTCATGCAGACCTCCCGGGAGGCGAGGGAGAAATCAAGCTTGCGGTCGATAAAGCGGCCGCTCTCCAGGATCTCGATCGAGCAGCGGGCGCTGTCGCCCATCATGCGGTCTACCGCGGTGTAGGACGCACAGGCGAGACGTGCCAGCTCGGAGCCCGGCTTGTCCACGCAGGCCCTGGCGTCAGTGACGGGATAGAGGGTCCGCGTGTAGTTTCGTGGGCAGGAATAGCAGTAGCCGTTCGGGTCCCAGAATTGGCCGGGTCCGCAATCCGTACGCAAGGCGCCCGTTCCGCGCCCGTGGCGCCGAGCCCGGGCGAAGCCTTCCGCATAACGGGCGCATTGCGTCCCCGCGTAGGCGGCGCTGAGTTCCCTGTCCAGACGCGCAGCCGCAGCCCCCGAGCCCAGCAGACTGCTAGCGGTGCTCGCATAGCCCGCGCCGGCCTTGTCGGCTAACAGCCGGCATGCGGCTCCCGCGATCACGTCCTTGGCGCAATTGGCCCCGACGGCGAGATCGGTCTGGGCGGAAATTCTCAGGTTGCCCAGCACTCCCTGGCAGCCCTTGGTGATCACATCGCCATAGACCTGGGTCAGGGACGCGAGCCCTCCCATGAAGGGCGTCTCGCCCGGACGTAGGGTCACGCAACGGTTGCGTTTGAAGTCCTCTTTCGATCCTCGATTGCAGGAAGGCGTCCTCTCTCCCAGCAGACAGGGCCGTTGCCCCCGGCCACCGCAGTCGCCTTTTCGCGAGCAGATCCCGTTGATGTTGACCAGCCCCGACGGGCAGGCGCCGAAAGCCTTCCCGAGTCCGCCAAGGGCGGTTGTGGTGCAGGCGTCACGAGCCTTCACCGACGACAAGGACCGCTTGTAGCCCTTCGGGCAACGCCAGCAACCACCCCCGTCGATGGGATCGAAGAAACTGCCAGACGGGCATTTCAATCCCCCTGACGCGTTGGCCCGAGCATAGCCGCCTGCCACCCGTTTGGAGCAGGCTTTGGCGCTGGTTACCGCCTGGGTCGTGCGCCCGTAACCGCCGGGACAGCTCCAGCAGTAACCATTGGGGTCCCAGAACTGTCCCTTTCTACAATCGGTCCGCAACAGGCCGGTTCCGCGCCCGTGTCGCGTGGCCTTGGCAAAGACGGTGCGTGCCTTGTTGCGGCAGGCCTTGGCGCTTTTCACGTGCTCCAGAGTGCGGCTGTAGCCTGCAGGGCAGCTCCAGCAGCTGCCCCCATCAATGGGGTCGAAGAAGGCCCCCTTTGGACAGCCCAGGGCCTTTTTCTGCACGAAGACCGCGGGGGCGACCGTGCAGGCCGCCTGGCCTTCGCCGCCGCATTCGGCGGCCCCGGCTGTCAGGGCAACCAAGGTGGCGAGCAGGGTGATAATCGCAACCGGAATACGTTTCATAAACAGACGGCTCCTTGTTGTTGTTCCTAGGGCTTCCTCGTAGCATAGCCTATCGATTCCAAGGCGGGTGAGGGATAGGGTCCTTCTTGAACGCTCTGTGACCGGCTGTACCCTTCCGCCCGATATTGGCCCGATCACGCCTTGCGTCAAGGCCTGTGCTCAGGCAATGATGGGTAGTGGGTCGCAGATCACTGGGATATGGCTTTCGACTTAGCGGTCATCGTCTGAGCGCTTGGCTTGTCTCATTTTGGCCGGGAGCAGTCTTGCAGGCGATCCTAATATAAGCCGTTCCTGAAAGACTGCTGTCGACTTCAAGCGGCCATCGGATGGGCGGCAAACCCCCTACAGACCTCAGTTCTTTGGCAGTCGGAATGATCTGGGAACGGCGCTTGACCGTGGCATGGAGCTTGGACCGATACGCGATCACCCCCTGTTAGGACTTGTACTCGGTCTTGTCCAGGGAGAAGGGCGCGCGAACCTTATGGCGGGCTAGAAAGAACGGGAGACCCCTCAGCTCTGCTGGCGAGGCACTTACAGTTTGACAGTTTCGGCACTCTCACTGGCGCGGCAGAAAGAGAGCGTCATCGAAGCAGGTCACCTGACGCCGGACCGCGTGCACATGATGATCTCGATCCCACCGAAATACGCGGTGTCACAGGTGATCGGGTTCATCAACGACAAGAGCGCGATCCATATTGCACGGGTGTATGCCGGTCGGGAGAGGAACTACGTCGGGCAGCACTTCTTGGCCAGGGGCTACTTCGTCTCGACGATCGGTCGAGACGATCAGGTCATCCGCGAGTACATACTGCACCAAGAAGCAAAAGACTTTTCCATCGCTCCGTTGCAACTGAAGTAACCGCCCCCTTGGGGGGCTCAAGGAGCCGCCTGCAGCTCCGTAACAGACCGCTTTGACCGGTTCACAACTAAAACCCCCCGGCTTTGCCGGGGGATACTTACTCAATGATTAACAATCGACGGAGCAGGTACATTGTGGTAGTGTGCTGTTCCAATCACAATTACATATCCAGTCATCGATTTGACATGTCCAGCCACCGTACTCCCATTTACACGAGCTAGCCTGTCGCCCGGTTAGTTCGGCAATGAATTCCACGGTGCCTTTCAGCAATTTCAACTCCGGTCTTTCGAGTGTATTGTAAGCCAAGTATGAACTCATAACATCATCGATAATGACAACATCACCTTCCTGAAATACCTTTTGCGTCGCTGAAACCAGCCGGCCAGGTCGAGTCGGTAGCGCACATACGTGGGACGTCGAGGCAGGACCGTCTCTGAGCAAACTGCGCTCATGAATAATGTTATAACTGTCATCGCCATATACGAGAGGCAGATAAAGTAGACTTATAAGAGAAACAAAACGCAATACGATAGACTTCATTAGAAATCCTCCATTTCATTGCTGAGGGATGGGAACTTGCTTTCACCCGCCGAAGGCGGAAAGGAGGCGAGCGGCCCGGGAAAGGGGCACCTCGTGCCCAGTGCGGAAACCTTTGCAGTGCGGAACCATGTGCCTCCCCCATTGCAAGAGCGATACTCGTCCCCAGCAACCAGCAAATCTCGTGCCATAGCAAGTTTTCTCCCAGCCATTCAATGCCATATCAGATGATCCCATTTGGCAAGCATCCTGTCTTCCCATGTTGTGTAAAAGATTCTGACACTTCCCTCGGCCTAGCCGATGTCGGCTCTTGGCCCAACTCGGACTTGCTGACACGTGACAAGGCCAGGTGTCAGGAGTTTTTACACCTGCAGCCGCGAGGCAACATGGAGATGTCCGCTCTTGGCCGAATCCGGTCACAGATCCGGTGTTCTTCATCGACCGCGGCCGGACCATTCGAGGTCATCCGTCCTCGAGCCTGGATAGGGTCGACGTGCCGTCGCGCCCGGGGCAGGTCACAAGACGCTTGCATGCGCGGCCAGCGAAGAAATGGACGAAGAAATGGGAGAAGAAATGGACACCCATGTTTTGGAAGCCCTTCATCCAGCCCTAGGGGCTGGATGCCCAGCTGCAGCGGGCGTCCGGCCACTTGATGAGCTGTCGCACCTTTGCCTTGGGCGGCCTAAGCGGGCGTTGGGATCTGTCCCGCGCCGAGCAGCCGCGCTACCGCAGCTGCGGCGACCGCCACTGTCCGCAGTGCCAGGGAGGCGCCACCGAGGCCTGGAGTGAGCGCCAGAGGGCCGAGCAGCTGCCGGTGCCGTATTCCCATGTGGTGTTCACCTTGCCACACCGGCTCGACCGTGTACTTCCGGCAAGCGTGCGTGACCTGTTGACGGCGGGCTGACTAGGATGGCGACGGTGAAAACCAACAACCGGGAGGCATCATGAACGCACGCATCGAGTCGACATTGACACTGCAGGAGGTTGCCGAGCATTTCGAGCGTTGGCGACGGAATAAGAAGAGAGGGCTGATCATGTTGCAGCTCTCCATCAGAGCGCGCAGATAGTCCAGGGGGTTGATCCCGTTCAGCCGGCAGCTCATGTCCTTCAGGCTGCCGTCGCTCTTGCGCCAGTCAAAGGCTTCGCACACCCGATACGACAGCTGCTGGCGGCTCATCTGAGGACGCGTGTCGATGAGCGCGCGGATCTGCTCGATCTCTTGCGCACTGAACAGGCGCCCGCTGTAGCGTCGCTTCGTTGAGGAGTCCATGCGCGACGTTAGCAGAACCATCGTCTCCGACAGCGGCGACCCCGCTCACGTCTCTAATGCCCCGGGGTCTATAGGGTTTCTACCTTGCTCAAACGATGGCTTCTCGGCACGCACCAAGGCGCCGTCGAGCCAGATCATCTGCAAGGCCGCCTTGACGAGTTCACATTTCGCTTCAATCGGCGTCGTTCTGGTCTTCGCGGACTGCTGTTCCGGCAACTCCTCGAACAGGCCGTGCAAACGAATCCCGCTAGCTGTCAGCAATTAGCCGTTAGCGATTGATTGAATTGCCAAAATGGCGACTCCGGCCGTTCACCCGGCGGGTGAGACCTGCGGACTCCGAGCAAGCTAACTTGCTAATTTGGCTAAGCTAATCCCTAACAGCTAATGGCTAACTGCTTTTTCTAGGGTGAATAATCCGGGCTAGGTTCGAAGGCCTGGACCCAGGAACAGAGATCACCGGGACTCCCGGGATGGTCCAGCGCACGTCAACCTGCCCAACAGTGCTGGCCGTAGGTGTCCAGGGATGGAATCCCGCCTGCTCGACCCCATATAGACGGCAACCCCAGGGCCGAGACAGACGCCAATGAGCCGGAAAGACACGATAGAGACGCGTATCCGCGAGCAGCTCTCCCCCCTGCACCTAGAGGTGCAGGACGAGAGTCACATGCACGCCGTTGCGGAAGGCGCGGAGTCCCACTTCAAGGTCGTGGTCGTCAGCGACCGGTTTGCGGGCACCCCGCTGATCAAGCGCCACCGTACGATCAACAGCCTGCTCGCCGACGCCTTCGGGCAGGGTCTGCACGCCCTGGCCCTGCACACCATGACCCCCGAAGAATGGTTCGCCAAGGGCGGTCAGGCGCCCGAGTCGCCCCAGTGCATGGGCGGCTCCAAGGCCAGCTGAGGGCCGGCCGGCGGGAACGACCACCCCGAGCCGACCCCTCGCCGAGGGTTCCCCCAACGCGTGCCCGAGTTCAGGCCGCCTCGCTGCGCGCCTCTGCCGCGAAGTAATCCCGGGTCAGCTGAAACACCACCGGGCTCAGAAACAGAAGTGCGGCCAGGTTCGGCAAGGCCATCATCGCATTGAGCGTATCGGCCACCACCCACACCAGCCCGAGGTTGGAGAGCGCGCCGACGGGGACGGCCAGCACCCAAAGGATGCGAAACGGCAGGACCGATCGCACCCCGAAGAGGTATTCGACGCACTTCTCGCCGTAGAAGCTCCAGCCCAACAGGGTGGTGAAGGCGAACACGGACAGCCCGATACTTACGACGTGCCCCCCGACCCCCGGCAGGACGGTCTTGAAGGCCAGGTGCGACAGCTCGGCCCCCGTTTCGCCGCTGGTCCAGACACCGCTCACCATGATCACCAAACCGGTCACCGAGCAGACGATGAGGGTGTCGATGAAAGTCCCCAACATGGCGATGGTGCCCTGGCGCACCGGATCGGTGGTCGCCGCCGCGGCATGTGCAATGGGTGCACTGCCCAACCCTGCCTCGTTGGAGAAGATCCCCCGGGCGACGCCCCATCGAATCGCCAGCCACACGCTGGCGCCGACAAACCCACCGCCCGCAGCGGTCGGCGTGAAGGCATGGGTCAGGATCAGCCCCAAGGCCTCAGGGATGCGATCGGCATGGGTGGCCAGTATGTAGAGGCCACAGGCGACATAGGAGACGGCCATGAAAGGCACCAGCTTGCCTGCCACACTCGCAATCCATTTGATGCCGCCAATCAGCACCAGTCCGGTCAGCAGCGCTAGCACCACGCCAGTGATCCAGGGATCGACGGAAAAACTCGCCGCCAGCACATCGGCCACCGAGTTCGCCTGCACCGTATTGCCGATCCCGAAACCGGCCAGCGCCCCGAAGACGGCGAAGGCGGTGCCCAGCCAGGCCCACTTGGGGCCCATTCCGTTGCGGATGTAGTACATGGGCCCACCCACGTGGGTACCGTCTTCATTCACCTCGCGGAAGCGCACCGCCAACACCGCCTCGGCATACTTGGTGGCCATACCCACCAGCGCCGTGCACCACATCCAGAAGAGGGCCCCGGGCCCGCCCAGGAAGATGGCCGTGGCCACCCCGGCGATGTTGCCGGTGCCAATGGTAGCGGCCAAGGCAGTCATCAGCGCATTGAAAGGGCTGATGTCTCCCCGACCGCTGCCCAGACGGCCGGACCACAGCAGCCGGAAGGCGTGAGGGATACGTCGCCAGGGCATGGCCCTCAAACCCAGCATCAGGAACACCCCCGTGCCCAGGATGAGCACGAGCATCGGCTCGCCCCAGACGAGGCCATTCACGTAATGGATGAAATCGCTGACGGCTCTCACGAAGATCCCCCCGGTGTGATTTCGGCAGGACTATACAGCGACCGATCCGTCTCGCGGAACCCTTCGACACCTGCGCTGCCGGCCCGGCCCTTGACAAGCTCGCCCGACCTCGATACTCGGGACTTGTACTCAAACGGCATTTTCTGATTTAATGATAGTCTTCACCTGCCAAATGAGAGGTTATTCATGAGTGTCTGCTCTCGCATTAAGGACTATTCGCACAACCACGAGTGGGTCGCCGACCTCTTCTCGGTGCTCGGAGTCGCCCTGCTGTTCGCGTCGATTTGGGTGGCAGCGAAGTTCCAGGCCGAGATCTTCTCTTGGATGGCCGCCAACGTGGTGCTCCGCGCACCCGCCGTCGTCGGAGCAACCCTGGCAGACGTGCTGGCGATCTTCGGTCTACTCTGCGTGGGCACGGCACGCTGCGCTGAGGAACGCGGATGCTTCAGCACCTTTCGTGGCCGCCGGTATGGGGCTGGCGGCATCGGGGCCGCCTTCCGGAACTGGGTCCACCATATGGAGAACGTCGGAAAAACCCACCGCTGAGCAGGCCCGCTGCCCACTCCTAGTGCTGAGAGGGTCAGCATCGCAACTCTCGGGGCGCTATCGTGGCTAGCACCCGCTCCTACCGGTACAAGACGCCTCGCCGGGCACCCCGGCGAGGCGTTTTTCGTCTGAGAGCCCAATCGCGACACCCGCGCAGACAGCGATTGTGTTTTGTCAATGCATTCGTACGCCCCGGCAAGGTGTAATCGATCTGAAGCCTGAGGGGTGGCGTCGGGGCTCGTAACCGGCGCTCGACGAAGCGTGTCATGCCCCGCAGGTTTCGCATCTCCTCCAACTCTTGGGGAAACAGATTCCCCCAAGGCCGCACCTCGAAGGTGCGGCCCTTTTGTTTGCCTCTGAATGCCTGCGAGCCGGAGCGTTGGTCAGCCGCCAGCGGAAGCAGCCCGGCCGGTAGCAGCGGCCCCGCTCGACATGCTCGGGTGACCGATCCAGCTACAGAAGCGGGTCTCGAAGTCCTTGGCCAGCTGCGGCCACGCTTCGGGTCGCGTGGTGAAGCTCCGTGACCCCGGCTTGGGCTTGGGCTTGGGCTTGAGACAGTCTCTCCGATGAATCGCTGACGCTCAAATCGCCGCCAGCGACTTGCTCCGTCTCCCGCTCGTACCAGCCCCGGTGGGGTCTGCCCTGCAGGAAATGGCTGTCCCGGGGCGGAGCCCGTTTATGGAAGCCTTAAAGGGCCCTGACCCCATTTTCGTGACCCCATTTTTGTGGTGCCGGGAGCCCCCGGCGAACTGGCTGAAAACGGCGAGCTGCCGCCGAAGAGGCGCTGAAACACGAAGCCCGCGCCGGGCGACCCGATAGACTCGCACGGCGCAGGACCCTGTGGCGGGAGAGACACCGGCTCAACAGGCAGGTCCGTCCATCAGACCGTCAGCGGACGCTCGCCCGCACCACCCTCGCCGCCCCGTCCAGCGGCCGGTGAGCGCCCCGCGATTTTCGGTCGGGAGACGTCCTGGCCGGCCAGCATGGCCAGCACGCGGCCGGACGCACCCTTGTAGAAGCCGCACTCCAGCCCTTCCACGCTCTCGGGGTTGCGAAAAGTCCCAAATAGCATGTCCCACAAGGGCAGGTCGCTGTAGTTGTACCGATGTATGCCCCGGCCGTGATGGATGTTGTGGCTTTCCGGCCGCTGGATCAGGTAGCCGAGCCAACGGGGCGTCGCTATGTTGGCGTGCTGGAACATGGCGTTGAAGGTCAGAAACAGAGCGGCCACCACGCCCGCCTCCACCGACAGCCCAAGCAGAGGAAACAGCACCAGGCTGGCAATGGTGGTAAACACGACCGCGTCGAACGGGTGCTGGTAGAAGGCCCCGAAGGCGTCCAGGCTCTCGGCGCTATGGTGCATCTGGTGGCCCGCCCGCCAGAGCCAGGTCCACTCGTGGGCGGACCGGTGGTACCAGTAGTGGCCCAGCTCGTACACGAAGATACCGGTCATCGCCCCACCGACCAGACCGAGCCGGCTGCCGTCGAGCAGATGCCAGTCTCCGAGCAGGTTTCCCCAGAAAGCCGCCACTTCCCCGCTGAAAAAGAAGATGGCGACGGTGACCAGCGCACCGCGCACGCGCCAGTGGCGGGTCTTGTCGTAGCTGCGCCGCTGGATGACGAAATCCAGCAGCAGAAAGCCCGGAATCAGGGCCAGGGTGATGGATTGCAACAGATCGGTCATGACAGCTCCTCCAGGTGGCCAAACAGGTAACATACCGGGTGGTATGTTCAAGGCTAGACGGCGGCAGCGACGTTGTCAATACCAATCGGTATGTTTTTTGTCTTCAAGCAGTAGCTTCATTAATAACGGCATGTTTTCCAACACGTTAGTTTCGTCTGCCGCGCTGTATACACATACCAGAAAGTATGTTTTCATATCTCTATGGGAACGAAAGGTGGCGATACCCGGACACGCATCCTCGATGCCGCCCAGGCGATGATCCTGGGGCGAGGCTATGCGGGGGTGTCGGTGGATCAGCTCATCCAGAGTGTGGGGCTGACCAAGGGGGCCTTCTTTCACCACTTCAAGAGCAAGGGGCAGCTCGCCCGCGCGCTGATCCAGCGCTATGCGGACCAGGGGGTGGAGCTGTTCCACAGCCTCATGGGCCGTGCAAAAAAGCTCAGCAACGACCCGCTGCAGCAGCTCCTGATCCTGATCGGCCTGTATTCGGAGCTGTTCGAAGACCTGGCCGAGCCCTACCCCGGCTGCCTGATGGCCGCCTACGTCTACGAGCTGCAACAGTTCGACCAGGAAACCCGGGCCATCGTCAACATCGAGCTGGAGCTTTCCCGACGTGAGCTCTCCAAGCTCATCCGGGAGATCATGGCCATCTATCCGCCGCGCCGCGAGATCGACCCCGAGTCGCTCGCCGACGGGTTCATGTCCACCTTCGAGGGCGCCTTCATCCTCTCCAAGTCCCTGAACGAGCCGGACATCACCGTCGCCCAGCTGCGCCACTACCGCAACTACGTTGACCTGCTGTTCCGGCCGGATTGAACCTAGAATCCTCAGTTGACCGCTTCAGTCTGAAAATATGTTGCTGATATGAAGGCTATATGTATCTCCCAGCACTTTCACCTAATGGATGAATCACGCTACGGGGTGAATTGCAGGGTTGCGGCGGCACATGGCTGCGTTACAACTCCTTATAAGAATCACTCGATGGTGCCGCATGGGAACCGCAGACTCAGGGAGGCATCACCGGATGCCGGCAAAGAGTCTGGCAGGTTTTGCCAAGGAGTGTGGGCGATGCAACTAAATGACTGACATTGCCGGCGGAAAGGCTACCGCGAAGCGGTTTAGTTCAACGTCACAAATCAGCCGACCCGAAAGCGCGCTGGCACCAATGCATCAATTAAATCGCGAGCTTGACGCGCGCTTTTGGGGTCGGCTCCATTTGCCTTGTTAGCGCTGTTAGCGCATTCTGGTTAATGCATTGATACAACGCGCTATTCTAGAAATTCCCATCTTCTTCCACGAGATGGCGAATGCGTATTCGTGTGTCTTCAATCACCCAAATAGTATGAGGGTGGATGTCAATGTCTTGCTGAAATAGGCTTTCACAGCCCCGAATCACATTGACGGATTTTAAATTGTTTAACCGTAGATATAGAATCCCATAGCATGGTTTTCCTTGATTGATTGCCAATGTTCCAAAATCGGAATCATGTGAAAGGATAAATCTTTGTTCCCGATACGCTCTTTTTATTAGTTCTTCATCTTCAGTTCCATGCCATAATTGTTCCTTCGTATCGAGAACGTCGAATCCAATGCGCCGAAGGTACGCGACAACTTTCGGTGAGATATTTTCATCTGTGAGGACAGGGGCTTGACGAAGTTTCATGTTGAAACAGGCTCAAGATCCACATATATTTCGTTCCGACAAGAACGCGCAGCATACTTGAGACAAGCATGGATATCTTCTCGTGTGAGATGGGGATAATCTTCAAGAATCTCTTCTTCAGATACACCTGAAGCTAACAATTCCAATATAAACTCTACAGATAACCGCGTACCTTGTACAATCGGTTTCCCGCCGAGTATTTTTGGATTGGCTATAATGCGATCAATCATCTGTGTGCCTTTCCATATTGTGATCTCTGACCATGACGTGAGTTTGGTTTGTTTTTTTAGGCTTTGGTTGCGCTAACAGATAAGCATTTATACGCCGCGCACCCTGTCCCCGCAGGCGAAGCTCGGAGGCCCGGCGCGGCGTATAAATGTCTGATGGACTAAGCCGCTTCCACACTCCGGAGCCCGACACCTTATCTAAAGGGAAAAGTATCGCGGCCCCCGTCGTCGGGACGGCTTGAAGTCCGCCGAAACGGCCTGTGAAGGGGTGCTGCTGGCTGTCTGCGGCGTCATCTGCTTCCTTCTGGCCTCCATTTCGGTGCCGGTTTAGAGCGATTGTAGCCGAAAATCGGGGGCTTGCACGAGCGGGGCCGCAGCGCGGCGGGGACGCTGTGGGGCAAGGGCTTGGCCCGGGCTCACTCAGTGGGCAGACTCAGCGAGCGCGGCGTCGGCGGAGCGTCAGCGATAGGGTGCGCAGCCCAGCGCCGCGCGACGCGGCGCAATCCTGCGCACCGGGCGCGCGCCCACGCCGGCACACCGGACAGGGCCAGCCCGGCTCGGGCTCGTGGTCTTGCTCGGCCTCGGGCTCGGGCTCGGGCGCGGCCAGGACCTTGCGGATATGGGCCAGGCGCTGCACCCGACAGGGATTGGCCAGCACCCGTAGTGGCGCACCCGCATCAGCCCCTTGGGCAGCAGGTGCAGCAGGAAGCGGCGGATGAATTCCGGGGCGTCCAGCGTCAGTGTCTTGTGCTCACCGTCGCGGTAGTCGCGATCGCTCAGGCTCACCTGATCGTCCAGGCCCAGGATGCGTGCGTTCTCCTCGCGGGCGATGAATGCGAACAGGGTGCGAATGGCCGCGAGCCGTGCGTTGCGCGTGGCAGTGCAGCAGCCGCGTTTGTGCTCCAGATGATCCAGGAAGTCCGAGACCCGCTCGGGGCTGAGTGATTCGACCTCGAGCGCATCGACCGAGCAGGTGAGCTGATCCGCGCTATAGCACAGCAGCAGCTTCACGGCATCGCGATAGGCCGCCAGGCTCTGCGGCGAGAGCCCCTTTGGCAGTAGCAAGTAGTGGCTGAAGAAACGCTTCAGGTAGGGGGCCAGTGGATGGCTCATGAGACACCTCCTGGGGGCTTGACCCGCTCCCGGTAGAGGGTGTGAAAGCGCTGCTCGACCTGCCCGAGCAGCTCAGCGGTGGGCTGCAGGTAATAGCGCGTCGAGGCGATATTGACATGGCCCAGGTAGGTGGCCAGGGCCGGCAGGCGGGCGTTGAGATCCTCCCCCTGGCGGTACCAGGCCAGCAGCCGGTGCACCGCAAAGGTATGGCGATTATGCCGCGCGCGGCATAATCGCCATTATGCCGACAACCGGATTATGCCGAGTTATCGGCAACCGCTTGCTTTTTTCTCTCCTGGTCTTGCCGAGTTACGGCGGTAGCCGGGTTTTCAGACACGGCATAATCGGGTTATCTCTCCGGACTGACAATAGGGTCAGAAAGGAGAAGAGACATGCTGAAAGAGTTCTTCAAACAGGGCGATTTCCTAGAGCGCTTACACAGCAACCCGCTGTGGCAACACCTCGATTCGTTTGCGACCTCACTGGTCGAGGATGCCTATGCGGCATCGACGGTGCGATCGAAGCTTCTCTGGGTCGTCGAACTTGGTTGGTGGCTGCACGAAGAGCAGCTCGCAGCTGTGCAGCTCAGCGAGAGCATTGTCGAGCGGTTCCTGAAGGAGCTGCGGCGCTTGGGACGGCTGCAGCGAGGTCAAGGGCCGACCACGGTAAGGTTTGTTGGGTATCTGCAGAGTCAGGGGGTCATTCCGCTTCCTGAGCCGGTTTGTGACACCTCCCCGCTGGCCGAGCTCGAGCGCCAATACGAGCGCGCAGCTTCTGGTCACGGCACTGCGCTCTTGCTTTCGATTCCTGTCGCGCGAGGCCAAGATTTGCGGCCCGCATGTTACTTCAATGGTACCGCACGGGGGTCGATGTTGAGCGCGAGCTACCCAAGCTCGCGACCTACCTTGGCCACGTCCATGTGAACGAGACCTACTGGTATCTCGAGGCCGTCCCAGAGCTACTCCAGTTGGCCACCAAGCGCCTGGTGGAGAAAGCCGAGGAGGTCAGCTCATGATCGCCAACGGCTTTCCCGCCCTGCTTCAATCCTTTTTCACCGAGCGCCTATTTCGGCAACGCCGTGCCAGCGGCCACACCATCGCCGGATACCGTGACGCCTTCCGTCTTCTTCTGCGTTACGCAGCACAACGCCTCGGCACGACGCCCTCGAAACTGCGGCTCGAAGATCTCGATGCGTCCTTCATCGGGCAGTTCCTCGATCATCTCGAACAGGAACGGGGCAACAGCGCGCGCACGCGCAATGCCCGCCTGGGCGCAATCCATTCGTTCTTTCAATATGTCGCTTTGGAGGAGCCCGCCCATGCGCTGCTCTGCCAGCACGTGCTGGCCATGCCGAACAAACACCCTCGCGCAGCTCAACGAGCATGTCGTCCGCAAGGCCAACGAGGAGGACCAATGCACCGGGCACTTCTGGGAGGGGCGGTTTCGGGACTCCGTCCAAGTGATACTTGCGACCGAAGCAGCCCGGCCTGTTGCTCCTTCGAGAAGGCTCGTGGGTCCACGATGAGGCTGACGGAAAGGTGGCCTTCGTATACACCGAAAGGCGTCCCTTGCGACCAGATCGTTCACCGTAGCCCCTCGCTCCCTGCCGGCGCGCTTCAAGCCATCCAGCACCTTGGTACCCAGCCGGAAAGTCCGGTAGGGCGCCTCGTTGGCCATCCCGTCACTGGATGGAAGTCCGGCCAGCGAGGCGGGGCGGCGCAGGAAGAAGACCGCCGTGCGCCAAGCCTCCAAGGGCAAGCGCCCAAGCCGCTTTCAGCCCGTCGGGTAGAGATGGCGCCGGGCAAGCCCGGACAGATCGGAGGCCGGGGAATCCGCCGACCGGGCCTCCGGCTCCCGATAGGACTTCAGGATCTCTTCGAGAAACATCAGCGTGCCCCGTCCGTCGACGCAGGCGTGGTGCACCTGCACTCGAGGCGCGACCCGCGGCCCTCCGGGCTGAGGAAGAACCTGACCCCGGTCTCCCGGGCAAGATCGATGCGCCGGATAAGCGTCTCCCGGGTCGGCGCTCGCTCACACTCAATGATCGGCGGGCCCAGTGAACCGGCGGCCGCCCAGGCCAGGTCCGGGGTGCGCCCGCCCGGCCGACCCCGCACCACGGCATGCAGCAGGAGGTGGCGGGCCTGGACCTGGGCGACGGCCCGGCGCAGCCGCTCTGCATCGATCCGCTCCCTGAAGCTCAGGCCGCCCCACAGGCACATGGGATAGTCGTCCCTGTCGTCCTCCAGTATATAGTGCTCGAAGGGGGCCAGGGGCAGCGGAAAGGGGGAGCCGTTCTCCGGCGTGGGGTCCCTGCACCCGTCCATCAGCCCTGGGCCAGGACCGAGAGCAGGACGCCCGCCAGTCCGCGCGGCGTGGCCTGCGAGGTGAGCTGCTCGACCGACAGGGGCTCACCCGCCACCGCCTCGAGGCGGATTCGAAGGTCGACGAATCCGAGGGAGTCCAGGCCGAGGTCCGTCAGCCGGCGATCGAGGTGCACCTCGGCCGGGTCGCACTGCAATATCTCCGCAAGTGTCGCGGCGATGAAGGCATTCACCTTCTCGGCACGCGCCTGGGGGTGGCCCCCCCGGATGCCGGCGATGAGGTCCGCTCCCCCGCCATCGTCCCCTTTCACGAAGTCTGCCAGACGGGGAACCTTGGTGGTATGGGGATTGGCCCCCAAGCGCGCCGTCGCCTCCACGTCGATGTTGGCCACGGCGATATTGGGGACGTCGCTGCGCATCAACTGCGCCAAACGGTCGAGGCATCGCGACAAGGCCATCGGGTAGACCCCGCTACGCTCCAAGGTGTCGGAGATCTGTCTGTCACGGGACACCACCCCGGTGTCGCCAATCGCGCCCCAGTTCACGGAGAGGCCGGGCAGACCCCGTTGGTGCCTGTACCGGGCGAATTCGTCCAGGACCAGATTGGCCCCGACGTAGCTGGCCTGGCCTCTCGCCCCCAGGGTCGCGGCCAGGGACGAGAAGAAGACAAAATGGTCCACCGGGTGCCCCAGGGTCGTCCAGTGCATGTTCCAGGCCCCCAGCAACTTGGGCCGCAGCACGCGCAGAATTCGCTCCGCGGTCAGCTCCTCCAGCACCCCGTCGTCCAGCACCATGGCGGCGTGGAACACTCCTCGGATCGGCGTCCGAGACCGGAGTCCGCGCACTGCGGACTCCACCGCACGCCCATCCGCCACATCCACGGAGTGTACCGTCACCCGGGCCCCAGCCGCCTCCATGCGGGCTACGGCAGCGGCCGCGTCATCCGTCGCCAGGCCGCGGCGGCTGAACAGGGCAAGATGGCCCGCACCCGAGGCTGCCAGCCATTCCGCCACGGCCATGCCGAAGCCGCTGGTGCCCCCGGTAACCAGGTAGGTAGCATCTCCTCTAAAGCGTATCGGGATATCCAAGTTCTCCGCCACCGTGTCTCCCGGCTGGGGCCCTTTCAACACCACCTTGCCGATGTGCTTCGCCTGCCCGAGAAAACGGAAGGCCTCAGCCGCCTCGCTTACAGGAAAGACCCGAGTCGGCAGCGGCTTGTAGACGCCGTCGCGAACGCGCGCCATCACGTCCCGGCACAGGCGGCCGAACAGGGCCGGTTTGTCCCGGCTGATCGCCGCCAGATCGACCACGCTGAACGACTTGTTCGCCGCCAGGGACCTCAGACCTATGGCACTGTCGGCGTAGACATCGCGCTTGCCGATCTCCACAAAGCGCCCAAAGGGGCGCAGCAGCTCCATGCCCGCGCCGATGAACGCCCCCGCCTGGGCGTTGAGCACCAAGTCCACCCCCTGGCCGCCGGTGAGGAACAGCACTTGGTCGCGAAAGGCCAGGGAACGGGAATCCGCCACCGCGTCTATGCCCAGCCCGTTCAGATAGGCGCGCTTCTCGGGCGTGCCGGCTGTGGCGACGATCCGTGCGCCGCATGCTTGGGCCACCTGGATCGCAGCGAGCCCCACCCCCCCGGTCGCCGCATGGATCAGGCAGGTCTCCCCGGTCGACAGCCGCCCGACCTCCAGCAGCGCATAATGGGCGGTGAGGAAGACGGTGGGCAAGCCGGCCGCCTGCTCCATCGATATCCCGGGCGGCACGGGGACCACCGCCCGGACATCCGCACTGACACAGCCGCGCATGGAGCCGCGGACGTTGACCAGCACGGGGGCTCCCGGTGCGAGGCCAGCGGCGCCCTCCCCCGCCACCACGCCGGCGCCCTCCAGGCCGAGGGCATCCACCGCACTGCCCGTTTCCGCCTCCGCTGGAAGCAGTTCGGAGACCGCCATCACGTCCCGAAAGTTGACGCCGAAGGCGCGCATCTCCACCTGTACCTCCGCCTCGCCGGACTCCGGCAGGGGGATTCGCTCCAGGTCGAGGCTGTCCGTGGCGCCCCGTTTTCGAGGCCGCAACCGAAAGTTCTCCACCTCTTGGACCGCGGCCCTCCGCAGCGCCAGGCGGCCCGGACGCGCCAGCTCCAGCCTCGGGGCCAACCGCAGGCCGCTACGCCAAGCCACCTCGGTCTCGTCGCTTCCGGCAATGACCTCCGCGGCAATGGTCTCGACCACCGAGTCGGAATCCGCCGGGTCCAGATCGACGGAGGTGCAGCGCAGGTGCGGATACTCCGCCAGTGCGGTGCGCAGCATGCCCGCCACCGGCACGTGGGCGATACCGAGCTCCGGCCACCGGTCAGCCGTCCGGTCCATGCGCAGTACCCGGGCCCCCGTGGTGCACACCCAGAGCCGGGGCATCGGCTGCCACGCCGATAAGGCTTTTACCAGCTCCAGTACCGCCAGGCTGCCCCTCTGCTGTGCGAGCTCGAAGGCGGGACCGTCGGGATCGCCGTCTACCCGCAGAGGCCCGCTCAGCGGCAGGAGAAGCACGACATCGCTGACAGGATGCAAGGGGTCCTCGGCCGGCACGGGCTCTGCCGGACTTTCGGGGCGATGGCAGCGCGCTGGCAGGTCCTGACCGGAGAACACAGCCGTCAGCGCCTGTCCCAGCTCCGTGTCGTCGATCACCATGAACGAAAGGGGCCGGGGCGCGACTTCTTCCTCCAGGGGCACCTCGACCCAGGATTCGATCGCCGCCACCTCTCGAGGGACGCCCGTCTGCCGCGGCTCGGCCCTGCGCCGTGCCGCACGGACCCGCAGTCCATCGACCCGCACCAGCGGACGACCGGACCGGTCACGGACCGAGAGAGAAAAGGAGGAGCCGCTCTGTTCCGCGCGCTCGGCCCTGACCGTGACGTCGAGGTCTTCATCCAGAGGTAATGGACCCTTGAAGCGCACCCGCTCTATGGACGCCGGCAGGGCAAACGGCCGCCCCTCGGCCAGATCCGGCCCGCCGACAGCGAGCGAGGTCTGGGCCGCGCTGTCCATCAGTGCCGGGTGGAGCATCCACCCGGCGGCCTCGGGCGCCATGGGAAAGCGAATCACGGATCTCGCCCCGGTATCGCTCCAGGCCAGACTGCGAATGCCCCTGAAACCGGGCCCGTAGACATAGCCCCGCTCGCCCACCGCTTGATAGAAGGCCTCGTCGGACGCCGACCAGGGGAAGTCTTCCCCGGGCTCGCGCACTGCCATCCGATCCTCCTCGATGGCATAGGCCAAGACGCCGGCGTCCGCACACAGCACCCAGGGCCCCGGGTTGTCGCGGCGTCGCCGGTGCACCGAGACCCGGCTCCGCTCCCGGTCATAGGCCGTCTCCAGTATCTCCGCGCCCTCCCCGGGCAGGGGCATGGGACCGTGAATGACCACGCCGCTCAGCTCTATGTCCCGGTCCTCTTCCGCCAGAGCCCGCCGGGCGGCGAGCAGCATCAGCTCCAGGTAACCGGTGGCGGGGAACAGCAGGTCGCCGCCGATACGGTGGTCCTGCAGGAAGGGGAAGTGGTCCAGGCTGACCAGGCTTCGCCATACCGGCACGGGCGTGTCCCGACGCTCGCCCAAGAACACTTGATCGGGCCCTTGCAGCAGCTCGCGGGTGGCGTCGTAGGCTTCGATCCAATGGGGCCTGGGCTCCATGGGGGTAAGGGGCAGGCGGACGAACCCCGGTTCCGCCGGAACCGCCTTCGTCCAATCGATGGCAGCCCCCGCCACGTAGAGCCGCGCTAGGGAACGGACGAGCCCTTCCAGATCGTCCGCGCCCTTGTCGAATGTGGCTAGGCTCTCCCCAGCCAACCCCCGCTCCGAGAGGCAGGTGCGAACCGGTCCGCGCAGTACCGGCGCGGCGCCCAGCTCCAGATACAGCAGGTGCTCCCGGTCGACCGCCGCCCCCACCGCGGACGCGAAGAGCACCGGTTCCCTGACGTTCCTCCCCCAGTAATCAGCGTCCAGTCCGCCGGGTGCCATCAGATCCCCGGTCACGGTGGAGAACCAGGGCACCTCCGGGTCGCTGAAGGCCAGGCCGCGGAGTCCCTCGACGAGACGGTCCCTTATTCCGTCCATCTGCGGGCTGTGGAAGGCATAGGCGAGCGGAAGGCGGCGCGTGAAGGCACCCGGGCATTCGGACTCCACCCGTTGCAGAAACCCCGCGATTCCATCCGGGGTGCCGCTCACGGTCACCAACTCCGGGGCGTTGACTGCGGCCAGGGCCGCCTGGACGGGATCGGCGCCGTCGAGCAGCTCCTGTACCCTGGGTCCCGGCAGGCCCACCACCGCCATGGCGCCCATGCCATGTCGCTCCTGCTGCAAGGCTCCGCGCAGGACCACGATCCGGCAGGCATCTTCCAAAGAGACCGCCCCCGCCACGTGGGCGGCGGACACCTCTCCGGAGCTATGGCCGATCACCGCTGCCGGCGCCACCCCCAGGCGCCTCCAGAGGTTCGCCAGGGCGACCTGGATGGCGAAGACCGCGGGCTGCATAACCCGGGTCTGGTCCACGCGCGACTGGTCGCCGGCCTTTTGCAGCTCCGGGATGATCCGCAACCCCGCCACCCGGCCGAAGGTCTGGTCGACCCGCTCCAATTCGCTGCGGAAGGCGGCGCACTGCTCCAGCAGGGGCACCGCCATCCGGGGGTACTGCCCGCCCTGCCCGGAGAAAACGAACACCGGCCGCTCGCTCAGGCCCGCCAAGCCGCTCACAGCGGCACCGGTTTCGCCGGTATCCCCGGCGGCCAGTCGGTCAAGCCTCCCCAGCAGGTCCTCCCGGTCCCGTGCCGGGAGGAGCGCCCGGTAGTCCAGGCTCGCCCGGTGGTGAGCCAAGGTCGAGGCCACCACGTCGAGGGACAGCCCCGGGTCCGCCCTCAACCTCTCCGCCAACTGGCACGCGTGGACGGCCAACGCCCCTCCGGTGGCCGCCGAGAGGAGGACTGGCCGCACCGTCCCAAGCGGTTCGTCTACGGGCCCGGGCGATGCAGCCCTATACATTGCGGCGGCCGCAGCCGCCTCCCCGGGCACCGCCTCCAGCAGGGCACAGGCATTGGTCCCCCCGAACCCGAACGAGTTGACTAACGCCCGCATCCCGGGGGAGTCGACCGGGGTGAACTCGGTGGGGATCCGCAGTCGAAGGCGCTTCAGGCGCACCCGGGGATTCGGCTCCGTCAATCGGATCTGCGGGGGGACCGCTCTGTGATGAATGCAGAGTGCGGTCTTCATCAGGCCCGCAATCCCCGCCCCCGCCTCCAGGTGGCCGATGTTTGCCTTGACGCTGCCCACCAACAGCTCGTGCTCCCGCCCGGGCGCCCGTCCGAGACTCCGGCCGATGGCCCGCAGCTCGATGGGATCGCCCACCGCGGTCCCCGTGCCGTGGGCCTCCACATAGTCGATCCGTGCGCGATCAACATCCGCCCGGCGGCAGATCCCCTGGAACAGCGCCTCCTGCATGTCGCCGCTGGGAGCGGTGATGGCCAGGGTCCTTCCGTCCTGGTTGACGGCGGTGCATCGAATCATGGCGTAGGCGCGTGCCCAGGCCTGCGGGGCTTGTCCGTCGGTGCGCCGCAGCACCACGGTGCCGGCGCCTTCGCCGCGGACATAGCCGTCTGCGGAAGCGTCGAACGCCCTCAGCTCGCCCCGGGGGGAGAGCATCCCCGCGGTGCTGAAGACCAAGCTGGTGAAAGGGGCGAACACCCCGTTTACGCCAGCCACCACCGCTAGCTCCAGCTCGCCCGAGGCCAGGGCCTGGCAGGCCATGTCCAGGGCAACCAGCGAGGAGGAGCAGGCGGTATCGACCACAACACTCGGGCCGCGGAAATCAAAACGGTTTGAGATGCGATTGGCAGCAATGCTCAGCGCCGTGCCTGTCGCGAGATGGGGCTCGTAGCGGTCATAAAGATTCTGGCTGAGGGTCCGGTAGTCGCTGGTCGCCGCACCCACGAACACCCCGACCGCCTCCCCTTCCAACCGATCGGCGGCCAAACCGGCGTCCTCCAGCGCCTCCCAGGTGACCGCGAGCAGGAGCCGCTGCTGGGGGTCCATGGCCGCCGCCTCCCGGGGCGAGATCTTGAAAAACCCCGGGTCGAACAGAGCGAACCCCTGCACCGCGCCGATGCGCGAGAAGGTCTTGCGGACACTGTTGCGCGGAAAAGGGTCGAAATACTTTTCCGGGCTCCAACGCCCCGGCGGAAGCTCGGTGATACCGCAAGCGCCCGCGCAGAGGCTTTCCCAGAATTGCCCGGGCGAGGCTATGCCCCCCGGGAAACGGCAACCCATGCCGATAATGCCAATGCTGGCGTTGCTGGAAGTGTCCATCGGAGCGATCCCCGGCACCCTCCGATCTGGCCCGATGGAAAACCGAGCCGCCCATCAGGCAAGGGCACGGGGGCGTCAACTGGCTGGATTTAAGCGCGAATATAGTCTAATTGTTTCCCCTGGTGAACGTCTGACACCGGACCAATCAGGAATCAAGGTCGTGGATATCGATGCAATACGTGAACGGGTTTGCAGTTCTGTTGCGGAATTCGGCGAAATACCCGTGGAAAACGTAAGTGGAAATACACCGCTCATCGGCCCGGAGCGGGCACTGAAATCAAGGCAATTGGTGGAGGTCTTGCTGGACCTGGAAGAATTTGCCGAGGAGCAGCTCCAGGTGGAATTCAATTGGACCACCGATTCGGCCATGTCGCCGAGCCAGAGCATCTACCGTGATGTGGACAGCCTGGCCCGGCACCTGTTTCGCCTACAACCTTGAAGCATGGCGGATAGTCCCAGGACGATCTTGGTGACGGGTGCGTCCCGCGGCCTGGGGCGCCATATGGCCGATGCCGCCCACGCGGCAGGCTATGGCGTCATCGGCCTGGCCCGCACCCCGATGTCCGACCGCCCCTACCCGGTGCACGCCTGCGACGTCAGCGATCCGGAGCAAGTCGCCGCCACCTTCCGTTCGGTGAAATCCGCACCGGGCCTTTATGGCCTAGTCAATGCCGCCGGGATCGCGTCCCTCAACCTGGTGCTGACAACCCCCGCCGAGACCATGCAGCGCATCGTCGGGGTGAACCTGCTCGGAACCATGTACTGCTGCGCGGCCATGGGCCGCATCCTGGCCCGGCACAAAGCCGGAAGGATCGTCAACTTATCCACCCTCGCGGTCCCGCTTGCCCTCAAGGGCGAAGCGGTCTATGTAGCGTCCAAGGCCGGCGTGGAAGGTTTCAGCCGCGCCTTCGCCCGCGAAATGGCGGACTTCGGGGTGACCGTCAACGCCGTCTCCCCGGGACCCATCGATACCGATCTTATCCAAAACGTCCCCGGGGAGCAGATCGACGCCTTGATAGGCTCTCAGATTATCCAGCGCATGGGCACCCGCGACGATGTCTGGGACAGCGTCTCCTTTCTCCTGTCCGACCAGGCGCGTATGGTCTCAGGGCAGGTCATCCACATCGGGGGTGCCTGATGAGCGTCATAGCGAATCTACGTGCCCGCCAACCCGACCCGGATGCCCCTTTCTTGTTGCACCGGGGCGGCAGGGTCTGTCTTCGGGATCTACTGCTGAACGGACCCCCTCCCTTCCCGCAGGTGGCGGCGGGGGACGTGGTCGCGCTGGTCGGCGATTTCGGAGCCTCAAGCCTCTCCTCGCTGCTTCGGCTGCTGGACTCCAGGGCCATTGTTCTGCCCCTCACCCGCGAAACGGCTCAGCATCATGACTACTACTTCGATGCCGCCAAGGTGGACCTGCTCATCGAAGGCGGCGCGGTCACCCGGCTGCGGGGGCGCCGGCAACCCCATCCCCTGCTGGATAAACTGCGACGGCTCGAGCGCCCCGGTCTAGTGCTCTTCTCATCGGGCACCTCCGGCAGGCCCAAGGCAATCCTTCACGACTTCACCCGCTTTCTCCAACGCTACCGCGAGCCGCGCCCCGCCCTAAGAACCCTGAGCTTTCTCTTGTTCGACCATATCGGCGGGATCAACACCCTGTTCCACACCCTGTACAACAACGGCTCCGTGGTTGTCCCTTCCAGCCGTTCGCCCGAGGCCGTCCTCCGCGACCTGGCGGACTTCCAGGTGGAGCTTCTGCCCACCACTCCGACCTTCCTGCGCATGCTGCTCATGAGCGGCCTGCTCGACAGCCAAGCGTTGCCGCACCTCAAGCTCATCACCTACGGGGCCGAGCGGATGGACCGAGGCACCCTCGAAGCAATCTGCCGGACACTGCCCGGAGTGGAATTCCGCCAGACCTACGGCCTGTCGGAGCTCGGCATAATGCAGGTGCGGTCCAAGACCCGCGACAGCCTGTGGATGAAGATCGGGGGCGAGGGCGTTGACACTCGGGTCGTGCGCGGCGTATTGCAGATCCGCGCGTCCCGCAGAATGCTCGGCTATCTCAACGCACCCTGCCCCTTCGACGCGGACGGCTGGTACGACACCGGTGACCTAGTCGAGCAGTCCGGGGAATGGCTTCGAATCACTGGTCGCACCAGCGAAAGGATTTCCGTCGGCGGCGTCAAGTTCCTGCCGGGCGAAGTCGAGCGCGCCGCCATGGAGCACGCCGAAGTCCTCTTCGCCCGTGCCCTCGGAGTGGAAAACCCGATCACCGGCCAGCACCTGGAATTGACCGTTCAGCTCAAAGACGGCTCACGCACCACGCGACGGGAGCTGAGGACTTTCCTCAAGACCCGGCTTCCAGAATACATGCTGCCTCACCGCGTAATAACAGGAAAAATAGCCGTAGGGCACAGATGCAAACAAGCGTGAGCGCTTCCCTTCGGCGCGCTGGGGCCGGGAGCCTCTTCAATCCCGCGGCTCTGCAATCGGCTTACCAGTGGGTTTGCCGGCAGCGCGGGCATTACCCGCCAGACGCCGATATCCGGGACCTGCGCTTCCACTGGGAGGCGATCAGGCTCCCGCTGCTGGCGCAGCTGTGCCAGGGGCGCTACCGCTTCTCCCCGCTCCAGTCCATCCGCAAGGCCGATGGCGAGCCGATCCACCTGTGGTCGGCCCAGGATGCCCTGGTCATGAAGATGCTGGGCCCTCGAGTTGAACATCCCCCCGTGCTGCACCCAGGTTCGCGGTCATGGCGGATTGAAACAGACCATCGAGCGGGTGCAGGCCCGCCTGCCGGATTACGGGTTCGTGATGCGCACCGGCATTCCAGCGTACTACGCTACGCGCACATCGACCACCGCATCCTGCTCGATCAACTCGCCCGACGACTGCCGGACCGCAGGGTGCTCAATCTTCTCTGGCAGGTCCTTCAGCGCACCGTGAGCGTTGGCGGCCTCTATCGGGATATCGAGCGCGGCATCGCCCGGGGCAGTCCGCTCAGCCCCTTGCTGGGCGGCCTCTACTTCAAGGCGCTGGACCAGCGATTGGGCGGGCTGGCGTCCGCGGCGGGCATCGCCTCCCTGCGCTACATGGACGATATCCTGATCCTGGCCAAGACCCGCTGGCGCTTGCGGCGAGCCGTTCGAGTGCTCAATCAGCAGCTCGCGGCCTTGAAGCTCCAACCGCACCCGGACAAGACCTGGATCGGTCGGACGGAAAGGGGCTTCGAATTTCTCGGATACCGCTTCTCGCGTCACGGCCTCGGGGTGGCTCGCGCCACTCTGGGACGATTTGCCACACGCTGTCGTCGGCTTTATGAGTAACGGCCGGGCACCGCGAAAGGCAATCCCGGGTTGAGGACTCTATGCGACGGTGGCCGAGATGGCTTCAGGCAGGGATTGCCCTCGCCCACGCAACGCTCAGACCGCCGGTCGCGCTCGCCTGCGCCCAGCCCACAAACAGGCCTGAGAGCAACAGCGCCGTCACTTTTGTCACGAGCTCAACCAGACCGAGACAGTCTTCCCCGGTACGAAATTACGTCTGGTTTATCAACTTGGTCTCGGATTGACTGAGCCCGATTATTCCGAAAGTTGCCACGAGGTGAGCCGCCAGACCCGCGACTCATATCAAGCCACCGCGACACGCCTGTGGTTGCCCCGGATTTCTTGAACCTGGGTCAGATCAAAATCCCCGAGATCAAGAGGTCTGAAGGTAGTTGTGGGCGTCCGCAACCGCTGGTTCTTCCCGAATGGCGGCAGTGAAATGCGCCTCGCACCGCGCCGGGTCGCCCTCCTCCCAGTGGCATTGCATGCCTCGCCCATAAGCATCGAGACCCTCGGGCGTCTCGAACCGGGTCCGTGCTGTGAAGTCACGCCGATCGGCGGTGCTCAGAGGCTTGCCAAGCGCCTCGAACAGCGGCGGCATGAGGGCGCGCAGCATCATGACCAGTCTGCCTGCGGGCATACCGGCTCCTTTGTCGGGTACGGGTGGTCCGCCGGTATCGCGGTGCCGCCGGACACTGGAAGCGACGTTCGCGGCGCCCTCCCTCACCGCACCGCCACTGGCGACCCGGCTCGGCTGCGCCGCCGGTGCCGGGAGACCCAGCCCGCGCAGGCGTGGGCTTGGCCGCCGGCGCGGATACGCGAATAATAGCTCATCGCCCGTGCCAGACGGAGCGCTGCCGGCGCAGCCGCGAAGCGTCGAGGTGCGGTTACGGAATTTCGCGGCGACAGCTACGGCATCGATTACTTCAAAGGGCTGGTGGTGGAGGCCGGCGGAGGCAGCTACCGGAACCTCGTCGATCGGCCCTTGCTCGAGCACATCGAACGTCAGCGACAGGGCGAGCGCCACAAGGAAGAAGCGTTACGCCGAGTGTTGGAGGAGGCACAGGCGGCCCGCGATCACGCCGCCTGAGCTTTTCCCGCTGTCGGCCGCCGCGTAAAGAATCGACACCATTGGGTATTTGAGATGGGAATTTCAGGGAATCTCCGTCTGACCACACATACACCACAAGAGTCTGATCAATGGCAGCCCGAGGCCCTATGAATAAGACGACCCATGAAAGAGCCGCGTTTGCGCACCGGTTCCACGACATGATCGATAAGCTCTACAACGGCCGCAGTCGTCGTTCCCGCTACTTCCGCTGGTCATTGCTCGCGTTCGACAGCATCACCATCTTCTATTTCGTGGTCGCCTCCTTTTTCCACCATATCGATGACATGCATATCGTGGAAGAGACAATCGGCGTTGTCTACCTGGTGGAATTCATGGCACGACTTTTCATCAGCAAGCACCGCTGGCGTCACCTCGCCAACCTGGCCAGCCTGGCGGATCTGATCGTCATCGTATCATTGCTGGCGCCCACCCTCGCCCAGAACTTCCTCTTCCTGCGCGTGATTCGCTCACTGCGAATGCTCCGCTCATACCACATGATCAAGAACCTGCGCAGACAATCGCGCTTTGTGCGCCTGAACGAGGATGTCATATTCAGCGTCGTCAACCTGCTGGTATTTACTTTCGTGATCACGGCCGTCGTCTACGTCGCCCAGATCGGCACCAACCCGCAGATCGACGACTACTTCGATGCCGTCTACTTCACCGTCGCCACCCTCACCACCACCGGCTTTGGCGACATCACCCTGGTCGGTACCAGCGGTCACATCCTGGCGGTTCTCATCATGATATTCGGCATCTCGCTTTTCCTACGCCTGCTCCAAACAATTTTTCGCCCCGGAAAGGTGCGCTACGAGTGTCCCACCTGTGGTCTTACCCGCCATGATGCCGACGCAGTGCATTGCAAGCACTGCGGCGAGCTGTTGCACATCAAGACTGAAGGGGCGGACTAGTAGCCCTGGTTGAAGACTGAACATCGACTACGTCTGAATTCTCTATTTTTGCAGTCATATTCATCTATGACAGTAAGACAAATAGACATCCATGTTGTGAGGCTTGCCGAGAATCAGCTGCCGCCGCTGCGTAGAGAGACGTGAGCCAGTCATGGACCGCGTTGAAAGTAGACTCGGCCCCAATTGGATGGGATCCGCTTCCGCTGGATTTCGCTATTATGTTTAGTGTAGCATTCTCGACCGGCTCCGAAACAGCTTAGCCACGCGGCGTCGGCCTTCGCGCCGCCTTCGCACACGGCTCGGCTTAGCGTTAAGCGCCACAGGAGTATCCATGGCTGTTCTCGTTGTACGTCTCGGAAGCCTTAGAGCACCAAATGAAGGCACGCGTATCGGAACGGTCCGCAGGCCTCCGCGTGGCGTCCCAAAGTCAGAGTTCGCATCACAAGACTGGTACGACGTGTGGTTTCCGTTGCTGGCGCCAAGTCCCGAAACGGTAAAGCTCGGGCAAGCGGCTAGAACTCCGGCACAATGGCTCGCTTCGACTTTCGGCCTTTTCGGCGCTCGGAATCAGCAAGCGCCGGCTTGTACCGGTCCGCCTATGAGGTGCCGGTCCGGCCGTACATTCCGTCGATGTATCGAACATATCGACGCCCGGTCACCGGCATCGTAAGGGCCGTCGAGGTTTCGTCGCATGGCGGAATCGGCAGGCGAGCCGCGGACCCGAATGGCTTGGCAACAGGCCCTCATCCCGGGCTTCCAGCGCACATCGGTTAGACTTCAGCTCCTGCGCCAGCCCTGCGAGCCAAATCCATGACACAAATCTTCCTGTCCGCCCTGCGCCACTCGGCCTTCTACAGCCCCTATCTGATGACCATGGCAGGCGGCTTCCTGGCGGCAGAGGGACTTGAGCCGGTGTACGAGGCGCAAACCCCGGACCGCTTGGTCGTGGATCGGTTGCGCGATGGAAGCTGCCAGGTTGCCCAGTCTGCAGTGGCCACCAGCTTCTTCGACCTGGAGGCCGGCCGGCGTCCGGACGTCGTCCATTTTGCCCAGATCAATGCCCGGGACGGCTTCTTCATCGCGGGACGTCGCCCCGAGCCCGAGCTCAGCTGGGCGCGCCTGCGCGGTAAACGCGTTCTGGTAGACCATTTCTTCCAGCCGCTTGCCATGCTGAAGTACGGCCTACACCGCCAAGGCGTGGACTTCGCCGACCTCATCTCCATCGAAGCCGGTGATGTAGCCGCCATCGAGCAGGCGTTCCGAAACGGTGAGGGGGACTACGTACACCTACAGGGCCCGGCCCCCCAGCAGCTCGAGCACGACGGTGTCGGCTATGTCGTCGCGACCGTCGGCGATGCGGTGGGTCCGGTCGCGTTCAGCAGCCTGTGCGCCACCCGCGAGTGGCTGACCACCGACATGGCCGGGGCCTTCATGCGCGCCTACCGCAAGGCCCTCGACCTGGTGATACGAGCCCCCGCCGAGGAGACGGCGGCCCGCGAGCAGGAGGCGGGTTTCTTCCCGGAAATCGACCGCCCGGTGCTGGCCGAGACGGTGCGGGTCTACCAGGGGCTGGGTTGTTGGGAGCCGGACCCCGTCATCTCCAGGGCCTCCTATGACAATCTGCTCGAAGTATTCATGCACAGCGGCATGGTTACCCGGCGCCATCCGTATGATGCGGTGATCGTCCTTCCTCCGTAGTCGGGTCGCACTCGGGCCGCTTCCCGGCTTCCTTGCGGGAGCCGCGGGGATCTCCGGCTTGCCCTTTGCGGACGATGCGTTTATAGAGCACAAGGGAAAGAGCGAGGGATTCCCGATATGCGTAAGACTTTGAGCAGACCTCTGCTGCCCGCAGTCCTGCTGGCGCTGTCCCAGGGCGCCATCGCCCGAGGCTTCCCGGACGGGCCGGTGATTCACACCCCACCATTGCAGATGACCGGCAGGGAGGGCTCCTCTCCCCTTGACCGGCCGGTCACCCCGGCGCCCCGAACACCGGCAGAGCCTTCGGCACCTGCCATCCGTACCGCACCCCTGAAGATGATCGGCCGCCGCTGCAAAGACGCCGATGCCGCCGAAACCGATTCGTATTCTGCTCGCCTGTCTGCTCGCCTTGTCGGCTATCGGGGCCTGGGCAACCGACCTGGTGCTGAACGTTCCGCTGAGGCTGGAGAGCCTGCCCCGGGGAATCGCCCGTGCCAAGATGGTTTGCCAGATCTATCCGGACGCGACCCAGTCGCTCAGCCTCGGAAGCGGCATGGCGATAGAGCCGATCGATTTCCGCAATGGCACCCTGGTCACCAACACCCCCGTGTCAGGGTCAACCTGAGCCCGGAGCACCGAGGGATACTGCCCACCCACTACACCTGCCGTCTGCTCCTGCTGGCTCCCGGGGCACCCCGCCCTGGCAAATGCCCGGGCCAGATGCCCCCGACGCGGCCCTGCTGCCCGCACCCAACACCGAGTTCACAGGGAACGAGAGGGAAGTACGGAAGTGGTAGGGAAGTGGACATCCACTAGGGAAGTGGACATCCACCATAGGGAAGTGCCCATCCACTGTTTGGGAGGGCGGCGCGATCAGAGCAGGGCTTGCGGGCTCAGCCCGGCATAAGCGCCGCGGAGGCGGCCACAGCCCCTCGGGGCAACGATCTCTCCGTACTGGGCGGTGCTGCGACCACGAGGCCATGCCCGAGGGCCTTCCCTTCCACCTGGCCGACTATCTGGAGCTGGTCAACTGAACCGGATGGGCGGTGCGCGACGACAAGCGCGCGGCCATCGCCGATGATCTGCCGCCGATCTTGGAGCGCATCGGTATCACCCGAGCGGCCTGGTTGCAGCTGGCCAAGGACTTCGAGACCACTTTCTGCACCTGGATCGGTCAAGCCGAGCATGTCGAGCGGGTTTGCGAGCGAGGGGGCCAGCGCTGGGTGCGCGGCATCCGCGCCTGCCGGCGGCTGTTCCCTAGCTGAGCGCTCTCAGCTCTCCCTGAAATCCCATAGCCGCACCCGATCGAGAATCGGGGGCAAGCCCGTGGCCGATTTTCGGTCCAACCCTGTCAATCTTGCCGATCGCCCCGCTTTGCCCGCCATTTCTCGGCGTTGAAGTCGCTCTTCGTCCCGGGTAGGGGCGCAAGCGAAAGCGGTGGGCCTACCGCTTTCCGGGGCTTCCAAGACATGGCTGTCCAATTCTTTAGGAACTCGCTTTGACTGTCTCACGCGTGAGTGCCTTGATGTTAGAAGTCAAAAGTGGCCGTGCAGGTAAGATCTCTATCCATCGTCAGGAAGAAATCCCGCGCATTCGCTAAATCCCCGCAATCGCCGCCCCAAGTTACCGAGTTACTCGCGTCGGAAGTGATGATCACCCGCGCCTGGGTGTTCTGCACGTAGTCGCCAACACAATCACCCGGACAGCTGATGCTGCCGTCTTGGGTGGTGACGGTTCCGCTACCGACGACATTGATGGTCAGGCTGAACGTGCCGCTGGGAAGCTGGTAATTAGCGGTACAATTTTTGTTACCGTCCATGACAATATTGATCAGCGGGTTGGGAGACGCACAATCACCGCCAAACCCAAGGAAGGTACTGCCATTGCCTAGATTCGTGGCGGCGGACAACGTCACTGTCGTGCTTAGAGGAAAGGTCGCCACGCAATCGGTATTGCCATTGCCGCAGTCGATGCCGGCGGGG
>Ga0210096_1000071_pt1 | contig 48817 bp, 30 predicted proteins | sample China_Galinas_PW_4_FD_184864 | JGI IMG/M metagenome (GOLD analysis project Ga0210096, IMG submission 184864) | Wetland microbial communities from San Francisco Bay, California, USA, that impact long-term carbon sequestration - China_Galinas_PWA_D2... | ecosystem: Environmental > Aquatic > Marine...
GGCGTTTTATTGCTCATCGCCTCCTGCGATTCGCCTCCGTCCTGGAGGCTGGCGCGAAAAAACGCTCCCGGCGTTTTTTTCCAACGAGTTGTAACGCCGCCAGGCGCCGCGCCGTGCGTGCCCTGGTGGTCGTAGCGCCGTTGCAGGGCGCCGGCGAGGAGGATGGAGCCAAGTCCCATACCCTGGTGAGATTCGGCAACGGCAAGCCGCCCCATGAGGACCACGGGGACAGGATGTCTAGGCAGCCTCCGTTGGCAAGCCTCCCGGAGCGCAGTGGCATCCAGGCTCGCAATGCTGAGACTATAGTAGCCGATCGCCCGCAGTGGGGCATCGGGAGACGAGGCGACGAATACCCGGTTGACCCGTCGCCTGATGTCCTGACTCGCATACCGGTTGAGGTATTGGTTTAGGGAGGGCTCGCCGCAGTCGAGCGATTTTTGGTCGTGCTGTTTGCCGAGCGGAGCGATGATGAGCTCCAAGCGTATAGTCCCCTCACCGTTGGACGCGTTTTTTATGTTCGGCGAAGGCCCGTTTGAGTTTGGTGCTGGGCTTTGGGGGGTTTTTCGAGGGCATCCAGAATCACCTGCCAATCGACCTCGTTCAGCGTAAGAGTCTCGTGCTCTTGGATGACCTCGTCGGCTGCATGCAGCGCCTGGCCGAGTACGAATTCCGACAGGCTCTTGTGTGCATAGGCGGCAGTACGCTCCAGTTTCCGCTTGGAGAGTGGATCGAGGCGGATGAGCATGCGCTCTTGCTTGACGGTGTCTGCGTTGCCCTTGGCATACCTCAAATCAATGAGGGTACTGTACGCCAATCGTGCGTACAATACCAGGCCGATACGAGGCGGCCGCCCTGTATTCCCGCTCATGGTCGGAAAATGGTAGACACGATCTGGACATGATGGCGTCGTAAGCTGTTGAAAAACATGCAAACACTGAATGTTCGACGCAATCGCCGGGAGCGATCGCGCGCGAGCGCAGCGAGCCCGCAGGGCGGGGCCCCGGAAGGGCTCGGCACTCCATCTCCGCCATTTATATAATAAAAACAAAGTGTTGCGATTCCTGTTCATCGAAGGGAAGAACGAAGCACTGGAGGAGGCTGACGCAGCTCTCGTCAAGCGCTACGATGATGGGGGGACGAAGGTGGCCGCTCAACTCCACCGCTCGCTCGACAGGATGCGCCAGAAATTCCAGTGGTAGCACGGCAGGGTTCGCCCGCTTGAGGTCGACTGCAGCTGTTGCCGAAACTGCGGCGGATGCGGGAGTCGCGATTTTGGCATCGTGGTTTCCTCCTCGCTAACGAATCGGATCTCCGCGAAACTCGGTCGACTCTACACACCATGAAAGACTTTCGTTTTCGAATCACCTACTGGATACTTCATGGGCTCGTCCGCGTGTTGCGCAAATGGCGCGTCCCGACAAGCTGTAAAGTGATTGGGGTTACAGGTAGTTGCGGCAAGACGTTAACCAAAGACCTGATCGCAGCGATCTTGTCGACTGAATACCCCGGTATAAAGAGCGCAGGGACGTTCAATACCGTTTGGGAAGCTGCCCGGCTACTCTATTCGTTTGATCCAAGGAATCGATTTTATGTACAAGAAGTGGCAGCCTATTCACCGGGTTTCCTGGCTTCGTTCGTCAGTGTACTGCGCCCCGACGTCGGTGTGGTAACTACTATAGGCTGGGATCATTACCGTGCTTTTCGAGGGCCTGATGCTGTGGCTAGGGACAAGTCCGCCTTGATTGAAATATTGCCCGAAGACGGCATGGCCGTACTCAATGCGGACGACCCACGAGCGCTGGCCATGCGAGAAAGAACGAAGGCCAGAGTTGTCACCTTTGGTTTGGGCGACTCGGCCACTCTGCGCGCCTGCGATGTGTCGAGTGTATGGCCGCAAAGACTTTCTTTTACCCTTCTGTACGAAGGTAAGAGCGTACGAATCAATACTCGCCTTTGCGGAGAATACTTGGTGCATAATGTGCTTGCCGCATTAGCTGTGGGGGTGGCATTTAACATCCCATTGGAAGATTCGGTGCGGGCAGTAGAGCAAACCGAACCTTACCTGGGGCGTATGCAGCCCATTAAGTCGCCTGATGGCATTTGGTTTATCCGCGATGAATGGAAGGCCCCCTATTGGACTATCGATGTATTGTTGGATTTTGTGAATAATGCGGATGCCGAGAGAAAGATTGTTGTATTTGGAGATATCTCTGACCGTCCCGGAACATCACGATTGAGATACCGAGATCTGATAAATTCTGCGTCACTTGTGGCAGACAAAGTCGTATTGGTAGGCTCATCCTGGGATCTATCTATTACTAGAAAATTGGTTAGCAAGAATGAAAAAGTAATTAAGTTCAATGAAATTCTTCACGCGAGTGAATTTCTCGACAATATGTTGCGATCTGGAGACTTGGTCGTCCTGAAGGGGAATAGCAGATCGCATCTGGGGCGCTTAGCATTATCTAGATCCCGAGAGATAGCTTGCTGGAAGCCCAATTGTAAGCTAAAGATATTTTGCGATGATTGTCGAGATTTGTGATATTGTTCCTCGTCGCTATTATGAACGAAAAAACAACGGTGTGTTTGTGTGGAGATGCGATGACTGGAAGAGGTATCGATCAGATACTTCGCTGTCATAGTGATCCTGCGCTTCACGGCGCGTTTTCCAAAGATGCGCGATCATATGTATACGATGCGGAAAGAGTAAGTGGAAAGATTGAATATCCAGTCGATAAGAATTACCTTTGGGAAAGGATGGGATGGAGCTGGAGACTACATTCGACGGATGCAAGAATCATAAACCTGGAAACGGCGATTACCGTCAGCGATGATTACTGGGAAGGTAAGCCGATTCATTACAGGATGCATCCCGGTAATGTGGATATCTTGAAGGCGGCAGGGGTAACTTGCTGCGCCTTGGCGAATAACCATGTACGAAATTGGGGCTATTCGGGATTGGAAGAGACATTGAGTACTCTAGATAAAGCTGCGATACTTCATGCCGGAGCAGGCGAGAACAACGCTGCAGCGGGGGAGCCCGCCATAATAGAACGGCGCGGGAAAAGTGGAAGGATCATTGTATTTTCCGGATCGACAGCCTGTAGCGGGGTCCCGCGAGAATGGAGCGCTAATGATAAGAGTGGCGGGATCAATAGGCTTCCGGATCTTTCGTCTCGTGCGGCGGAGAGGATCCGGGCACAAATCGAAAAAGCGAAAGCGTACGGGAATATCGTTGTCTACTCTATTCACTGGGGAAGCAACTGGGGATAGGATATTCCAGAGGCCCGAAAATCTTTCGCGCATTGTCTAATAGATAAGGCTGGGGTTGATCTTGTTCATGGCCATTCGTCGCATCATATACGAGGTATCGAGGTACATAAAGGAAAGCTTGTTTTGTATGGATGTGGAGATTTCATTAATGATTACGAAGGGGTGCATTCATCAATGCCTTTTTTGAAAAGAATCGGTATTAAGTTGTACCATCTGAGGAAGCCTGTTCGAAGCGAGTTGGGAATTATGTATCTTCCGACATTGAATCAATTTACAGGCGAATTACTGGGTATGCAGATGGTTCCAATACGAATTAAGAATATCCGTATTAATCCCGCAGCAAACAGGGATGTTACTTGGATGAGAAAAGCATTGAATAGGGAGGAAAAGAGATGGGGGACCCGCGTACGCTTAGGAAGAGATGGTGAATTAACGCTAACTTGGGATAAATCGTAACACCAGAGCGAAAACTACGGCAACTCGATAAATATATAGATATATAGTTAATTTGCGCCTAAGATGCATCGATATACATGATTGTCGAAGAGCCGAAAATCCTGGAAATATCGAACGAGGCGATCGTTTCAGCTGGGATTTCTATTGAAGCCGAAGGGGTAGGTTATCCAGATGACCTGTGGTTTGCGTTTCCATCCGAATATATAGATTATATAGAGCCCGATGGCGATGCATTCGCGGCGGCCATGTTGCCTTTGGCGATGGCATTGGGTGAGAACTTGATAGTAAGAGGAAGACTGTCAGCGCGATTGTTGTACGGTTTGGGGGAGTGTCAACGGATTCTTCACTGTTGGGTGCCGGATAGACTGAAGATAATAAAAATTGTTTGTGATTCGGTGATGGAGAGGGATGCGAAGGAGGGGCCCAAAGCAGTAGGGCTGTCATTTTCGGGAGGGGTCGATGCGTATTTTTCATTGAGGCAACACTTGCGGAGTGTAGAGCAAGTTCCGAATTATGCAATAACGCACTGCACCTATGTGTACGGGGTCGAGCGATGGTCGAACTCTGCAGACATGGGAGGATATGAAGAGCTTAAACGAGTATATAGTAAGGTTATGGAGAAGATAGGGATAGAGTTGATTATGTCCCGGACCAACATTAGGGGTTTCCTCGATACGATAAACGGATGGTATTTGTATTGGTATTCATTCGGGGCGGTCCTATCGGCGCCCGCCCTTCTGTTGAATCGTATGTTTTCGAAATATTATATTGCGTCTAGCTTTGAATATTCTGCAAATGTTGCTTATGGGAGTCATCCAATACTCGATCATCATTATAGTACGGAGACATTGCAGATAATACATGATGGGGCGTCATATAGTAGATATGATAAGGCGAAGGCGTTGTCGGATTGGCCCATTGTCTACGATAGCTTGCATGTCTGCTGGAGACATCCTGCCTCCATGCGAAATTGCTGTGATTGTGAAAAATGTCGACGTACGATGTTGTACCTTGAAATTATTGGGGTACTATTGAAATTTGGCTGTTTTGGGAGGCCTTATAATAGAAATAGATTTAGACACACTTTGGTTGAGAGCTTATATATATTGAGGTTTTACGAAGATGCAATAGGGTACGCTAAGGAAAAGGGGAGGAAGGATATAGTAACGGATTTGAGATATATGATAATATTGAATAGGATGCTATATATTCCGGCTTCTAGACTGTATTCGAAGGCAAAGCATTATGTAGACAGATTCGGCGCCAGGTCAAAATAAGGGAACTATTTGGCATCTGTTTATGCAGGTTGTACAGTGATGGCATTCACCCGACACCCAGTCCTGGCGGGTGTGGGGTTTCGGCGGTCTTGGAATCGTTACCGACCTTCCCTTTCACGGGACTGGAAAGAAAGAAGGCTAGCTGGTTGTTCGTCGGCGGCTGGCTGGTCAACCTGTACATAGCTTGGCCGATGCAGAGCGCGCGGCGAAGTCGACACCGGGAGACTCAGAGGGATGCCATTACGCCCGCCGCGGCGGAAATTCGGGGCGTTCATAGACGCCGCTGAGCTGAGGAGCCTGCCGGTGAGGATCGTCGAATCGGTCTCCGCCGGGCCGTCCTCGGCCCGCAATGACGCTGCGGCATGGGCCTCGGGCGAATGGCGCTGGTTCATAGACGCGGACGCCTGGCCCGCCGATCGCCGCATCTCGGCCGCAAACTGGCGGCTGGAGCCCTGTTTCGGACCCCTTGAGGTCTGGATGAGCCTCGTTGGGTAGGATGCGTATGTCACCTAGGCACGTCATTCAAGAGCGGCCAAGAAAGCGCAAGAATGTGGGTGTCCCCTTCTTTTCTTCTTTCCATCCTACGCCACCTGGGGGTCTGGGACCCCCGCGGACCGACCCAGGCCCCGTCGGCCCATGACGGCTGGCCGACCAACGGCCAGATGCCATTCAGCTACTGCCCACTGCCCGACATCGCCTGAAAGGTTGACGAGAGCCTCGATTGGCCTAGAATCGGCAGCACGCGAGGGATTCGTCGCCGCGAACAGCGTCCACGGGACCTCATTGAAAATGGACCTGCCCGCAGGGGACGGCCGGGTAAAGCTGTGTGCGTTTCTGGATGTCGAGATGCCCCCTACGCCCTTCCCCTGGGTGAATCGATTCGATGCGCCCGGATCCCGACGACCATGACCTCGCCATGCAACCTGCTCAACCCCGATGCACGCTGTCCATCATCGTCCCGTGCCGCAACGGCGCGGCGACGATCCGCCGACTGATCGGAGCCTTGCTGGACCTGGAGCTCCCCCGGCACTGGGCTGTGGAGGTCATCGTCGGCTATCAGGCATCCACGGACGGCACCCTCGATGAGCTGAGGAGCCTGCCGGTGAGGATCGTCGAGTCAGTCTCGACTGGGCCGTCCTCGGCCCGCAACCACGCTGCGGCATCGGCCTCGGGTGAATGGCTCTGGTTCATCGACGCGGATGCCTGGCCCGCCGATCGCCGCATCTTGCAATTCCTGGGCAGGCATCTGTCACAGGTGGAAAACCCAGGCGCGATAGGTGGCCCCATCGTGCTCCCGCCGGCGCAACACAGCAACCCGATCGCTGTCGCCGATCACTTCGCCTGCTGGTTCAATTGGCTGGAGCACCGCCGGTCCGCGGAGACCGCGCTCTTTCAACCTTCCGCCAGCGTGTTTGTTCCGAGAGCGGTGTTCCAGGAGGTCGGCGGGTTCGATCCCCGACTCCGGGTGCTGGAGGATTTCGATTTTCAAGAGCGCATCAAGGCCGCAGGTTACACGCTCTACTTCTTCAATGAGCTCCGAGTGCTCCATGAGGCAAGACCGACCTTTCTGGCGTCATGGCGTCATAGCTGGCACTGGGGTATACACTTCCGCACGGGCTACTACAATCGGGTCGATTTTCGCATACCCTGGCTTGTCTACAGCCGGCGCTGGTTCTGGCTGAACCTGCCCCTGATCTTCGCCATCCGCTTGGCGCGAGTGCTGGTCGCAGGGTGGATGGTATCGCCGCTTCGGCTGGTCTATGCCTTCCCCTTCATCCTTGCCACTGTACTTGCCTGGGCCCTTGGGGTAGTCCGTGGTCTCGAGTAACCGTTTACTTCGATCTTCTGAGGACGAGCATGCCCTTCAATACGGCTTATTCCCGACGACAGCCAACGTCGCCGGTCGATAAGGACGACTATGGGAATTGACGCACTGTTTTCCTTTCCTCTCCGGGCGGCCTGGAGGCTCTTCCCGCCGCATCTTGGCCGCAAACTGGCGGCGTCGATGGTCACTGCACTGGCAGTACCCCTGTTGGATCTGCTCAGTGCGGCGGCGGTCGTAGTGCTTGTTCTTTCCCTGCAGGGGGCTGGGCTGGACGACTGCCGTCTGTGCCTGTTGCTTCCTTTCCGATCGAGTGGTGTCGAGCCGGTGGTGTCCGCGGTGATCGTGTTCACTATCGCAACCCTGGCAAGGCATTTGATCGAGTGGCTGTATTTGCGCTACTCGCGGGCGATGGTGCAGGAGGTGGGCAGGAGCCTCGCGTTTCGCATGACCGAAAAATATCTCTCTATTCCCTGGCTGGAGTTCGTCAGCGAGGGGCGCCCGACACGTATCAAGAATTGCACCGGAACCGCGATGGATGCCTCGTCCTCGTTTATTGAATTGCTCAACCTTGTTCGCTCGTCGGCAAGCATGCTGATCCTCACCACCGGGATCATGGTTCAAGCCCCGATGCTGGGCTCGGGCATCCTGCTTAGCCTCCTCGTTTCTCTCTGGCTGCTCCGCCAGTATCTGCAGCCAAGATTGAAGGATGCAGGCAGGGAGCAGGAAGAGGCGATGCGGGAATATCATCGCAGCCTGGCCCATACATTCGATGCGAGTCGGGAAGTGCGGGTGTACGGAGTGCAGGATATTTTCTTGGAGGCCGTTCAAGCGCCTCTGATCAAGTTGTCCCGAGCCCGTGGCGAGCTTGCGACCCTGCCGAGTATCCCGTGGCTCCTGTTCGATGGCAGTATCTCGTTGGCAATAGCTTTTACCGTCTTGGGGGCATTGGTTGTGAATGGAGGAGGGGGCCAGGCCATGTTGCTGGCGGATCTGGGTATGATCATCGTGGTCGCACGCCAGGTGGTCCCTTCGATCAACGGCGTTCTCTCCGCTATCGCCACGCTGCCCGGCAAGTCGGTGAGTGTGGACATCGTGAGTCGGGAGCTGGCGCTGCCTGTCCAGCGGCTGGCCTATGAGCGACCGAATGCCACGCTACCGCCCACGGCCCCCAGCCTGTTGCTGATGCGCAATGTCGGGTTTGCCTATCCCGCGCGTGCGCCCATTCTGCACGGCGTGAATCTGGACGTGCGGCTCGGCGATCGAATCGCTCTGCTGGGCTCTTCCGGGAGCGGAAAAAGCTCGTTGTTGATGTTGGCAGCGGGCCTGATCGCCCCGACCACAGGCGAGGTTTGGGTGCAGGACCCGGCGAGTATTGCCTATGTACCCCAGGAAACGGTGTTGCTCGACGACACCATCCTCGCCAACATCGTGTTCGGCCTTGATTCCGTAGGTGAGGAATTGGTTTGGCGCGTGCTGACCGATGTGCATCTCGATTCGTTCGTGCGTCACCTCCCGGAGGGGCTCGAGACGCTCGCCGGAGACAATGGGGTTCGACTCTCGGGGGGGCAGCGACAGCGTCTGGGCATAGCCCGTGCATTGTATCGTCAACCGAAATTGCTGCTGCTGGACGAGGCGACATCGGCACTTGACGGACAAACGGAGTCGATCGTGATGGACGCCGTTGTCCGATCCTCTAATCAACGTGCCGTGGTACTCGTAACTCACCGAATAAAGGCGGCGGAGAAGGCAGAACGATCCTTCTGGGTGACTCGGGGGCGGCTGGAGGCGGCGAGGGCCGAGTCGTAGAGGACTTCCCGAAACCGATGGGTTAAGGAGACATTCTGCCGAAATGGAGTATGCCAATACCGTTGATTTAGCGTTTAGGTGGCCGACAAAGGGCTGTCCGAGATCTGCCCCAAGGGACGCCGTGAACCCTTCCATGGGGGCTCGACTGCGGCCGTCCTGGCCGCAGACGCCCGTGGGGCAGGTCTCGGACAGCCCTCTGCCTGAAGCGATCGGCATTGTGGGGTATCGAGAGGAGCGACGACCAGCATGGCCCATTTTGTAATCCTCAGCCCGCCCTATGCAGGTCACCTCCTGCCGTCCCTGTCGATCGGGCATCAGCTGCGGGGGCTTGGCCACGAGGTGAGTCTGATTTCCAGTGAATGGGCAAGTCCGTTGGTCGAGGGCTTCGAGGTGGCATTTCGGCCGTTGCCCAAGCCCGCGAAGGGTGGCACTCTGTTCACGCCGTTACTGATGTTTGCTGCGCTGATCGGCAAGACCCAACCCATCTTCGTTCGCGAAGCGCTGCGCAAGACGGCCTTGTCCTGGCTGAACGAGTCGGTGCCGATCATCGAGTCCCTGGAGCCGGATGCCCTGGTCGTGGAGCAGTACATCGCGGCTGGTGGCACCATTGCGGAACATCTGGAGGTCCCCTTCGCCACTCTGAGTACGGCCCTCGATTGGCGGGAGGTCCCTTCGCATCCACCCGGTTATACCGGGTGGGGGTATGCGCCAGGCCGCATCGCTCGGCTGCGCAACCGGGCCGGGTATCGCGTATGGCAGTGGTTCATGGCGCCCACGATGGCGGCGATCAACCGCTGGCGGCGTCGGCATGCGATGCCGGGCTTGCGCCATGTCGATGAGCTGCTCTCCCGCCAGGCGCAGATCGTGCAGGGTTGTGCGGAGTTCGATTTCCCGCGCGACCCGACCCCGTGGCGGCACTACGGGGGGTGTCTGGCGTGTGGCGAGGGGCGGACGGAAGGCGATTTTCCGTGGGAACGGCTGGACGCTCGACCGGTCGTTTTCGCTTCGCTCGGCACACTGGATGCGCGACGCAATCGGCGGGTGCTGGAGGTCATGGCTGCCGCCTGCGCCAAGCTTCCTGTACAGTTGGTGCTGTCGCACGGACGCTGGAGCGAGCGGGAAGAGGGGGTCAAAGCTGGAATACAATTGGCTGGCGATCCGCTGGTGGTTGACTATGCGCCGCAGCTGCGGCTCCTTGAACGGTCATCGATCATGATCAATCACGGCGGCATAAACAGCGTGATGGAGGCCCTGTCGCGGGGTGTACCGCAAATCATGTTTCCTCGCGCCGACGATCAACCGGGTACTGCGGCGCGCGCTGTGCACGCAGGTGTCGCCTTGCGTCTGCCGTTTCGCCGGCCGTCGGAGCACAACCTGCGGCATGCGATCGAGCGCCTGCTGAATGAAGATTCGTTCGGCGAACGGGCCAGGACGCTTCAGCGGCGACTGGCAGCTACGGGCGGCGTTGCCGGTGCGGCATCTTTCCTGGAGCGCACGCTTTGGCGATGGTAGCAGTTGGTCTCGGTATCCTCGCCGGCACAGACGGTAATAGATAGAGAATGGCCCCTACTCTGGTCTCCATGTTGCAAGATCGTGCCCAGGCGCATCCGGAAAAGATCGCTTTCGAATACCTGCGTAGCAACGGGGAGGTGGCGGACAGCCTCGGCTACGGCGATTTGCTGATACGGGCCACCCTCATCGCTGGCTATCTGCAGCGCAGGTTTGGCTCGGGCGAGCGAATGCTGCTGCTTTTTCCGCCAGGCCTGGATTTTGTCACCAGTCTGTTCGGCTGCCTGATGGCAGGGATGGTGGCGGTGCCCCTGGCCCCTCCGGCGCGGCGCGGCAGCGAGAGTCTGGGGCTGGTGGCGGCCGATTCCGCAGCCTCCGCAATCCTCGGTGCCGGAGTGCATTTCGAGCGTTGGCGCGACGGAGCGGGAGCGGGCAGCCGCGCGGCTGGGCTCGAGTGGATCGCAGTGGAGGATATCGATGCCGGCTACGAGGCGGCCTGGCGTGCACCGGCCGTCAGCCCCGGGGGGCTGGCCCTGCTACAGTACACCTCCGGCTCGACACGAACGCCGCGCGGGGTGGCGCTGAGCCACGACAACATCCTCGCCAACTCCCGCCTGATCCAGCGCTGTTTAGGGGCCGGTCCGCAGACCGTGGCGGTCAGCTGGCTGCCTTTTCACCATGACATGGGATTGATCGGCAACATCATACAGCCGCTGTATGCGGGTGCCAGCTGGACCGTGATGGCTCCGACCACCTTCCTGCATCGGCCCCAGCTGTGGCTGCAGACCATCTCCACGCGTCGTGCGACTGTCAGCGGCGGTCCGAGCTTCGCGTACGAGCAGTGCGTGATCCGTATCAAGGAGGCCGACCTCGAGGGCCTCGACCTGGCCTCCTGGGAAGTGGCCTACTGCGGAGCCGAGCCGATTCGTGCGGACGTCATGACGGCCTTCGGCAACCGGTTCAGGGCCGCGGGATTCCGTCCCCGCGCCTTGATGCCCGGTTACGGGCTGGCCGAGGCGACCCTTACGGTAACCAGTGAGGCGCGCAATCAGCCGCCGCAGATCGTGGCATTCGACTCCGATGCCTTGGGGCGGGGGGAAGCCAAGCTCGCGATGCGGGGAAAGCCGGCAACGGAGCTGGTGGGCTGCGGTGCCGCCGATTCGGGGCAGCGGGTGGCCATAGTCGCCGCCGGTCGCAGGGAGCCGCTTGGGCCGGGGCAGTTGGGCGAGATCTGGGTCCAGGGCGAGGGAGTCGCTGCCGGTTACTATCGACGACCGGAGGAGGACTACCGATTCAACGCCACCCTGGAAGGCGAAACAGGGCGTTGGCTGCGTACCGGTGATCTTGGCTTTATCCATGCGGATCAGCTGTTCGTGCTCGGGAGAAGCCATGACCAGCTGGTCGTTCAGGGACGCAATCTGTTCGCACACGATATCGAGTGGGCGCTGGGCGATCTTTATCCCGGGCTCGGCCGCAGCGTCGCCTTTGCCGGTGAGCAGGCGGATCAACTGGTGGTGGTCCAGGAGCTGAGGGTACGGGGTGCACCGAGCGATTACTTGAGCTTGGTGGCCGAGATTCGCCGGCGGGTAACGGCGGCGATGGGGGTCGACCTGCACGCCATCGCCATCGTGGCGAGCGGCACTATTCCCTTCACGACCAGCGGCAAGCCGCGCCGGCTTCAATGTCGTGAGCGTTATTTGTCCGGGAAATTGCCTCTGGTGGGTCACTGGAAGCGCGCAGATGACCCGGCGGAGAGCGGGGGAGTCACCGCGACCTGTCGAGGGGAGGAAGAAATCGAGGCCTGGCTGGTCGAGCGTCTGGCGTTGCGGCTGCAGCTTGCCCCAGATAAGGTTGATCCGCGGGCACCGTTTGTGGATTACGGCCTGACCTCGCTCGATGCCGTGGAGCTATGCGCAGAGCTGGAGGCTTGGCTGCGCAGGCCGTTGTCCCCGACCATCATTTACAGCCGTCCGACCGTAAGCGCGCTCAGCGAATGGTTGGCACGGGGGCGGAAAGAGGCACCCGCGCAGGGTGTCCCCTCGGCACCGCCGGAGCAGGGGCTCGATCTCTCCTCGCTGTCTGCTGAGGAGATCGAGGCCTGGATTACACGCCAATACGACAGTGAAAGCGCTACAGATTGAAGAAGATGACTGAAGAAGGCAGCGAGTCTGAACTTTCTGCGCTACAGAAGGCCGCGATCCTGCTGCAGAAGAGCCAGATGCGCGTGGCCGAGCTGGAGCAGCGCGTCGGCGCGCCGATCGCCATCGTCGGGATGGGGGGGCGTTTCCCCGGCGGCAATGATCCCGAGGCCTTCTGGCGACTGCTGGCGGAGGGAGGGGATGCGATTCGCGAGGTGCCTGTCGATCGTTGGAGCCTGGACGACTACTACGATCCCGACCCTGCAGCCCCCGGGAAGATGTACACCAAATGGGGAGGGTTCCTGGACGAGGTCAAGGGATTCGATACTGACTTCTTCAGTATCTCGCCGCGCGAGGCGCAGTGGGTGGATCCGCAGCACCGCCTGATTCTGGAGCTGGCCTGGGAGGCGCTGGAGGATGCCGCGATTCCACCGGACAGTCTCTCGGGAACCAGGACCGGGGTCTACATCGGGGTCATCGGGTTCGACTACGGCTTGCGGCAGATGAGCAATCTCGATGCGCTGGACGTGTTCTCCGGCACCGGAGCGAGCCACTCCATTCTTGCCAACCGTCTGTCTTACACGCTGGATATACGCGGTCCCAGCATGATCCTGGATACCGCCTGCTCTTCCTCCCTGGTGGCGATTCATCTTGCATGCCAGAGCCTGCGCAACCGCGAAACCGACCTGGCACTGGCCGGGGGCGTCAACCTGATGTTGGCGCCCGAGATGACGGTAGTTCTGTGCAAGGCACAGATGATGTCCCCCAACGGCCGCTGTCGCGCCTTCGATGCCTCCGCCGATGGCTATGTGCGCGGTGAAGGCGCGGGGGTGGTGGTGTTAAAGCGTCTCAGCGATGCACAGCGCGACGGGGACCGCATCCTGGCCTTGATCCGCGGCTCGGCGATCAATCACGGGGGGCACAGCAACGGCCTTTCCGCACCCAACGGCGATGCGCAGGAGGAGGTGCTGCGCGCGGCCTTGGCGGATGCGCGCATCGACCCGGCGATGGTGGACTATGTGGAGGCCCACGGAACCGGCACCCGGCTTGGAGATCCGATCGAGCTCGAAGCCCTAATGGCGGTCTACGGTAGGCGCGACGGTGTGCCGCCGCTCGCTCTGGGCAGCGTGAAGACCAACATCGGCCACCTGGAGAGCGCGGCGGGGATCGCCGGGCTGATCAAGACGCTGCTGATGATGCGCCATCGGGCGTTGCCGCCGCATCTGCATCTCGAGAAACCCAATCCGCTATTGCGCATCGAGCGACATCCCGTGCGGATCCCGACCCGCCTGGAGTCCTGGGAGCGCGGTGAAAAGGCGCGGATTGCAGCGGTCAGCTCGTTCGGTTTCGGTGGTGCCAATGCGCATCTGATCCTCGAAGAGCCACCGCCGGCTGCAGCGCCCGAAGGAGAGCCGGACGAGCGCCCATGGCATCTGCTCACCCTCAGTGCCCGCTGCGGGGCGGCGTTGGGTGCGCTGGTGGACCGCTATCGTGAGCGTCTCGCTGGAGCGGGCGCGGATCTGGGCGATATCGCCTTCACCGCCAACACCGGACGGGCCGGTTTCAACCAGCGTCTGGCGGTATGGGCGCGTGACGCTCGAAGCGCCGCCGAGGCACTGGGCGACGCGGCATCCGACCAGAGTGTGCGCGGGGCCGTGGAGTCGGCGGCCCGGCCGCGGGTCGCTTTTCTCTTTACGGGACAGGGCGCGCAATATGCCGCCATGGGGATGGAGCTCTATCGCATCCAGCCAGTGTTTCGTGCCGCCCTGGATCGTTGCGACCGCATCCTGCAGCCGCTGCTGGGCCGCTCCGTGGTCGGGTTGATTGACGAGGGAGACGACGATCTGCTGGCCCAGACCGGCTATACCCAGCCCGCGTTGTTCGCGATCGGATATGCGCTCAGCGAGCTGTGGCGCTCCTGGGGTGTGCTGCCGGCGGCCGTGATGGGACACAGCGTGGGCGAGTTTTGTGCCGCTGTGGTCGCCGGGGTGTTGACGCTCGAGGAGGCGACCGGCCTGATCGCCCGTCGTGCCGCCCTCATGCAGGCGTTGCCGGAAGGGGGCATGATGGCGGCCGTCATGGCTCCGGAGAGCTGGGTCACCGAGCGACTCGAAGACCATCCGAGCGTGGCGGTGGCCGGCATCAACGGTCCCCGCAATCTGGTGATCTCCGGACCGGCTGAAGCGGTGCAGGCGTGTCTGGACCGGTTCGCCGGCGAGGGGGTGGACGGCAAGGTGCTGCGCACCTCCCATGCCTTCCATTCCCAGCACATGGACCCGGTGCTGGAGCCGTTGACGGCGTACGCGAGCACCCTGCATCCCGCCTCGCCCGCCGTGCTTCTGGTATCCAACCTGACCGGCGAGCCGGCGGATGAGTCGACCTACGCCGATCCCGCCTATTGGGCACGGCACGCTCGACAGCCGGTGCGCTTTGAGGCGGGCATGAAGGCATTGACTGCCGCGGGCTGCAATACCTTCATCGAGATCGGCCCCCACCCGACGTTGGTGAGCATGGGACGGCTGTGCGTTTCCGAGCCGGGCCTCGAGTGGCTGGCGTCCCTGCAGCGAGGGCGCGGCGATTGGCCGACCCTGCTGGCAAGCCTGGGCCGGTGTTTCGTGCGGGGCGTGCCGATCGATTGGCATGCCTACGATGTCCCGTGGCAGCGACGCAAGACCGGTGTGCCGACTTATCCCTTCCAGCGCGAGCCCTACTGGATCGCGCCTGCACCCAACCCTGGGGTCGCGACAGCCGCTGCCGATCCACAGGGGCACCCGACCCTTGGGAGGCGGCTGCATACCCCCCGACGGGAAATGCTGTTCGAATCGCGCCTGGCGGCGGACCGTCCGCTTCTGTTCCGGGATCATCGGGTGCAGGGCAAGGTGGTGATGCCGGCGACCGGGCTGTGGGAGATGGCGCTGGCGGCCGCTCGCAGGGCAGGTCTGGAACGGCCCTCCCTGGCAGGTGCGCGCGTGATCTCGCCCCTGATGCTGGACGATCCACGGCGGGTCCAGTGCCTGCTGGAGCCGCGCGCAAACGGGGAGTGGAGCTTCGAGATCTTCAGCCAGCCATGGGATGCGGAAGCGGATGACGGTTTCGGTCACCATGCCGGCGGGCTTGCGACCGACGCCGGCGCGGTCCCGGCGAGAGTCGATCCGGCGTCGATTCGCATCGAATTCGACGGCGACCCGTACGATGACGACTGGCGCCGCCACGCGCTCGGGATCGCCGGCCTTGAAACGGGGCCGGCCTTTACATGGGCGGTGCAGCACTGGCGAAACCAGGAGGGTGCGCTGGCGCGCGTGCGGGCACCCACGGAGCGCGAGGCCGAGGGCGGGTTTTGGGTCCATCCAGGCTATCTGGATACCGGGCTGCAGCTGCTCGGGGCGGCTCTGCCGACGGCCGGGAAAACGACCGATACCTACCTGCCGGTGGCCTGTGAAAGGATGGAGGTTTGGCGGTTGCCGCAGGCCGGAGAGGAGTGCTGGTGCCATTGCCGGCTGCGGCACTTGGAGCGCGATGCGGTCCAGGGTGAGGTCCTCTTCTACGACGATGCCGGTGAGATTCTGGCGCGCCTGGCCGGAATCGAGCTGCGCCGGGTGCCCAGGGACTGGCTGGTAAGGATGCTCATCGGCTCATTGCCGCACTGGCTCTACCGCCTCGATTGGGATTACCGGCCGCCGGAGCAGGTGGCCGATGCCAGCGCGGCACGATGGCTTCTCGTCGGCGACGACGAGTTCCTGGCGACGCAGCTTGATGCTGCGCTGCGTGGCCGGGGCGCCGGGCAGATCGAGCGTCTCGACGGCGGTTTGCGTGCCGAAGCGCTCGTGGCGCGGGTGGCGGCATCCCAGGGCTGGACGCGGCTGGTGGTGCTGGAAGAGGCCGACGGCGCAGTCAGCTCGCCCCAATGGCAGGGTGACGATCGCCGCGGATGGGCGCGGATGCTGGGGCTGGCGCAGGGGCTGTCCACACTCCCTGGGCCGGTGGGACTCAGCCTGGTGACCCGCGGCGCAGTGGCAGCGGGAGGCGAGGGTGCGCCCCTCGAGCTGGGCCATTCCCTGCTGTGGGGTCTGGGCAGGGTGGTGGCGTCGGAGTACCCGGAGCTTGCCTGCATGCGCATCGACCTCGATTCCGCGCGGCCGGCCGACGAGGCGGCGGATCTCGCGCAGCTGTTGTCGGCGAGCGACGGCGAGGATCAGGTTGTATTGCGGGATGGCAAGCGCCTGGCGGCTCGGCTGCACGCGGTGCCGGTGGATGAGCGTGTGCTCAAGCTGCCCGACAGCGCCGATTACGGCCTGGAAATCCTAGAGCGCGGCGGTCTGGAGCAGATCGCCCTGCGTCCCCGGGAACTCAGGGTGCCGGAGGCCGGGCAGGTGCAGATCCGGGTCGAAGCCACCGGCCTCAATTTTCGTGACGTCCTGAATCTGCTCGATCTTTATCCTGGTGATCCCGGTCCGCTCGGTGGTGAGTGCGCCGGCGTTATCACCGCCGTGGGTGAAGGGGTGACGGGACTGGCGGTGGGCGATCGGGTGATGGTCCTGGCGCCGGCGAGCTTCGCCAGCCATCTATGCACCCTGGCGTGCTGGGCGGCACCGATTCCCGAGCGTATGACCTTTGAAGAGGCGGCGACGATTCCGATCGCTTTTCTCACCGCTGACTACGCGCTCCGGCGCTTGGCGGGGCTGCAGGCCGGCCAGAGGGTGCTGATCCATGCCGCCTCCGGGGGGCTCGGTCTGGCGGCGGTGCAGATCGCCCAGCAGATCGGAGCGCAGGTGTTTGCCACCGCCGGCAATCCGCGCAAACGGGCCTTCGTCAGGGCGTTGGGCGTATCCGAGGTGATGAATTCCCGTACGCTCGAGTTCGCGCAGCGCATCAAGGAGGTCACCGCCGGACAAGGGGTTCATGCCGTGCTGAACGCCCTTGCCGGTGAGGCGATCGGCAAAGGGATAGAGTCGCTGGTGTCGGGCGGCCATTTTCTGGAGGTGGGAAAGACCGATCTGTGGGACCAAGAGCGGGCGGACGCACTGAATCCCGGCGTGCAGTTCCATGCCATCGCTTTGGACGACATGATGCGCGAGCAGCCGGAGCGGGTCGGGGAGATGCTTCAGGCGCTGAGCCGCGATCTTCACCGGGGCAGGCTCAAGCCGTTGACGCTGCAGAGCTACGATATCCGGCATCTGCCGGAGGCCTTGCGCACCATGTCCCGAGCCGAGCACCTGGGCAAGCTGGTGATCCGGGCGGCGGCCGGCACAGCCGAAGATCACAGTCTGTTTCATGCCCGGGCCTGCTATCTGGTGACCGGCGGCCTGGGCGGTCTCGGGCTGGAGCTGGCCCGTTGGCTGGTCGATCGCGGGGCGGGCGAGCTGGTGCTGGTCGGTCGCTCGGCCCCGTCGGATCAGGCGCAGGCCGTGATCGCCGAGCTGGGTGCAAGCGGTGCTCGGGTCGTCAGCCGTCGGTGCGATATCGCCGATGCCGGCCAGTGTGCAGACCTGCTACGAGCGATCGAGCGGGAGCATGCTCCGCTGCGTGGGGTGTTCCACCTGGCCGGGGTCTTGGACGACGGCGTGTTGCGCGATCAGACTTCCCAGCGCTTCGAACGGGTGTTGGCGGCCAAGGCCCAGGGCGCCTGGAACCTGCATCAGCTTACCCGTCAGCTGCCGCTCGATCATTTCGTGCTCTTCTCCTCGATCGCCTCCCTGTTCGGCTCGCCGGGGCAGAGCAACTATGCCACCGCCAATGCCTTTCTCGACGGGCTGGCACATCATCGGCGCTGGCAGAATCTGCCGGCCCTCTCCGTCAACTGGGGCCCCTGGGCGAAGGTGGGCATGGCCGCTCGATTGGGGGAGGAGGAGGAGCGTCGCATGGCGGCCTCCGGCATACAGGCGATCGAGCCGACCCTAGGTTTCTGGATGCTGGAGCGACTGATGCAGCGTAATGCGCTGCAGGTGGCGGCTGTCCAGATCGACTGGCGCCGGTTCTCCCAGCGGCTGCCGGCGGATATGGCCCCGCCCTGGCTGAGCGACGTGATCGGCGGACAGAAGGACGAGGATGAGGCACCGCTGGAAGTGGCGGCATGGCGCGGACAGCTGGGAGAGGCGGCCCCAGCAGAGCGCCTGGAGCTGCTGGTTTCGTTGCTGCAGCACCAGTCCATGCGCGTATTGGGCCACGGCGGGGAGACCCTGCCGGATGCGCACCGGCCACTCAATGAGCTCGGCTTCGACTCCTTGACCGGCGTCGAATTCTGTAACGCGGTAAGCAGGGGAGCGGGCGTCCAATTGAATCCGATGTTGTTGTTCGAGTACCCGACGTTGGCCGCACTCGCGGCTTACATCTTCACCGACCTCTTGGGCATGGACGGGGGCGATAAAGGGCTTGCAGAGGTGCGGGCTGCGGAATCGCCAATCCCAGCGCCGCAGGGAGACGAGCCTCGGAGCGGTGGGCAGGACGACCCCGACGAAGCGGCCGTGGAAGAAGTGGCGGAGATGAGCGAGGCGGAGATGGAGCAGTTGGTGGATTCCCAACTGAAGCGCCTGGACGAAGAGTGATGCGGGCTGGGGAAGCGCTTTCCCTACGCAGGATGTCCGACATCGAGTCTCCTGGGGCTCCCGGCGGTCCGGAGCGGAGTAGGGGTCCCTCGAATCGCCCGGCGAAGGCGGTGCTCGCAAGCCGGGGCTCGGGGCCGTGGGATCACACGCCGATCGGTCTGGCGGTATCGCAGTAGAAGACGCCGTATTTCCGGTGCGCAGGCGTCGTGGGGTCTTCCGTGCAGACGGTATCCAGCCGGCCCGATTCAGGGGGGGCTCCGATCCAGATGAGCTCGAAGGGGCTGCCGAGCGTCCGGGCTGTGTGCGCGAGATCCGGCGGAGCGTCCTCCAAGCTGCCGCCGACCAGGAAATACACCCGGTCATGGTGGGGGCGGCGCTGCAATGTCAGATGCGCGGCATAGCTCAAGCCTTCGGACACGCGGGTCCACGAGTTGGCGATCGTCATCACCACAATAGGGGTGTCGCCCGGCGCCGCCAGGCGTTCGGCAATCTCCGGGTGGAATCTAGCCCGCTTGTCGATGACGCCGGTCACCACGAGCAGTGTGCTCAGGCCAGCCGCCAGAAGGACCACCGCCAACGTCGGTATTCGCGGTGCCCGTAACCGTTCGGAGTGCCTTTCCGCGCGTTTCGGCAGGCAGCTGTATGCGGCGCCAGCCAGGACGAGCACACCGGGCACAAAAAAGGTGTTGTATCGAAAATAGAGGGGAACATCCTTCTCGAGTAGATAGGCGGCGCCCCAAAAGGTGAGGATCACCAGCAGCGTGTAGGCCGCGAGAAACAGCAATCCGTTGCGGTACGCAGGAGTCTTCCATCTGTGCCGCAGTCCGCGCTGCGCCTGCCACAGCAGCCAGAGTCCGAATATGGCGGGCAGGGCGTAGACCAGAAGGGTCCCACCTGGCCATTCCGGGGCCGGAAATCGGCCGAGAAACACGTTCAGCAGTCCCGACAGCGTGAAATAAGGCGGTGCCAGCATCGCCGGCCAACTGAAGGGATCAAAATTCAGCCAATTGGTCTCCGGGCGGGAGACCTGTACCAGCATGGTATGCGCCTGGGGAAGGAATCCCAGGGCTACACCCGAGGCGCCCAGGCCTAGGCGCCATGCCAGTCCGGTTGCCCTGTGGCGCGGCCTTTCCCGCCAACGAGATGCTACCAGGACGGCAGCACCCAGCTGGGCGATCACAGCCACGAGGAAGAAATAATGGGTGTACAGACCAATCAAGTTGGTCACTGTCCATGCAGCCCAGATCCACCAGGGCGTGTCTCTCTGGGACCCCGCATCTTCGAGGATACGTTGCAGCAGCAACAACGAGGTCGCCACCATGCCGGTCAACAGGCTGTAATGGCGTGCCTCCTGGGACAGGGAAACCGCAAAGGGGGAAAGTGCGGTCAGCGCCGCGGCCGTCAGTCCGGTGCTACGGTCGAAGACGCGGCGGCCGAGCAGATAGACCGAGAGAATCGAGATGACCCCGAAGGCGGCGGGCAAGGCGCGCAAGGTCCACACCGAAACGCCGCTCTCGGAAAGCCAGGCATGCTCGAGGCAGAAATACAGCGGAGGGTGGGTGTCTTCGGCGCTTTCGGTTTTCCAGATATCGGAGCAACTGGCGCTGGGATTCAGACTGAAGAATTCCGACCAGGACGACAGGGGGAGCGGCATCCCCTGCGGGATCTCCCGAAAGCTGCGTCCGAGACCGAACACCATGCTGTGGAGCTCGTCTATCCAGACCGGTTTGAGGTCCAGATTCCAGAATCGCAGCATCGCCCCCAGCAGCAGGATCAACGTCAACGACCAGATGGGGCTGGGCCCGCGTTTGGCTACCGCAGGCGCGGGCATTGGGTGCGGAATTGGCAAATGGCCTCCTGCTCTGCGGGTACCCGAAGGAGTGCTGAATCGATCAGCAGTCCCCCAGCTCGGCCGCCCTCGTGTACTCGGGTCCTTTCGAATTTCCGGCCGCCTCGCCCTGACGCACAGCGGGAGCGACCTTCATTTCGGGTTTTCGGCGCCGGCAAGGGACGGAAAGATTCTATAATCCGTGATTTCGCGGGTCGTGGCGAGAGGCTGAGGGTGGGGATTATCGCACCTGCGTTCCGCAAGGGGACTCTCGATGATTTCCCAGGAGCCGCGACCGACAGTGCAGCGTGGTAGGGCAGTATGAGCGAAGGCAAAGATCAGCTGGGTGGGATGACGCCGCTCCGGAAGGCGGTGTTGGCGCTGAAGCGCACCCAGGAGCGGCTCGATGCGGTGCAGCGCCGCGCGGTCGAGCCGATAGCCCTCGTGGGCTTGGGCTGCCGATTACCCGGTGGCGTGGATTCCCCCGATGCTTACTGGCGGCTGCTGTGCGAAGGCAGGGATGTGATCACCCAGGCGCCACCCGCGCGATGGCCGACGGCGGTCACCCAAGTCGATGTGGGCGGCCGGAAGATCGATATCGGTCGCGGTGGCTTCCTGTTCGGCATCGACCGGTTCGATTACCGGTTTTTCGGTATGACCGAGCAGGAGGCAGCACAGATCGATCCCCAACAGCGAATCTTGCTGGAGGTCACTTGGGAGGCATTGGAGGATGCCGGCTTGGTGCCGGAGCGGCTGCGCGGCGCCAAGTGCGGTGTTTTTCTCGGCATCGCTACGACCGACTATGCGATCAACCTGGCGCGGGATCTGCTCCGCGGCGGCCCCTGGCTCGGTCCCGGCACGGCACTGTGCATCGCCGCGAACCGCCTCTCCTACCAGTTCGACTGGCACGGGCCGAGCCTGGCGCTGGATACCGCCTGCTCGTCCTCGCTCCTGGCGCTGCATCTGGCGGTTCGCAGTCTGCGCGACGGAGAGTGCGATCTTGCCGTGGTGGCCGGCAGCAACCTGCTGCTCTCGCCCTTTGGCAGCCGAAATCTGGCCCACGCCGGCTTCTTCAGCCCCAGCGGCCGGATCAGGGCCTTCGATCGACGCGCCGACGGCTATGTGCGCAGTGACGGCATCGGAGTGGTGGTATTGAAGCGCCAGTCGGATTTGCGCCCCGGCAGCGATCGGTCCTATGCGCGGGTGCTTGGCACGGCGGTGAATCAGGACGGCCAGAGCAATGGTCTGACGGCCCCCAATCGAAAACGTCAGGAAGAGCTGCTGCGGGCGGCGTGCAGCGCGGCCAAGGTGACGCCATCGGAAGTGGACTACGTGGAGACCCAGGGGACTGGCACCCCCATGGGCGACAGCCTGGAAGCCGCGGCCCTCGCCGCGGTCTACGGCGAGGGCAGAGCGGCGCAGGAGCCGCTGGGCATCGGCTCGGTGAAGTCCAATATCGGCCATACCGAGACCGCTTCCGGAGTGGCGTCGGTGATGAAGGTGGCGTTGGCGTTGCAGCACCGCACCCTGCCGCCGAGCATCCATTTCCGCCAGCCCAATCCGGCGATTCCGTTCGCCGACTGGAAGCTGAAGGTACAGACCGAATTGGCGTCCTGGCCGCAGCGCATGCCGCCGCCACGCGCCGGGGTCAGTGCCTTCGGCTTCGGAGGGACCAATGTTCATGCCCTGCTGGAAGCGGCATCCGATACGCAAGACCGAGCCCGCATTTCTCACCAGACTCCTGCTGCGGAGCCCGTTCTGCCCGCGTCTGCGGCGTTGCGCTCGGCCCGGGTGCTCGACGTACTGTCAAGTACGCCTGCGCGCCCGGTCGGTCGCGTGCCTTGCATCCACGGGCACCTCGGCCCCCTCGCGACGGACCCTGGTGAGAAATGCGGGCTACCAGGAGTAGCCGCCGCGTCGCCCCCGCTGCTGTTGCTGTCCGCGCGTTCCGAGGCAGCGCTGCGGGAGCTGCTGGAGCGCTACCTGCGGTTGCTCGCACAAGGCCACCATGAATGGCGGGATCTCTGCCATTCGGCGGCGGTGCACCGGCAACATCACGAATGGCGATTGGCCGTGGCCGCTGAGGATGTCCCCCAGGCCGCGGCCAGACTGGGGGGATATCTGAACGGCGAGCGGCACCAGTGGTCGCAGGTCGGCCGGTGCAATCCCGCTCAACCGGCGCCCATCGCCTTCTTTTTCGGAGGCAGCCCACGGGCACCGGGAGCGAGGACGGAGCTGCTGCAGTCCTGGGGTGGGGTATTCGCCGAAGCCCTGGCGGAGTGCGAGAGTCGTATGAGACGCGTGCTGGATGGGGCGGCGGACCATTCCGACCCCGAGGTCGGGATTGAAGGACGTCTGCGGTTGCTGGTCGGTTATCGGGCCAGTGCCGTGGCCTGGCGTCGGCTTGGCGTGCAGCCCACGCGGGTGGCCGGTATCGGCATCGGTGCGATGGCGGCTGCCATCGAGGCGGGAGCGCTCGATCTCGACCGGGTACTGCGCGAGCTGACAGTGGGGGCGCCGACCCTTACCCTGGCCGCCGGCACGAGGCCTGCCGTGACGCTGGTGCTCCAGGGACGGGAGTGGAAGGGCGGGGAGCCACTGGATCTCTCCGTGCAGGAGGAAGATGGCGCCACCTTCCGGGCGCTGCACGAGCTTTCACCGAATGGGATTGTCGACGTCGATCACGCCTGTCTGCAACGAGGCGGGGAACGGGAGCCGCCGCGGCCAGGCGACGCCTCCGCGGGCGATCTGCTTGTCCGGATACTGGGCGCGCTCTACACGCGGGGTGCCCGCCTGGACTGGATGCAAATCATGCACGGGCGCTTCGTGCGGCTGCCAACCTATCCGTGGCAGCGTGAGCCCTGCTGGCTGGAAGGCGGGGCGCTGGGCGACGGCGAGTCGACGTTTCCGGCAGAGCAGGAGATGGCGACTCCCGAAGAGAAGGTGCCGGGCGACGCGGAAGGCTCTGCAAGGATGCATCCTCGACCCGATCTTTACACTCCCTACGAAGAGCCGCGGACGCCGCTGGAGAAGGCGATAGCGCAGGCCTGGTCGGAGGTGCTGCAGATCGGCCCCATTGGTCTGCACGATCACTATCTGGAGCTGGGCGGCGATTCGCTCCAGGCCATGATGCTGCTGAACTGGGCCCAGGAAGCCCTGCAGCAGACCGTGCACACCGGACTGCTGCTGCAATCGATGACGGTGGCGGAGCTGGCGGGGAATCTGCGCCGGGAATACCCGAATGAGGTATTGCGGGCATTTCCCGACGAGCCGGGCGTGGAGGCGGCCGCGGAGAAAGGCCCAGGGCAGCTGCCGCTCGATCCATCGGCGGCGGGGCGCTCGCGGCGGGAGGCCCCTGAGATGGAGCTGGGCGAGCCGGTCCGTGAATTGGCGCAACGCCCGGGTTGCCGGGATCTTCCCCGGGCCCCGCAGGGCTTGATCGAGACCGTCGGCCCGTCCCCGGAGAGCCGGCGCGCCGAGGAGTTGCTGGGTCGTCTCGACGATCTGTCCGATGAAGAGGTGGAGCAGCTGTTGCGTCAGCAGATGGCGGAGCAGGAGACGGATGTTGGGCCTTGACGCAAAGGATCTATCTGCCCTGGATGCCGCAGCGAAACGTCGTTTGTTGGCCGAGCTGTTGGCGAGGAAGGCCAGGGAAAAGCAGTATCCTGCTTCCTATACCCAGGAGGCCTTGTGGTTCCTGAACCGCTTCAACCCAGTACAGACCGCCTACAGCCTGTTTCCCGATGTCCGTATCAGAGGGCCGTTGCGCCTCGATGTGGTGGAGCAGGTCCTCAACGAGATGTTGCAGCGCCATGAGGTGCTTCGTACCCGATTCCCGGAGCGCGACGGCTCGCCTGTACAGCTGGTCGATCCCTATTCGCCACGCCATTTCGAGCTCATTGACCTTTCTGATCTGAGCCGGGAGGAACAGCGGCGCGAGACCCGTCGTCTGTCGTTGGAACAGCCGCCGATCGATCTGCGAAAAGGCCCTGTGGTCGGGGGGCGATTGGTTCGCTGGGACCTCGAGGATCATGTGCTCCTGCTCTATATTCACCACATTATCTTCGACGGATGGTCTTTTGGGGTGGCGACCCGGGAGGTGGCCGCGCTGTATCAGGCGTTTTGCGACGGGAAGCCTTCACCGCTGCCGGACCTGCCCATGCAGTATGGGGAGTTCGCGATATGGCAACGCCATCATTTGAGTGGGGAGCGACTGTCGCGCTTGGAGGGTTACTGGTTGCGAAAGCTGCAGGGGTTGCGGCCGTTGGAGATGCCGACCGACCGCCCCCGCGCACCGGTGCGCACTACCCACAGTGGCGATATTGGGATCACGGTTTCGCCGCAGCTGAATCGGCGGGTCTTCGACTTTGCCAAGCGTGAAGGGGTCACTCTGTACATGGTGTTGCTGGCGGCCTTCAGCGAGCTGCTACACCGTTTTACCGGGGTGGCGGACATCGCTGTCGGTTCTCCGGTGGTCAACCGCCGGCGTCGCGAATTCGAGCCGTTGATCGGTTATTTCATCAACATGATCGTGATGCGCAACGATCTGACCGGAGATCCGACGTTCCAGCAGTTGATGAAGCGGGTCCAGCAAACGGTCCTCGAGGGACTCGAGCATCAGGATCTCACCCTGGACTGGGTGGTCAAGAAATTGGCCCCGGACAGGGATCTGAGCCGGCATCCGCTGTTTCAGGTGATGTTCGTTCTGCAGAACACCCCTCCGCCGGTACTGCAGCTGGGGGAGTTGACCCTGGAAACGGTTCCCGGAGCGATGCAGCAAGGGGAATCCATTTTCGAGCTGACCATGGAATGGTTGCTGGAAAACGGGCAATTGCGGGGGCGGTTGGGGTACAACAGCGACCTTTATTCCCGTGAGGCCATAGGCCGCCTGGCGGATCATTACCTGCAATTGCTGGAGCGGGTGTTGGACGAGCCGCTGCAGCCTCTTTCGACGATCTCCTCGTTGGGGCAGGAGTTCGACTGGTTGAGGCAGGTTGGCACGGGCCCCCGGCTCCACTCGGCGGAGGGGAAAGGCAGTCTTCCGACCTTGTTTACCGCGCGCGCCAGGCAATGGCCGGATGCACCGGCCGTGGAGGAGGCGGGGCGTTGCTTGAGCTACGTGCAGCTCGATGCCTGGTCCGACCGTTTGGCGTGGGCACTGCGCGAGCGCGGGGCTCGCGCAGGAGCAAGGGTGGCGGTGCTGTTGCCGCGGGGTGTGGAAACCGTCGTCGTCCTGATGGGGGTATTGAAGACCGGGGCGGGCTATGTGCCCCTGGATCGGAGCCTTCCTGCCGATCGCGTCGCCACCATTCTCGAAGATGCAGCACCGAGTGTCCTGGTGACCTCGACGGATCAAGCGCAGATATGGAGCGACAAAGCTCCATCCGTCATGGCGCTAGAGCCGAGAGGGGAGATTCCCGCGGATCTTTCCGTCATGCCGCTGGAAGACGGCCCGGGGGAGGGAGACCTGGCCTACGTCATCTATACCTCGGGCTCCACCGGTACACCCAAAGGCGTGCAGATCGAGCACCGTTCGCTGCTCAATTACAGCTTGGGTGCGATAGAGACCTACGGCTTGCAAGAAACCGATCGGCTGCTGCAATTCGGCTCCTTCAGCTATGACGGCCATGTGGAGGAGGTGTATCCAATATTGTTGTGCGGCGGCACCTTGGTGTTGCGCGACGATGAGATGCTGCAGTCGTTTGGTGCCTTTTCGCAGGGCTGTGAGCGCCGAGCGATCAGTGTCATCACACTGCCAACCGGCTTTTGGCATGAATGGACGCGTGCGCTGGAGACGGGTGGTGCCCGGGTTCCTGCAAGGGTCCGATTGGTCATCCTGGGGGGGGAATCGGTACAGCCGGAGCGCATTCGCGCGTGGCTCGCAATACCCGATGTGGGGGCTCGTCTGATCAATAGCTACGGTCCGACGGAAACGACGGTGGTCGCGACTGCGGTAGAGCTCACGGCGGCACACGGCGAAGTATACCGATCGCCGATCGGGCGACCGTTGCCGGGGGTGCAGGTGAAGGTGGTGGATGGTTTCGGTCGTTTGAGTCCACCTGGAGTGAACGGCGAGCTGTGGATTGCCGGGGCAAGCCTGGCCCGTGGCTATCTTGGGCGCGAGGACCAGACGGCCCGGGCGTTCGTGCTGGATCCTCAGGACGGACAGCGCTGGTATCGGACCGGAGACCGGGTACGGTGGCGGAGCGATGGCTCGCTGGAGTTCGTAGGGCGAGTCGACGAGCAGGTCAAAATACGCGGTTTCAGGGTCGAGCCGGGAGAGATCCAAGCGGCGATCATCCAGCATCCACTGGTGGAGCGGGCGGAGGTGTTGCCTTTTGCCACGGATTCAGGTCCGCGTCTGGCGGCCTATCTGGGCCTCGCCCGCATTTCCCACCACCCACCTACTGCGGACGCCGATCCCCTCGCGGTGACGGGACCTACTCCCTCCAGCCGGCTCGACGTAGTGTCGGCTACGCCTTCGCCGTCTTCCGGTCCGTGGGCCCCGTCACCGCGGCGTCTCGACGCCCTCGCGACGGTGTGCGGTGAGGAATGCGGGCTAAGAGAGAGCGTTCTGGACCTCGGCGAGCTGCGGGCCTTCCTGAAGCGACGACTTCCTGATTTCATGATCCCGGCGCGGTTTGTCCTCATGTCCGAACTGCCTCTCAACAGCAGCGGAAAGGTCGCACGCGAGCTGCTGCCGGATCCCGTTTCTCAGGCGGTGGCCGACAGCGAGCCGGTTGGGCCGTCGAGCGACAACGAAAGGCGCATGATCGATCTGTGGCAACAGATACTCGAAATCGAGCGGGTCGGGCGCGACGACGATTTCTTCGCCTTGGGTGGCGATTCACTCTCTGCACTACGACTGATCGAGGGGGTACGCCGTGCATTCGGCGTCGAGGTGGGCCTTGGCGCTCTATTTACCGAGCCGTGTCCCGGGCGACTGATGGAGCATGTGGAGGAGCTGCTTGCCGCCGGTGCCTTGCCGGAGGCGCCGCCTATCGAAAAGTCTCGGCAGGGGGAGAGAATACCCCTCTCTTTGGAGCAGGAGCATTTCTATTTCCTGACCCAGCTGAATCCCGGGTCTGCTGCTTACAATCTGCACACCCGACTGCGGCTGGTCGGACCGCTGGACATGGAAGCGCTGAGCTTGACCTTGCGCGAGATCATGCGTCGTCACGAGATCCTGCGCACACGATTTGTGGAGCGGGATGGGCGTCCGCTGCAGCAGGTGGAAGCAGGCAGCAATCTCGATTGGCATTATCTCGACCTTACCGCCACCGAGCCCGCTGCCCGCCGGCAGGCGGTGGAGCAGCTCGCAACATCAGAGGCCACCACCGGCTTCGATCTGGCGGCCAGGGCTCCGTTGAGGATGCGGCTGCTGAGGTTGGCAGAGGATGAGCACCTGCTGCTGCTCACGGCTCATCATATTTTGCTCGATGCCTGGTCATTGCCGATCCTGATACGCGAGGTAGCCTTCTTTTACAGCGCCTTCAGTCGTTCGCAGCAGCTGGCCATACGTAAGCCCGCCATTCAGTTCAGTGACTTCGCAATTTGGCAAAGGCAGCAGATTGCGGGCGAGAGACTGGAAACCTTGCTCGATTATTGGCGGCGGCAGTTGGCGAACGTCAAGCCGCTTGTACTGCCGACTGACCGACCGCGTCCTGCCGCGGCACTCACCGACAGCCGTACCCACCGTTTTACTGTTGCGCCCCGATTGGCGGCGCGGGTCCGTTCCGGCGCGAGACGGGCAAAGACCACGCCGTTCGTATTGATGCTCACCGCTTTCGAGCTGTTGCTGCATCGCTACGGTGGTGAGACGGACATCGCGGTCGGCGTACCGATTTCGGGCCGCGGAAGGCGAGAGATTGCCGATACCGTAGGCTGTTTCGTCAATACGCTGGTGATACGCAGCAACTTTACCGGCGATCCGTTGTTGGAGCAGGCGCTGGCACGGGTCAACGAGAGCACGCGGGACGCCTTTTCTCACCAGGAGCTGCCTTTTCATCTGTTGGTGCAAGAGCTTCGACCGGAGCGTGTGCGGGGCCGGAATCCCTTATTCCAGGCGTTGTTCAACTTCCACCAGGAATCGCCCGAGTCGGTGCCGGTCAACGACGCCGCACTGGCTATTTCGGTAGAAGAGGCCGCGCAGCCACATAGCGGCGAGCTCGATCTGGTGTTGACGGTACAGGCGGGTGAATCGGAGATGGCCGCCAGCTTCGGCTATAACGGCGAGCTGTTCGACGCTGCGACCATTGCACGCATGGCCGAGCATTGGCAGTTGCTGTTGGACCGGCTGGAAGGCGAGCCGCAGCGATCGATCGGTAGCTTCCCGCTGCTGCGCGAAGCGGAAAGGGCATGCCTGCTTAACGAAGGGTGCGGGCCATCGATCGCGCTTGGGCAGCAGCTGATTCCACAGCTGTTCGAGAATGCCTGTACGCAGTATTCCGATGCTCCTGCGATCGTGCAAGGCGAGCGGCAGCTCAGCTATCGGCAGATGGGCGAGCGGGTGGAAGCACTTGCCGCTTATTTGCTCGAATGTGGGGTGCGGCGTGAAGAGCGGGTGGCCGTGGCTCTCTCGCCCTCACCGGATTTGGCAATTGCCCTGTTGGCGGTTCAACGCGCCGGGGGTGCAATCTTGCCGATCGATCCGCGTTTGCCCGGTGAGAGATTGAAGCAGATCCTGCAGGAAGGGGAGGTGCGAATCGGTTTTGCCGATGAGCAGGCGGTTTCCCATTTCCAAGCGGCAGGGGTGAGGGTGTTGGCGACTGACCCGGGGAAGGTTTCTCCTTCTCGACGGCTGCCGGTACTGGCAGCCAGCGACCTTGCCTACTGCATCTTCACTTCCGGTTCTACCGGGCGGCCCAAGGGCGTATTGGTGGAGCATGGCTCCCTGTTGAACGCGGTTTGGTCCTTTATCCAGAGCTACTCGCTGGGACCCGGCGATCGGCTGTTGCATCAGACCTCTCTGTCGTTCGATGTCGCCCTCAACGAGATCTTGCCGCCGCTGTGTGCCGGGGCCACGGTGGTGATGCCGGAGGATGTAGAGCGATGGGAGGTGCCGGAGCTGGTGAGACTGGTTGAGCGACAGCAGATATCGGTGTTGGCCGGGGTGCCCGCATTGCTGGCCCATTTGGATGCTCAAGCGCTACGCCTTCCATCGCTTCGGCTAGTGCTGAGCGGCGGTGAAAGCCTGGCTTACGAAACGATTCCTAGGCTGCGCCGTCGAGCGACGGTCACCAACGGTTATGGTCCGACGGAAACCACGATCTGTGCCAGCTATCACGACCTCTCCGGAGCGCCGGAAGATGCCGGCGGGCGGGTACCGATCGGCCGGCCGCTGCCCAACTATCGCATCTATATTCTGGACGGCTATGGTCAACTTGCCCCAATCGGTGTCCCCGGAGAGTTGTGTATCGCGGGAATCGGGGTTGCGCGGGGCTATCTTGCTCGTCCAGAGGAAGAGGCGAGCCGTTTCGTCGCGGACCCGTTTCATCCCGGTCAGCGGATGTACCGCAGTGGTGACTTGGCGCGTTGGCGCGCCGATGGCGAATTGGAGTTTCTGGGACGCATCGACCGACAGATCAAGGTGCGTGGCGTGCGTATAGAGCCGGCGGAAATCGAATCGGCGATACTCGCTCACCCGGCGGCGCGCCAGGCTGCCGTTCAGCTGAGTCCGGGGGGACGCTTGGTCGTCTTTGTCGCGGTGGATGCCGCTACCCGCTCGGAGTGGGAGTCGTCGGCCATATTGATCGACGATCTGCGCAGTCATCTAAGGCGCCTGTTGCCGGCCCAATACCAGCCGGCTGATTTCGAGCTGCTGGCGGAGCTGCCTTTGACGCTCAACGGCAAGGTCGATAGCGCTGCGCTTCCCGATTGCCGGTCGCTTTCGTGGGGAGACGCATCGCAACGTGAGGCGCAGACACCGACCGAAGAACGGATCGCGGAGATCTGGTCTCAGTGTCTGGCGGTGTCGGGTATCGGTCGCACGGATGACTTTTTTTCACTGGGCGGTCACTCGCTGTTGGCGGTGGAGACTGTGACCCGTATGAATGCCCAGCTGGGAATCGATCTGCCGGTGGCCGCTCTGTTCGAGCACCCGCGCCTGTGCGATTTGGCGGCAAGGGTGGATAGCGCCCAGGATCCGGCACTCGCCGGCAAGCGGCTCTGGCCCTTGAATGATGGGTGGGAAGGAACCCCATTCTTTTGCCTGCATGGCGTCGGCGGTCTGGTGACCGGCTTCTGGGGGTTGGGCCGTCAGCTCGCGCCGCGCCCGGTTTATGGGGTGGCGGGGGCAGGTTTGTACGGTGAGGCGGTACCGGAGGACAGTATCGAGGTGATGGCAGAAGGCTCGTTGTTGGCGATTCGAGAGGTTCAGCCGCACGGGCCTTACCTGCTCGGCGGGTGGTCGATGGGAGGCTGGATCGCGACCGAGATTGCGCGAAGCCTGCGGGCCGAAGGTGAAGAGGTGGCCTTGTTGGTCTTGTTGGATGCGGCTTTGCCCAATCAAGCGAAGGCCGGTGTACTGCATCTCGACTGGCTGGGCGGCCGTATCGACGCGGCGCTCGATCGCACCTTGAGCGGACTGACGCAGGGGCGCGTCGGCCGGCTGCTGCGTCAATATGGGGTTACCGGCGGGGTTGACGAGGCACTCGCTGTACGCCTGCAGGCGGTGATCGAAGCCCATCGCAAGGCGCTGGCGACCTATCGGCCACACCCCTATGAAGGGCCGGTCGTTTACTGGCAGGCGGAGGCTGGTGCTATGAGCAAAGCTTGGCAGCGGTTGTTCCCCCAGCTGCGTGTGGAAGGGGGTGCCGGTGATCACTTCAGTATGTTGCGGGAGCCCGCAGTGGTCGCTCTGGGAGCGGCACTGAAAGAGTCTATGAGCGGAGCGGAAAGGACATGAAATGGGGATGGCTGTGGTTGTTTGCCATCTTGGGTGTGCTAGGTGCGGCAGCACGCTGGTGGCCGATGGCGGAGACCACGGCGCCGGACTATCTGACCTACCCGTTGCAGCGAGGGGATATCCTGGTGGCGGTAAACGCCACGGGCACCATCGAGCCGAGGGAGGTGGTGGACGTGGGTGCGCAGATCATCGGCATGATCAAAGAGTTCGGAAGCGATCCGGCGAGCCCGTCCAAGCCGGTGGATTTCGGGACGCATGTCGCCAAGGGTACGGTCCTGGTGCGCATCGATGATGCCACCTACCAGGGCGAGCTGGCCAAGGCGCAGGCCAACCTCAAGCTGGCGGAAGCGGAACTGGGCAAAGCGCAAGCGCAGCTGGAGGCGGCCGAAAAGGATTGGAATCGCACGCGTGAGCTGAAGGACAACACGAGTCGCCGGGAATACGATCATGCCGAGACCGCCTTCAAGGTTGCTCAGGCGGATCTTGCTGTGGCCCGGGCGCGCTTGGAGCAGGCCCATGTGACCGAGCGGTTGGCGCAGACGAATCTCAGTTATACAGTGATCCGATCGCCGATCGATGGCATCGTCATCGATCGGCGGGTCGACGTGGGGCAGACCGTGGTGGCGGGCCTCAATGCCCCGTCGTTGTTTCTGCTGGCCGAGGATCTGTCACAGATGCGGATTCGTGCCGTGGTCAATGAGGCGGATATCGGGAAGATCCGAATCGGCCAGACGGTCTATTTTACGGTCGACGCCTATCCGGATCGAAAGTTGCGCGGCGGCGTATCCCAGATCCGTCTCAATGCCAGCATCGCCAACAGCGTCGTTACCTATGACGTGATCGTGGATATCGACAATTCCGACGGGCTGCTGCTGCCTTACATGACCGCCAACGCCAAGTTCGTGGTCGGTGAAGTCCGCGACGTTCTCCGGGTGCCCGAGGAGGCCTTGACCTGGCGTGGCGAGGGCTCGACGCTGTGGTGGTTGAAGGGCGACGGCGAGCTGCAGCCCCTGCAGGTGGAGTCGGGTCTGTCCGATGGGGCGTTCATTGCGGTATCGGCACCTCGGCTCGAGGCCGGAATGGCGTTGGTAGTCGGCGAGGTGCAACGGCAGGAGGAGGACTTCGGCTCCACCATCTTGCAGACGATTCGAGGCGGCTGACCCGATGACGCAAGAGTCGTTTATCGAGGCGTCGGACATACGGCGCAGCTTCCGCCTGGGGGAAGTCGAGCTGAGCGTTCTGAAAGGGGTCGACCTGCGCATAGCGCGGGGGGAGTTCGTCGCCTTGATGGGCGCCTCCGGCTCGGGAAAGACCACGCTGATGAATCTCCTGGGCGGTCTGGATCGACAGACCAGCGGTAGCTACCGCTTGGACGGTTCGGCTCTGGATGAGGCGACCCCGGATCGGTTGGCGGAGATCCGCAGTGGCCACATCGGCTTCGTGTTTCAGAACTTCAATCTGTTGTCTCGTACTTCGGCGCTCGACAACGTCCTGATGCCTGCTGCGTATTCGGCACACCGGGAATCCCGTGAGGCGTTACAGGGACGTGCCAGCGAGCTGCTGGCCATGGTCGGGTTGGGGGCTCGTATGAATCATGTCCCGGCCCAGCTATCGGGGGGCGAGCAGCAGCGGGTGGCGATCGCCCGCGCACTGATCAACCAGCCGCAGCTCCTGCTGGCTGACGAGCCGACCGGTAATCTCGATTCCGTAACCGGACGCGAGATACTGGGGCTGTTCCAGCGACTGAATCGGGAATACGGCCTGACGATTCTGCTGGTGACTCATGATCCCAATGTCGCGAGTTGTGCCGACCGGGTGGTGCGGATATTGGACGGCGAGATCATCGATGATGAAAAGAACCGCGAGCCCGACGATCTCCAGGTGGCGGAGAGCCCGAAGCTGCCGCCCATGAGGCGACAGGCAGATCGGCAGCATGATCTGGGGTTGGGCCGTCTGACGATGGTGTTGGCGATTGCCGCCAGTGCCCTGCGGCGAAATGTGATGCGGACCGCTTTGACCATGCTCGGCATCATCATCGGCGTTGCCGCCGTGATTACGGTGACCGAGATCAGCGCCGGTGCCTCGCTGGCGATTCAGCGCACGGTGGCGAACATGGGGGTGGGCAATCTAGTGGTTCGACCCAGCCGCATCGTGCGTGGCGGGGTGAGTCAGGGAGTGGCCGAGTCCTTGAGCCCCGGAGATGCGCAAGCGTTGACGGCACAGATAGACGAGGTGATCGAGGCGGCGCCGGTGGTGCATACCAGTGGCCAGTTGGTTCACGGCAACAGGAATTGGTATGCACGGCAGATCATAGGGACCACACCCGCGTTTTTCGCGGTTCGCGACTGGCTTCCGATGGCGCTGGGCAAGCCGTTTAGCGATCGGGATGCGCGGATCGGCACACAGATGTGCGTGATCGGGCAGACCCTGGTGGATCGGCTGTTCGAGGGACAGTATCCGATCGGGGAGGAAATCCGCGTCCAGAACGTTCCGCTGAAGGTCGTGGGTGTGCTGAATCGAAAAGGGGCCAATCTGCTGGGATTCGATCAGGACGACCTGTTGGTGGCGCCTTTGGTGACGGTGAAGTTCCGTTTGGGTCAGCAAAGCGGCGCGATACCGGTGAAGGTGGTGGAGCGCCTGCGCGAGCGCACCGACTACGATGCAAAAAGGGGAGGGCGGAACGAAGACGTCAGCTACATCCTCGTCAAGACCCCCGGAGCTTCGGCGCTGCAAGCGGCGATGGACGGGGTGGGCGAGGTACTGCGAAAGCGCCACAATCTGCAGGGCCGGGCCGACGATTTCGAGGTAAATGACAACACCGAGCTTTCCGATGCGTTCGCGCGCACCGTGCATCTGCTGTCGTCATTGGGGATGACGGTGGCGGCGGTATCCTTGCTGGTGGGAGGGATCGGCATCATGAATATCATGCTGGTCTCGGTCACGGAAAGGACCAAAGAGATAGGGATCCGGATGGCGGTGGGTGCCAACCGGCAGAACATCCGCAATCAGTTTCTGGTGGAGTCGGTCATGCTGAGTCTGATCGGCGGGGCCATCGGCATTCTGGCCGGTCGCAGCGGCTCGGTGTTTGCCGGCGGATTGCTCGGTTGGCCGATCGAGGTCTCCCCTCTCGCTGCGACCCTGGCCGTGGTGGTATCGGTGACCGTGGGGGTGGCATTCGGCTATTACCCCGCGTGGCAGGCGTCGCGCCTGGATCCGATTCAGTCCCTTCGTTTTGAATAGTGCATGGGGTGTCCGTGGGTGTAAGGGCCGCTGCAAGGTCGAGGTCCGCTACTTGCGTATTCCGGTAGAAGGCCCGAGTCTGGAACGATTGGCGTCTCTGCTCGACGCCGAAGAACGGATGCGGGTAGAGGCCGTAGGCTCATCTCGGCAACGCAAGAACTCGTCGACGAGCTTGCCAAAGCTGCCACTGGAATCGTCGAGCTCCTCGATCTTCACGTAGCACGCCGCGAGGAAGGTCTCGTACAACCCGTCTTGCTCTTCACGTCCTTGCTTGGCGGTTGTAGCCAGGCGCTATCGGTCGGGTCGACGGATACCTAGCACGTTGGGGATGGGCCAGGCGACGGACGCGGCGTTGCCGACCGGAGACGAGAGCTTGGGGGTCCCTGACAGGTCGAGCCGGGTGTCTCCGAGGTGAACGAAGAGCTGGGCCTGAGCACCACCCTCCAGGTGCTGCGCGGCGACCACGCCTATCCGGAGCGAAAGCAGCGCCTCGTTCAGGTCGTGCATGGAAACTGGGGACGCGCAGAAGATGAACAGGGCGTTTCCGGCGGCGTCCTCACCGAGGGCGGCCTCGCTCCACCTCTTGGCCTGTGGCCTCCACCGATTCAGTCCCGGGCGCTTGATTAGTCGCAGGTTCTGAATCGCCGAGTCGTAGTCGTCTAGTATCCCCTGCAGGCTCACGCCCGGTGTGTCCAGGTCGAACAGCCGGAACTCGGGGAGGCCTTCGTTCCTGGGATCGAAGGCGGCGACCGACTGATAAGGGTTCGGCCGGGCACTGTTCACGTGGCCCCTGGATGACAGGTGGCCCACATGAGTCTTACGGTCGGTGGCGAACATTCCCGCATTGATGGCCGCCACCAGGCGGAGGCGTTCGGCCCATTCCCTGGCCGTGAGACTTTCGTCTTGGCCGTCCCAGCTTCGCCCGATGACCAGCAGCTCCCACTGGCCCGGATCGATGCGCAGGATTGTTATCCGGAAACCCGCGATCGGACTGGGCCTCTGGGTGGTGAACTGCCCAAGCGTCAATCCGGGCGCCAGCGGGTCCCAGGCGGTCTCCCCCACCGCCGACAACGGAAGCGCGAGGACCAGCACCAAGGCCCGGCGAATCAGGCCCGGCAAGGTGTTTCGCCTCGGACGAGCGCAGGGATCCGGCCCGCGGGCCGACGGGCGTGCGCTGGCTGAACGGCGGCGAGGCCAAGCCGAGGTTCTGAGATCTTCGAAATCATTCGTCACGACTACTCTCCATGCCGCCTCCAACAGCTCAGGGCATCGACCTGCGTGGAGGCTCGAGACGTGCGGGGTCATGTCGAATCATGCCGCGCACAGCGTTTTCTCTGCCCCTACTCAGATAAACCTATTAGAAAAAGCAGTTAGCCATTAGCTGTTAGCGATTAGCTCAGCCAAATTAGCAAGTTAGCTCGCTCGGAGTCCGACGCAGGTCTCACCCGCCGGGTGAGCGGCCGAGGCCGCCATTTTGGCAATTTTATCAATAGCTAAAGGCTAATTGCTAACAGCTAACTGCGCTTTTCAGACTCATCGGTCCCTTCGGCTTCGACTTGATGTGCAGCCACTGTCCACAATTCTCGCAGCGGGAGGGAGATTTCGGCCTGCTGTGCGAGTTCCGGGCCACTCCTTTCGTGCACTATTTCCAGTTCGCCCGGATGCGCTTGCCTGGCGCCGCTAGGTGCCGGTCAGTACATGGTCAGTCGATGGGTGTCCACGTCTTTATCGGCAATCTCGCCAAAAATCCCCTTTGATAGGTGACGTCTCGCCGGCTAGTTTGCCGGCGAATCTTGACGCCTTTCTCGAATAGGCTATAGTGCTGCACTATGGGCGTATTTTCTGATTTGAATTTCGAGTCAGGCATCGCCGGGCTGACACCCGGCCAAGCGCTGCTGTGGGGGTTCCGGTCGGGTGATCGGGGCACCCACACGAGCCGCACCATCATGCTTGATGAGCTTTTGCATTTACTGGACGCAGTGCCCGGTGACGTTCCCCGTGAGGACTACGTGGTAGCGGTCATGGAGCACAATTGCCTGGGCAAGCGGACAGCGGCGACGCGCAAGCTCTCTCTCCAACGCCTAACCGAGCTTTACGCCCTCCACCCCCAGGTGATTCTTTTCCGGGTGCTGAGGGATCTCTGGGTAAGAAACGAGACAAGTCGGCCGCTGCTTTCATTGCTGCTGGCCATAGCCCGAGACCCATTACTGAGAGCGACGGCTACCGCGGTCATCCACACACCCTACGGCAACGAATTCGCCCGCCAGTCGATGAAGGACGTGCTCACTCGCACCGTCGGTGATCGGTGGAATGAAGCTACACTGGACAAGGTCGTGCGCAATGCGTCGTCCTCATGGACTCAGTCCGGACATTTCCGGGGTAGAGGTCGGAAGACCCGGCAGCGAGTCGAGCCGGCGCCCGCCGCAACGATCTCGACGAGGTCCAGCAGTACATCGGTGCTGACACCAGCCGTCCTTACGTAGTGCAGGAAGTCGTGGAAGCCTGCAGCAAACGTTTCGGCGACCGCTTGTTGTTCCTGGGTACCGGGCAGACGGCGCTCTCTGGTACGCCAGCACTGCAACGCCTCCAAGGCCGGTTCACGGTCAACGTCGAGTTCTCCGACACCGACGTCGAAACGGTCACGCGTCGGGTCGTGTTGGCGAAACGCCCGGATCGCATCAACGACGTCAAATCCACGCTGGACGGCAACGCCGGCGAACTGGATCGGCACCTGGTTGGTACAAAGATCGGTCCTCGCAGCGACGACAAATCGGTCCTCGTGGAGGACTATCCCTTACTGCCCGTGCGGCGACGCTTCTGGGAGCATGCCCTGCGCGCGGTCGATCGCGTGGGTACCGCGGGGCAGCTTCGAACACAGCTGCGCATCGTCTACGACGCAATCCGACGCACGGCCGACGATCCGCTCGGCACGGTGGTCCCCGCCGATTTCCTGTTCGAGGAAATCTCCGCCAACCTGCTCCAGTCCGGCGTGCTGCAGCAAGGCCTTATCGTGGTGAGTTGATAGGTGACCGGTGTCAGGCGATGGGTGTCGGGTGATAGGTGATAGGTGTCGGGTGATAGGTGATGGGTGATAGGTGATAGGTGATGGGTGATCGGTGATAGGTGATGGGTGATAGGTGATAGGTGATAGGTGATAGGTGATGGGTGACGGGTGACGGGTATTGGGTTTCTGGAGGGTAAGTGAGCTATGACTAGGCAATTGACGGCGATTATCGAGCGCGAGGGTGACGGCTATGTCGCGCTCTGTCCGGAGGTGGAGGTGGTGAGCCAGGGCGATACGGTGGATGAGGCGCGTGCCAACCTGAAAGAGGCACTGGAGTTGTTCTTCGAGACTGCGTCAACGAGCGAAATCCAGCAGCGCCTGCATAGCGAGGTCTATGTGACTCACGTCGAGGTCGGCGTTGGTTAGGTTGCGCGTCCTCTCAGGTGCCGAAGCTTGCCGCATCCTCGCTGAGCATGGTTTTGCCGAGGTTAGGCGCCGCGGCAGCCATGTGGTCATGCAGAAGGTGGAAGGCGAAGGCACCGTGACGGTCCCCGTGCCGGATCACAAGGAATTGCGCATTGGGACACTGATGTCGATTATCCGACAATCGGGATTGCGTCGCTCGGAGTTCGAGTAGCTTGCAACAAACGCGAAAGAGTAGATCAGCCGGTGGCCGTCGGAAGGGAAACCGTTACTCCCCGCCGTGCAGAATGACGTACTCTTGATGTCGGCAGAACATAACCGGCGCGGTGGCGAGGATCAATCGGTGGTTACCTGATGAAGATGTCACCACTCGCGCTTGGAAGGCGGCTCCCACACGGTCCCATTGTGGTGAGCTGAGGAAACGGGAAGATGCTGATTCGAAATATCAAATTACACAACCTCCTGTCCTTCGGGCCTGATACCGAGGCATTGGAGATGGGGCCACTGAACGTGCTGATTGGCCCAAATGGTTCGGGCAAGTCAAATCTAATTGAGGCGCTTAGTCTGCTCCAGGCGGCACCAAGGGATCTCACAGCACCGATCCGCGAGGGAGGTGGGATCGCTGACTGGATCTGGAGGGGTGAGCCAAAGGCATCGTCCGCCCAGATCGAGGTACTCGTAGAGAACCCGAAGGGTCCACAGACTTTGCGTTACCGCCTTGGTTTCGAGGAGAAGGGCCAGAGATTCGAGTTAACCGACGAACGCATTGAAAACGAACAGCCGGATGCTGGTCACGATCAGCCCAACTTCTATTTTGCCTATCAGCATGGCTTTCCCTACCTCAATGTCAAAGAGACCGGGCAGCGCAGGCTGCTACGTGAAGAGATCGACGCCGAGCAGTCGATTCTTTCCCAGCGAAAGGACCCGGATCACTATCCGGAGCTGACTTACCTTGGAGAGGTCTTCGGCCGCATTCGGTTGTACCGAGAGTGGACCTTTGGGCGGTATACGCCGCCGCGCCTGCCTCAGAAAGCCGACCTTCCCAACAATTTCCTGGGCGAGGATGGAAAGAATCTGGGACTGGTTCTTAACCGCCTGAAGCGTGAACTCAAGGTAAAAGCGCGAATTCTCGAAGCGTTACGGAAGCTGTACGAGGGAGTGTCCGACTTCGACATCATCATCGAAGGTGGAACCGTCCAGGTGTTCTTCCAGGAAAACCATATCACTGTGCCAGCAACGCGCCTGTCGGACGGCACGCTGCGCTATCTGTGCCTGCTGGCGATCCTCTGTCACCCAAAGCCGCCGCCGCTGGTGTGCATCGAAGAACCGGAACTGGGACTACATCCGGATATCCTGCCGACGCTGAGCGATCTCCTGCACGAGGCCTCAGAGCGGTGCCAGCTCGTGGTGACGACCCATTCCGATGTGCTGGTGGATGCGCTGACAGACACACCGGAAAGCGTGGTGGTATGCGAAAAGCACGGTGGCCAGACCAGCATGCAACGCCTGGACCAGGCGGATCTTTCCGACTGGCTCGAGCGCTACAGCCTGGGTGAGCTCTGGCGCAAGGGCGAGCTGGGGGGTAACCGCTGGTGAGCGTCAAGGTGTCGGGTGTCAGGTGTCGGGTGTCGGGTGTCGGGTGTCAGGTGTCAGATGTCGGGTGTCGGGAAGAAGATGAACGAGCGTATTGAGAGTTATCGGGACCTGAGGGTTTGGCAGGCGAGCATGGAACTGGTGACTGATTGCTATAAGGCGACGGAGTCGTTTCCGAAATCGGAGACCTATGGGCTGTCCAGTCAATTGCAGCGCGCTGCGGTGTCGATTCCGGCCAATATCGCCGAGGGCCAGGGTAGGCATCATCTCAAAGACTATTCGCATCACTTGTCTATCGCGCATGGCTCGCTGCTTGAGTTCGAGACGCTACTCGAAATTGCGGCGCGTCTCGGCTATATGCCCGCAGATCGTCTAGCGAATCTTCGGGAGAAAACCACCGGCATCGGCAAAATGCTCAACGGCCTGATGGCGTCTCTACGCCGTCCCCGGACATCTGACACCGGAAACCCGACACCGGACCCCGGAAACCCCACACCATGAATACCCTGGCCACGGAACTCCGACGTCAACTCGAACGAACGGTCGTCGAGGCCCGTGACATCGCCGAGGCCGGCGCGCGGGGAGCGTTGGAGACGCTCGCAGTACATCATCACGAACCCTACGGCCACATGAGCGGCGAGCAGCGCAAGCTGCGCAACCGTCTGCGGGCCCACGCGCGTCATTTGGGGGACCGCGTCGACGCACGTTCCGGCGCGCACGCGATTGATCACTTGGTTCACGAGTGCGCCTACGAGCACTGGCACGGGAAGCTGTTTGCGCGCTTTCTCGCTGAGAACCATCTCCTGATCGAGCCCGAGATGGGGGTTGCCATTACGCTGGATGAGTGCGAGGAGCTGGCCAGGGAAGAAGGCATCGACAAATGGGCGCTGGCCGCGCGCTTCGCGCACCGCATGCTGCCGCAGGTGTTCCAGCCCGATCACCCCGTATTCGAGGTGCAGTTCGCCCGTGAGTATCGCCTGAAGCTAGACGGTCTTGTTGAGGCTCTGTCGGCAGAGGTGTTCACAGCCACGGATTCGCTGGGCTGGGTATACCAGTTCTGGCAGACCAAGAAAAAGGACGAGGTCAACCGCTCTGAGGTCAAGATCGGGGCTGACGAGCTGCCCGCCGTCACCCAGCTCTTCACAGAGCCCTACATGGTGCAGTTCCTGCTGCACAATTCTCTGGGGGCCTGCTGGGTGGGGAGGCAGGTGTTCGGTGACGGGTTTCAGGTGTTAGGGGAAGACGAGGTGTCGGGTGTCAGGTATCGGGTGTCAGGTGACGAAGCCCTGGAGGTGATAGAGGATAGACTCAGGGATCGCTACTCGCCGCCCGGCTGTCGCCTCGATTATTTTCGGTTTATAGAGGTGACCGGTAACGGGTCTCAGGTGTCAGGGAAAGAGGCGGTATCGGGTGACGGGTCTCAGGCGACCGGCGGGAAGTCTGTCTCTTTCCGATGCCAGACACCCGACATCGAACACCTGGAACCGGCCGCAGGCCGGTTTGGCGGCTGGCCCGACGACCTGGCGGAGTTCCGCTTGCTAGATCCTTGCTGCGGATCGGGACACTTTCTGGTCGCGGCATTCCTGATGCTGGTGCCTATGCGTATGGCGCTTGAGGGTCTGGACGCGTCCGAGGCGGTGGGTGCCGTCCTGCGAGAGAACATCCACGTGTTGGAACTCGACCAGCGCTGTGTGGCGATTGCGGCGTTCGCCCTTGCCCTGGAGGCATGGCGTTATCCGGATGCCCGCGGCTTTCGGACACTTCCAAGGCTCAATCTTGCGTGGTGTGGACAACGGGTTGGCGGTAAGAAGGAACAGTGGCTCGCGCTAGCCGAAGGTGACCCGCGACTGGAGGCCGGGATGGAGGGGTTGTACGATACCTTCCGCGATGCGCCAACATTGGGCAGCTTGATTGACCCGGCGCGTTCCGTGTCCGAGGACATGCTCACGGCCGGTTTCGAGGAGCTGCAGCCGTTGCTCGAAAGGGCGTTACGGGACCATGCCGGCGAGGAGGAGTGGGAAGAGACTGCGATCGCTGCACTCGGCCTCGCGGAGGCTACACGCCTGCTAAGTGGCCACTATCATCTGGTCATCACCAACGTGCCCTACCTGACTCGTGGCAAGCAGAGTGATCGGCTACGCAAATTTGCAGAAACGCGTTACCCGAACGCCAAGAACGATTTGGCCAACGTTTTTCCTGAGCGGTGTCTGGAGTTTTGCGAGGTGACAGGTGTCGGATGTCAGGTGTCCGGGAAGGCGGGCTACAACCAGTCACCGGACACCAGTCACCCGTCACCCGCCGCAGGCGTCACTCAGATTGTGATGCGACAGAACTGGCTGTTCCTGACGAGTTACAAGGCACAGCGCGAGCATTTGCTCAGGGACGCGCGTTGGGAACTGCTCGCGCGCTTGGGGCCCGGTGCATTTGAGACCATCAGCGGCGAGGTGGTCAACGTCATCCTCCTCACTCTGACCCGCACCCACTCCCACGCCGAGCATCGGCTGCACGGCATCGATGCGACCGTGCCCCGCACCGCGAGGGGGAAGGCCGAGGTATTGCGTGACAAGGAGCTGTTGGTCGGCACCCAGTTGAGGCAACTGGGGAATCCAGATGCGAGGATTGGATTTGAGGTGCTGGAAGGTGAACTTTTGGAGGGGACGGCGACCGCTTCGCAGGGAATACCAACGAGCGATTCTCCGTTGTTTGTGAGGTTCTTTTGGGAAATGCCTATCCGGGATCAGGATTGGGAGTTTCATCAAAGTACGGTTGACCAGTCGATGTTGTGGGGTGGATGTGAACGTTTGATTTGGTACGAGAACGGTTCCGGGCGAATGAGGGCTCTATCGGCAGCGCAAGACCGAGATCGTGGAAGAGATCGGCAAGGTGCGCACGCGTGGGGACGTAGCGGCGTTGCGGTTGGATTGATGAGAAGCTTGCCTGCGTCCTTATACTGCGGCACAAAGTTTGATAACAACGTGAGCGCCGTTGTTCCTAGCGACCAGAGCAATATTACTGCTCTCTGGTGCTTTTGCAGCTCTGTTGAATTTGGCGAATTGGTGCGCCAAATAGATCAAAAGTTAAATGTTACAAATGCGACGCTTGGAAAAGTCGCATTTGATCTCGACTATTGGCAAAAGGTCGCCGCCGAGCGGTACCCCAACGACCTACCCAATCCATGGTCAAATGACCCTAGCCAATGGCTCTTTCACGGTCACCCCAGCGGTTCGGTTGTCTGGGACCAGGAAAGCAAGTGGATTGCTTACGGGTCGCTGCGCATGGATGCCACCGTGTTGCAGGTCGCTGTCGCCCGACTGCTCGGCTATCACTGGCCGGCGGAGAACGATCCCGAGATGGAGCTGGCCGACGAGCAGCGCGCCTGGGTCGGGAGTGCCAGCGAGCTTTCCAACCCGAGACCCTACACCCGACACCTGGCACCCCTCGTAGACGAGGATGGCATCGTCTGCCTGCCCTCCGTACGCGGCGAGCGGCCGGGGCACGAGCGGTTGCTCGAAGTGCTCCAAACTGCCTACGGCGATTACTGGCACGACGGCATTCTCGCCAAGGTGCTCGCCGAATCCGGGAGCGCCTCCGTCGATGATTGGCTCTGCAACCAGTTCTTCGACGAACACTGCAGGCTGTTCCAGCACCGGCCCTTCATCTGGCACATCTGGGACGGCCGCAAGCGCGACGGTTTCCACGCGTTGGTCAATTACCACCGGCTAACCGAAGGTGGCGGCAACGCGATGGTGTCGAGGTCCAGACCGCAGAGTGGTACGGTCAATTACCACCGGCTGGCCGAAGGTGGCGGCAACGGCCGGCGCCTCCTGGAGTCGCTCACCTACAGTTACTTGGGCGACTGGATCGGCCGTCAGCAGGATGGTGTTAAGCGTGGCGAAGGCGGTGCCGAAGATTGCCTCGCCGCGGCGCTGGAGCTGCAGAAGCGCCTCGTCGCCATTCTTGAGGGCGAACCGCCGTTCGACCTTTTTGTCCGCTGGAAGCCCATCGACAAACAGCCCATCGGCTGGGAGCCGGAAATCAACAACGGGGTGCGCCTCAACATCCGTCCCTTCATGGCCCAGGACCTGCCTGGCGGCAAGAAAGGCGCCGGCATCCTGCGCGCCAAGCCGAACATCCACTGGAAGAAAGACCGTGGCAAGGAGCCGACCCGCGACCAGGCCCAGTTCCCCTGGTTCTGGAGGACCGGCAAGTTCACCGGCGAGCGCGTCAACGACGTGCATCTCACCAACGCCGAGAAGCGCGCTGCGCGGGAGTGGATGCATGATAAGGTAAACGGGGCCAGGCGATGACGACCTACCAGGGCATGCGTTGGCTCAAGTGCGATCTCCAGGTCCAGACACCCGAGGATTCGCGACATTGGCAGGATGAGGCGACGCGGCTGCTCGATCCCCGGCGGCCAATGGTGAACGGCCAGCCGGACGAGAGCGATATTCAGGAAAAAGCGCGGAAATTTCTCCGGCGTTGCCAGGAAGTGGGGTTGGAGGTGATCGGTGTCACTGATCACAACTTCTCGTCCAGGATCGAGCCGAGAGATTGGTTTCTGACGCATTGCGTTGAACAGAACAGATCGGTCTCACGCGCTTTGGGCAAACCACCTTTGGTGATTCTGCCCGGGTTCGAGGTGGATATCGGTTACCACGTGCTTTGCCTGTTCGCTCCGGCAACCAAGCTGCTACATCTGCGCAGGGTCAGCATGATCCTGTCGAAGCTGGGGCTGCCGGAAAATGAGCGCTTTCGCGAGGGGTTGCCGCGGCCGTTGCGCATGAACGACCGGGATGTCTGCCTCAAGGATCTGCTCGAAGTCGTTCAGCAGAAGCATCGGGGAATTGTGATTGCCGCCCATGCGGATCAGAGGGATGGCATCTTCGAGAACGCGCGCTTTGCAAGCGATTATGGATTGCCGGGTCTGCTGTGTGTCGAGCTGACCCAGAATCCGCCTGCGGCGCGGCACGCTAACATTCTCGTCGGGAAAGACTCGGCGTGGTCTCGAAAGGGTCGACACCCCGCCTGGGTGATGTCATCGGATGCTAAGTCGTTGGCCGTGAGTGATGATGGTCTGCCGGTTCCCAACGCGATCGGGTACCGGTATACTTGGGTCAAGATGTCCATGCCTTCCGTCGAGTCGCTTCGGCAGGCGTTCCTCGACCACGAATCGCGGTTGCGCCTGCTGCTGGCGATCGCCACGGACCAGAATCCCGGCGAGCTCGAGCGGCACTCACGCATCGTCGCTCTGCGCATCGGGCACGCCGAATTTGCCGAGGATCAGGCGATCGCCTTCTCGCAGAACCTTAACGGCGTGATCGGGGGACGGGGCAGCGGCAAATCGACTCTGCTGGAGTACTTGCGCTTCGCGTTGGGTAAGGATCGCGGCGTCGAAGACGAGCATACGAAAGAGAAGGTGGAACGGATCCGCAAGACCCTGTCCGCGCCGGACGCCAGTGTGGAGGTGGTCTGGCGGAACAAGGCCGGGGTGGAAGATACCCTTCACTATACTTCCGGACGGGGGCTGGAGATCACCGAAGGCGCCGAGGTGATCCATCTCGACACCTACCTCTCCCAGGTTCCGGTGGTCTTTCTCAGCCAACAGGAGCTGACCCGTACTACCGAGGGAAAAAAGAACCTACTTTTGCCGCTGCTGGACGCTTATGCACGCGAGGCCCTACATTCGCTGGATGCCGAAGAGCGGGAGCTGCGATCCGAGATCGAGCGCCTGTTCGGCGTGTGCCGGCAAAAGCAGACGCTCGATGCGGAAGAGCGGCGGCTGTCCCAGGAGTTGTCGGAGCTCAATCGGGGTTGGGAGGCACGCGTTTCGCTCCAAAATGCGGCCAAGGCCTATCAGAACAGTCAGGACGCGCAGCGTTACATCGAGCGGATCAAGGAGGGGGTGCAGGAACCCGAGCGGCTAGTCGAGCTGGCCCAGGACTTCGTCGAAAGCCATTCGCCCGTAGGCTCTTCTGCCGAGCGCTGGACGCACCCCGATTGGTTCAAGGCGCTGGATGCCAAAGTGGAGGCGGCGAAGGAAGACTTCCTTCGGGCCGTACGCGCCGCTGCGTCCGGGTATCAGCAGGCAATCGACGATCTGTTCGGCAAGGACCCCATGTGGTCTGATGTGTCGCGGGCGTTGGCTGACGCGAAGGAAGGCTTCGTCAAGGCATGTGAAGCGCAAGGTCTGCGTCCGGAGGAGGTGGCGCAGCTTCAGGAGGTCGACCGGCAGCGAAAGGCGAAGCAGCTTCAGCTCGAGCGCAAGCGGGCTCAGTCCCTGTCCTTGGGCCGAGAGGTAACCCAGCTTCCGCGGAAACGGGCGGCGCTCCATTGCGTATGGCGGCGCCAGTACCGGCAACGGGTGGAGGCGGCGGAGCGCGCCAATCGGATGGGCATCAACCTACGACAGAAATTCATCGAAGTCACAGTCAATTACGCGGGCGATCAAGACACCTTCATGGCGACTTGGGGCCGCCTGGCGCCGGACGGGCGAACCCAGTTGGGACGCCGTTGGTCAGAGTTGGGGGTGCGTTTGATGGCGCTGTTCGCTTCATCGGCGGTGGCATCGCCTTGGCGGCTGCTTGAAAGGTACCTAGCGAGGCCAGAGAGGGCTCCACGGGCGATTGCGGAATGGCTACCCGAACTCAGTGCCCACCTCGCAACAGAGCAGCCGGCGCGACTTTGGGAGCAGGTCCAACTCACGCGGGTCCCGGATCTGGTGGATCTGATCTTGTATCGGGCCGATGGTGTGCCTGCCGGGTCGGTTCGAGGAGGGAAGCTTTCTGATGGCCAGAGAAACACCGCGGCCTTGGCGCTGATCCTGGCCCAGGGTGACGGCCCGCTCGTCATCGACCAGCCGGAAGACGAGCTGGATTCCAGCTTCATCTATCGCGACCTCGTTCCACTGCTGCGCGAGATAAAGCACCATCGACAGCTGATCTTCGCGACGCATAACGCAAACTTGCCCGTCAATGGCGATGCCGAGTTGGTTTATGCCCTGGAGGCGCGCGATGGACGCGGTCGGCCGTTGGCGCAAGGCGGGCTTGATCGGAGTGACGTCACAGAGGCCGTCCTGGAGATCATGGAAGGATCGGACGAGGCGTTCCGCCGCCGGGGCGAGAAATATCACTTCTGAATGCCATGTTGTACGACGATAAACACGAATTGATGCAGGAGATCGCCGCCGGCGAGGACACCCTACTCGAATTCAAGGAGGTGGTCTTCAAGGGCGATCAGGTCCGGTTCGCATCTGAAGAGGGCAAGGCATCCAAGGTCATCGCTGAAGTCTTCGTATCGATGGCGAATACGGAAGGCGGAGTCGTGGTCTTTGGGGTCAACAAACACCAAGAGATCGTTGGCGTCGATCCTGCGAAGAGAAATCTACTCGAGCAGTTCGTGGTAAACTGCGGGTTGCAGTCGTGCGAGCCGCCGGTTGAGCCCCGGCTCGACTGGGTTCTGTTGAGGGGCGCGGAGGGAGTCCAACGTCTGAGCCTGAAGGTGTACGTTCCGCGGGCGCGGTTCTATGTGCATCAGACCACCGATGGGCGCTTTCTCAAGCGCGTCGGTAGCCATCGCACGCGCATTCCAGCGGAGCAGCTTGGGCGACTGCTCGCGGCGCGTAGTCTGCTGATTCCATTTGAGGAACGCCCAGCTTGTCGGGCATCAATCGAGCACCTGAGTCAGACCCGCTTCGAACGCTACTACGAGCAACGCTTCGGCGCGGCCTTTATGGATTCGGGCCGCGGTTACGAGCGCTTGCTCGCGAATCTCAAGCTGGCGGTGCAAGCCGAGGACGGTGACTGGCAACCCACAAACCTCGGAGTACTGCTGTTCAGCGACCGTCCCCACGAATTCCTATCAGGTGCCTATGTCGATATCGCCGTCTATCGCGGCGATCTGGCTGACGGGAACACCGTGGATAGCCGTAAGATCACTGGAACGCTGGTGGAGCAGATCGAGGGCACCGTCAACTATCTCCGCACCAGCCCCTATCTCGCCACGGTGTCGGTGAAAGACGGCATCGGCCGATACGACAAACCGGCTTACAGCCTATTCGCGTTACAGGAAGCAGTGGTCAACGCCTTGGTGCACAGGGACTATGAGCTGACCGGCTCGCAGATCGTCGTGACGGTGTTCCCCGATCGTATCGAGATGCGCAATCCCGGAGGGCTGCATAACTCGCTGACACCCGAGAACCTGTTTTCCGGTTGTCAGCCGATGCGGCGTAATCAGTACCTTTCTGGGTTCATGCGTGACTACGAGAGCCCAGTGACTCGCCGCAGTTACATGGAGGCGCGCGGCGAGGGGTTTCTGACCCTTGTGCGAGAGTCGGAGCGAGTGTCAGGCAAGAAGCCGACCATCGAGACTACGCCGCAGGCCGTGAAGCTCACTGTTTTCGCGGCTTCTGTCGGCTCGGGAGATGGTGATTGACTGCGATGTTTGATGACCAAAACGAGCTGTTGGCCAAGATTGGCCTCGGAGAAGACTCCTCTCTGGAGTTGAAGGAGGTCCGTTTCAGCGGCAATCGCATGACCGCCCCGCATCGGGACGGATTTGCAGATGAACTGGTTGCGTTCGCCAACGCGCATGGCGGCGCCTGGGTGCTGGGCGTCGACGACAAATCCAGAAACATTACCGGCATTCCCGAGGAGCGCCTGGACAAGGTCGAGGCGCTGGTGCGCGAGGTCTGCAACGATTCTATCGATCCACCGCTATTCGCCCATATCGAGCGCATGCGCCTTCCGGATGCGCAGGGTAATCAGGTCGCGGTCCTGAAGATCGACGTCCCGCGGAGCCTGTTCGTCCACCGAGGGCCGGGCGGATACCTGCAACGTTTGGGTAGCTCGCGGAGGGTCTTGACCTCCGAACAGCTAGCCTCGATTTCCACGCTACTGGGTTCGCCTAACAGTTGTCTTGCCTGCTACGGCAACGAGTGGGTCCATGACCCAAAGCGCCAGCCCTATCTCATTGATTCTTAAACAGATCACTCCCTGATCT
>Ga0210096_1000072_pt1 | contig 48809 bp, 54 predicted proteins | sample China_Galinas_PW_4_FD_184864 | JGI IMG/M metagenome (GOLD analysis project Ga0210096, IMG submission 184864) | Wetland microbial communities from San Francisco Bay, California, USA, that impact long-term carbon sequestration - China_Galinas_PWA_D2... | ecosystem: Environmental > Aquatic > Marine...
GACGCCGATCTCATCCTGTTCATGCCCGGGATGACCGGAAATCAATGGCTCGACGACACCGATCTGCCCCGGTCCGAAGGGGGGCTGGTCCGAGCGGACCGCCAATGCCGTGTGGACGGCTTTGAGCGGGTTTACGTGGCCGGCGATGCCGGCAGCTTTCCGGGGCCCGATTGGATGCCCAAGCAGGCCCACATGGCGGACCTCCAGGCCGAGGTCGCGGCCGGTAATCTGTTGGCCGAGCTGCGCGGTGCCGAGCCATCCGAGACCTTCAAGGCAGAGCTGGCCTGCATCGTCGACAGCCTAGACCGGGGCATGCTGGTGACCCGCTCCGAGAAGCGCAACCTGGTGCTGCCCGCCATGCGCTCCCTGCATTGGGCCAAGCTCGCCTTCGAGTGGTGGTATCTGAGGCAGTATCGGTGAGGGGGCGAGGAGTGCGGGGTGCGAGGCTATTGGCTAACCGCTAACCGCTAACCGCTAACCGCTAACCGCTCTCCCCAGCTGTATTCCCTCCGTCTTCATTGTATCATTCCCCGATGAACCTGAATTTCCTTGAATTTGAGCAGCCTATTGCCGAGCTAGAGGCGAAGATCGAAGAGCTTCGCCTGGTCGGCGACGATAGCGAGATCAACATCCAGGACGAGATCCAGCGGCTACAGAGCAAGAGCCACAGCCTGACCGAATCCATCTTCTCGAATCTCACCCCTTGGCAGATCTCCCAGCTCGCTCGCCATCCGCTGCGTCCGTATCTGCTCGACTGCACCCACCGGCTGCTCGACGAGTTTCACGAGCTGCACGGCGACCGGACATTTTCCGACGATCGGGCCATCGTGGGCGGTCTGGGCCGGCTGGACGGTCGCCCGGTGATGGTCATCGGCCACCAGAAGGGGCGCGACACCAAGGAGAAGCTGCAGCGCAATTTCGGTATGCCGAGGCCGGAGGGCTACCGTAAGGCCCTGCGCCTGATGCGGATGGCCGAGCGCTTCAAGCTTCCCATCCTCACCTTCATCGACACTCCCGGCGCCTATCCCGGCGTGGACGCTGAGGAGCGCGGCCAGAGCGAGGCCATCGCGCGTAATCTGGAGGTGATGTCTGGACTCAAGACCCCCATTGTGTGCACCGTGATGGGCGAGGGTGGATCTGGCGGGGCGCTCGCCATAGGGGTCGGCGACCGGGTGATGATGCTCCAGTACAGCACCTACTCGGTGATCTCCCCGGAGGGCTGTGCGTCCATTCTCTGGAAGAACGCGGACAAGGCCTCTCTGGCCGCCGAGGCCATGGCCATCACCTCGGACCGGCTCAAGTACCTGGGTCTGATCGATCAAGTGATCCCTGAGCCCCTGGGCGGGGCGCATCGGAACCCCGATGCCATGGCACGCAGCTTGAAGAGCGCCCTGGTCGATGCCCTGGAGCGGCTGGATACGGTGCCGCCCGACAGGCTGCTGGAAGACCGCTACCAGCGCCTGATGAGCTACGGGGAGTTCGTGGGTGGCTGACCTGGTCAGAATGGGCGCGGGATCGAGCGACCCGCTTATCCGGACTTATTGCTCCGTCTCTCTCCCGGCCGGGCATTCCGAATATCGCCAGATAGGCTGATTTCGCGGACCGGCAGGGCTTGCGGCGTCGAGCGCCGATTTAGGAGCCTGTCGCACTTGGGACTGTCCTATTGCGGAAAAGCGGATATCGGCCGGATCTTCCGATCCATTTCGTCAAATAGCCACGGCTATTCTCCTCAATCGATCGAAAAATCCGACTCGATCCCGCTTTCCCTCGTGACGAACGCCCAAGTCCGACAGGCTCCTAGCCGATGAGCTATTCCCCCGACCGGCTTCTTACTGTGCTTCGGGCGTTTCCTCCCCCAGTCCGCTATCTGGTGGCGCTGAGCGGCGGGCTGGACTCGGTGGTGCTGCTCCACGCCCTGGCCAGGCTACGCCCGACTCTGGGCGCGGCCTTGGCGGCGGTACACGTGCACCATGGACTCCAGGTCGAGGCCGACGCTTGGGCGTCCTTCTGCGAGGGACTGTGCGAGCGCCTCGATGTGCCGCTCGATCTACTGCGGGTCAGGGTGACCGCCGGTCACGGGGAGAGTCTGGAGGCCTGCGCCCGAGAGGCGCGCTATCAGACCCTCGTGGGGACCATGGGAGCGGGCGATGTCCTTTTGACCGCCCAGCACCGCGACGACCAAGCGGAGACCCTCTTGCTGATGCTGCTGCGTGGCAGCGGCCCCAGAGGACTTTCGGCCATGCCATCGGATACGCCGTTGGGGCCTGGGCGCCTGCGCCGTCCCCTGCTAGGCTTCGACCGTTCATCCCTGGAGGCCTACGCCCGGGCCGAGGGGCTCGACTGGGTCGAGGACCCGAGCAATGTCGATCCGCGCTTCGACCGCAATTTCCTTCGTCGCCAGGTGATTCCTCTGCTTCGCACGCGTTGGCCCGCCTTGGGACGCACCCTGGCCCGCAGCGCCGCTCACTGTGCGGAGGCCCAGTCGCTGATCGATACCCTGGCCCGCGAAGATCTAGGGCCGCTCACCGGGTCCGCAGGTGGGCTGTCGGTGTCCGGCCTGGGCTCGCTGGAGCGCCCGCGAGCCAGGGCGGTGCTACGTCTGTGGATTCGTGAGCAGGGATTCCGGGTCCCGGATACCATCCGCCTGGACCGGGTCTTGGACGAGGTGCTCACCGCGGCTGGGGACCGCAGTCCCCGGGTCCACTGGGCGGGGGCAGAGCTGCGTCGCTACCGCGATTGCCTCTCTCTCATGGCGCCTGTGGGCAGACCGCGACGCCGTCGGGAGCTGACCTGGGACGGCGTAACCGAGCTGCCACTGCCTGGGGGCGGGCGTTTGGGCGTGCGCTTCGCGGCGGCCGGTATCGACGGGAGGCTCTGGCAGGACCAGCCCATCCGGGTGAGGTTTCGGTGCGGCGGTGAGCGTTGCCGGCCCCGGGGCCGCGACCGCAGCCAGACTCTCAAGCGGCTGTTTCAGGAGTACGGGGTTCCACCCTGGGAGCGCGAGCGGGTGCCGCTTGTCTATCTCGGGGATGAGCTGACCGCGGTGGGGGACCTCTGGGTGTGCGAGCCATTATTTGTCGAGGCGCCAATGGGTGTGGCTCTGCTCTGGGCTCGTCGATGAGTGATGCGGTTCGGGTCCAGAGCCTCGCTCGGCGACATGGGCGTGTGGGCGTCTGGGGCAATCCAGCCCCGGTGCCTGCCCTGGGCCTTCTCTGTGTCGGGCTGTTCGCGCCTCCGGTGACCCTGCGCCAGCTCTTTGTCTTCTCCCTCGGTGCTGCTGACCATGGCGGTGAGCCAATGCGTGCCGAGGCTCGCCGCAAAGGATCCCGAGCCTGGATAGTCAGCGGATCTTGACCAAATGGACTCGCGTTGCGACAACCCGGGGCTGGGGTGCGGAGGCCGAAAACGCGAATGCGGGGCTCGTCAGGTGGAAAGAGAGCTCAACCCGCCTTCGAGCTGATACGCGTCGAAGCCCTCCTGACTCATGATGAAGGCCGCCGCGGAGCTACGCTCCCCGGAGTCGCAATAGACCACGTAGGTCCTTTGCCGATCCAGCTTCGGCAGCTTGAGGCGCAGCAGGTAGAGGGGGATGTTCAGTGAGCTTTTCAGTCCCGAGAAACGGAACTCGTCCTCGGTGCGCACATCCAGTCGGATCGAGCCACGGGTGATCAGCTCGGAGGCCAGGCGGAGGTCGACCCGCTTGATCAGCGGCTGCTCCAACAGGGCGTGGAAGTCGTGCTGGGACAGGCGCATCAGAAGTCCATCGGTCACCATGGTGACGTCGGCGTTGCGCGGCTTGGAGGATACCAGTGCATCCTCGCCGAAGGCATGCCCCGGGCCCTGGGTGGCCAACACCCTCTTCAACGGGCCCTGATTGCGGCTCACCTCGCACAGGCCGTCCCGTACCAGGTAGTAATAGTCGCCCGGGTCGCCCATGCGGATGATCTGCTGTCCGGCCTTGACGCTCAGCGGCTCCAGGGCCTTGAAGACCCGCTCCAAATTGGCGGCGGGCAGCTTGAGGAAGGAGGGGGTCTGCAGCAGGGCCAGCATCCATTCGCGGTCGTCGCCGCAGAAGCTGTTCAGCTCGGCCACCTCCACGCCTGTATCGGCCCCGGGGGTCAGCTGCTCCCAGGCGATGAGCTTCTCCAGCAGGGGGGTCTCGATTCGGGCGATCTCCGCGCTCGGAGAGACTACGAAGGCGTCGAAACGGCGAGGCTTCAGGCTCGACAGCGCAAACCTGGCCTGGTCGTTGGCAGCGGTGATCCGGTTGTGGCCACCTTTGCCGTCGGCCAGCTCTATCTCGCCATTGAGCAGATAGACGGCATCGGCGTCCTGGTCCCCGCGCGCGAAGAGCTGGAATCCGCCGAGGCGGCGCTCGAGCCGGGCCGAGGAGGCGATGGTCCTGAGCTGCTGGCGCTCCAGGCTGTCGATCGGGACGAAGCTGCGAAGTCGGTCGAGGTCCAGTTCCACGTCGGATGGCCAGATGGTTCGTCCAGCGAAAGCCTAAGGCAATGCGCGAGGCGCAACAAGCATTCCGTGCGTTGTGCTCCGTATGCACGAAGGGTTGCAGTTTTCGGGCCTCCCCCAATCGGGTAAACTCTGCGGTTTCCTTGTGGGCGGACCAGCGATGCAGGACATCAATCCGATCGACAACAAGATCAAAGACCTGAGGGGACGCGTGGAGTCTCTTAGGGGGTATCTTTGACTATGCGGAGAAGAAGGACCGACTGACCGAGGTCCTGCGCGAGCTGGAGGACCCGGACATCTGGTCCAAGCCCGAGCAGGCGCAGGCCCTGGGGCGCGAGCGCGCGGCCTTGGAGACGGTGGTGCTGGGCCTGGAACAGCTTACCAGCGGCCTGGCGGATGCCGCGGTCCTTTTGGAGATGGCCGCCGAGGAGGGCGACGAGGAGACGGTCGCGTCCTTGGTCGCGGATCTTGGCGCCTACGAGGCCCAGGTGGCCGGCCTGGAGTTCAGCCGCATGTTCTCGGGCGAGATGGATGCTCGCAACGCCTTTGTGGACATTCAGGCGGGCTCTGGCGGTACCGAGGCCCAGGATTGGGCGGAGATGCTCCTGCGCATGTACCTGCGCTGGGGAGAGCGGCGAGGCTTCAAGACCGAGCTGATGGAGGTGTCCGCAGGTGAGGTGGCGGGTATCAAGAGTGCGACCGTGCGATTCGAGGGCGACCACGCCTTTGGCTGGCTGCGTACCGAGATCGGTGTGCACCGCCTGGTCCGCAAGTCGCCCTTCGATTCCGGCAATCGCCGCCATACCTCGTTCGCGGCGGTGTTTGTCTCCCCCGAGGTCGATGACGACATCCAGATCGAGATAGATCCAGGCGATCTGCGCATCGACGTGTATCGGGCCAGCGGCGCGGGTGGCCAGCACGTCAACCGCACCGAGTCGGCCGTGCGCCTCACCCACAACCCCACCAATACGGTGGTGCAGTGCCAGAGTGAGCGCTCCCAGCACCAGAACAAGGATCGGGCGATGAAGCAGCTGCGCGCCAAGCTCTACGAGCTGGAGATGCTCAAGCGCCGCCAGGACCAGCAGGCCCTGGAGGAGACCAAGTCCGACATCGGCTGGGGCAGCCAGATCCGCTCCTACGTGCTGGACCAGTCCCGCATCAAGGACGTGCGCACTGGCGTGGAGGTGGGCAACACCCAGGCGGTGCTCGATGGCGACCTGGACCCGTTCATCGAGGCCAGCCTCAAGAGCGGCCTCTGAGCCTTCCCAAGCGCGAATTCTACCGACGCCGGAGAATCCGGGCGACCCATGCCGTGCCGTTGCCGAAATAGAACCATTCTGTACGGGCCGATCTATCCATGACTGACGACGAATTCCCCCAGGACGAAAAGCTGGTTGCGGAGCGCCGAGCGACGCTTGCGCGGCTGCGCGAGCAGCCGACCAATGCCTTTCCCAACGACTTTCGCCGCAATGTGGTGGCCGGCGAGCTGCATGCCGAGTATGGGGGGAAGACCCACGAGGAGCTGGAGGCCCTGGGCCTGCGGGTTTGCGTGGCTGGGCGACTGATGAGCCGGCGGGTGATGGGCAAGGTGAGCTTTGGACACCTGCTCGACATGTCCGGGCGTATCCAGCTGTTCATTGGCCGGGACGCCATTGGCAGCGAGACCTATCAGTCCTTCAAGAAGGACTGGGACATCGGCGACATCGTCGGTGCCGAGGGCGTGCTCTTCAAGACCAAGACGGGCGAGCTTTCGATTCGCTGCGAGAGTCTGCGCCTGCTCACCAAATCCCTCCGGCCCCTGCCTGAGAAGTGGCACGGACTCACCGACCAGGAGAGCCGCTACCGCCAGCGCTACTTGGACCTGATCGTCAACGAGGCGGCCCGCGAGACCTTCCGCATCCGCACCCGCATGGTGCAGGCGATCCGCATCTACCTCGACGCCCGGGGCTACCTGGAGGTCGAGACGCCGATGATGCAGGCCATCCCGGGCGGGGCGACCGCGCGGCCCTTCGTCACTCGCCACAACGCCCTGGACATGGACATGTTTCTGCGCATCGCCCCGGAGCTCTATCTCAAGCGCCTGGTGGTGGGCGGCTTCGAGAAGGTCTACGAGATCAACCGCAACTTCCGCAACGAGGGGCTGTCGACGCGGCACAACCCCGAGTTCACCATGCTGGAGTTCTACGAGGCCTACGCGGATTACCAGGACCTGATGGACCTGACCGAGGACATGCTGCGCGGCTTGGCCGAGGGGATCCTGGGGACCACGGTGATCGGGTACCAGGGCGAGAGCTACGATTTCGGCAAGCCTTTTGGTCGCATGACTGTCAAGGGATCCATTCTCAAGCTCAATCCGGACATCATTGAGGCGGACTTGGAATCGCCCGAGGGTGCCTGGGCCCTGGCCGAGCGCCTGGACATCCCCTTGAAGGACACCTGGGGCCTGGGGAAGATCCAGCTCGAGATATTCGAGAAGACCGTCGAGCATCGACTCAAAGATCCGACCTTCATCACCGCTTATCCCACCGAGGTCTCACCGCTCGCCCGGCGCAGCGACGCCGATCCCTTCGTCACCGACCGCTTCGAGCTGTTCGTCGGCGGCCGGGAGATCGCCAACGGCTTCTCCGAGCTCAACGACGCCGAGGACCAGGCCGAGCGCTTCCGCAAGCAGGTGGCAGAGAAGGAGGCCGGCGACGAGGAGGCCATGCACTTCGACGCCGACTATATCCGCGCCCTGGAGCACGGCATGCCCCCCACCGCCGGGGAGGGCATAGGCATAGACCGGCTGGTGATGCTCTTTACCGACTCCCCGTCGATCCGGGATGTTCTATTGTTTCCTCACATGCGGCCGGAATGACAGACTCTTAGCCCGAAGAATTCATGAAACCTCACGCAAGGCCACAAAGCCGCAAAGAAAACAATTACGATGGGCTCGGACGATCGAAATCTCCGCGCTCGTTCGGTCCAATGCGATCTACTGCGCCCCCATCTCGGTGCTGACCGAGCAGGGGCAGGTGGGCCAGAATTTCGATGCGATCTTTCGCCTGCCCATGGTCAAGCTCCACGACAAGGGCTCCGAGGAGCGCTTCGAGCCCGGCTGGGCGCGACTGCGGGAATTCGTGACCCGTCGGCTGCTCTACGATCTGGTGCTGATGGAGTACAACAGCTTACTGGGGATGGACCTCTGGCTTCGGGCCGGCGGCGCCCAGCACCTGCAGCGGCTCAGCTATCGCCGAGAGGCGCTGGCGGAAATGATCCCCGCTACCTTGGTCTTCTGGCTCACGCCGGGAGACCTCAAGCGATTCTCCCACGAGGCACCTGATCTCTGGGCCTGGCGCACCGCGGTCGCGGATTTCTCGCTCCAGCTCCTGCGGCGTGACGAGACCCACCGAGCGACGGTATCCCTGGGAGCCGCCGATCTGCAGGCCAAGCGGTCGAGGGTGGCCCAGATAGCCGGTTATTTGGCAGACAAGCCCGGACTCTCCGACGCGGATACCGGGCTGCTGCTCGAGGCTGCGGCCATCCACGAAATGTTGGGCGAGTGGGACCAGGCAGTGCAGGCTGCGAAAACGGCATTGGCCTGTTACGACGAGAACGACGACCGTCGGGGTGTCGCAAACGCGCAGGGCAAGATCGCCGACATCCTTCAGGCGCGCGGCGAGCTGGACGAGGCGCTGCGCATCCGAGAGGAGGAAGAGCTGCCGGTGTACGAGCGCCTGGGCGACGTGCGGGAGAAATCTGTCGCGCTGTTCAAGATCGGGACGACCGACGCCCGCAAAGGAGACAGAGATCGCGCCCTCGAGCAGGTTCGTCAGGCGTTCGATATCGCCGCGGCGTGCTCCTTCGCCGACGGTATCGGCCACGTCGGGCTCGAGTACGGGCGGATGCTCCTGGAAAGGCATCGGGATCAGGAGGCCGCCCAGGTGCTTATGGCCGCCGTCAAGGCGTTCGAACGGCTAGGGAACGAGGCTTCCAGAAACAAGGCCGAGACGTTGCTGAAGGGTCTCCGGTTGGTGAGGGGCGAGGACCGGGCGGCCGCAAAGCCTTAAACTGTGCACGGGCATGGGCGACGTTCGACGCGATCGGCTGGCGACCGGGTGCGAGCTGCTGCTGTCTTCGCATCGTTGGACCAGGTGCTCGATTGTGGGCCGCGATCGGACCCAAATACCGGAAAGGTCGATCGACTCAGCTGGTGATAGATCGTTCCGGGTCACACCTTGCGACCGCTGACGGGACCCCGCCAGCGGCCTTGGACGATAAGCTTCGGCCACGAGGCCGTTTCGGCCGGGGGTGACTGGTGTCGGTCGTTCCAGTGCCGTTTCTGCTCCTTACCCTGACTGAATCACAAGCAACTATAGAGAGCCAGGAGGAAGATCGGTGAAATTCAGCGCCGTGATTGGGCGATTGACCAAGGCTGCGGCGTGTGCCGCGTTGTTGGCCTTGGCGGGCGGTGTGCAGGCCGAAGAGACCTATCAGCCGTTCGTTGCTGCGACCCTGGGAGGGCCAGCGTCCAGGGGGTGACCTAGGCCGTGGTCAAGACGTTGCCGGCGCATGGTCTGGAGGTAGTCGGACAGTACTCGCCCTACCCGGACGGCTCGGCCATGATCGTCGGCGTGACGAGCCCAACCTTGCGCGTTGCAGCTGCACCGCGGCAAGTGGGGCAACGACCGGATCAAGAAGACCATGGAGATCCTGGACACCGGGTCGCCCAAGGCCACCGCCTCACTGCCCTGGGAGCTGTTGGTCACCGGCAAAGAGCTGGTGTCTATCTGCCAGGCAAGTTCCGCATTGCCATTATGTTTCCCGACCTGACCATGGGCACCTTCATGAAGATCGCCGAGGTGCCGGACGACATGGCGGCAAGTGCCGAAAAGCTCGCCGACATCGTTCGCAGGATCAAGTAGCTCCCCTTGCGGACCTCCCCCGCGGCTGTGGAGGCCCCCCTCCCGACTCACCCCGGAGCACTGCTCCTCCGACGGCACATCGATGCGGCGCTCCGGTCCTTCACCCGGGAAAGAAGGCGGGGATCTGCAACCAATCGCCGAAATGTTGGTCCCAAACTTGGATCCGGAACTCCACGGGCCGGTGTTTGGTGTTTATACTCCCACGCTCATTCTTGCCCCCGCCTTCGCGATTTCGGGCACAGCAACCACCAGGTGATTGCCGATGATTCCGGAGATTGGTCACTTTGCCCTGATCCTCGCCCTGTGCGTGGCCCTGGTGCAGGCCATATTCCCCCTGGCTGGCGCGTCCCTCAGGGTCCCCGGCTGGGTCGCCCTGGCCCGACCGGCGGCCTGCGTGCAGCTGGCCCTGATGATCATCGCCTTCGGCTGTCTGGCTTGGGCCTTCCGGGTCAGCGATTTCAGCGTGGCCTATGTGGCCCAGAACTCCAATACTCAGCTGCCGATGATCTATCGCTTCTCGGCGGTCTGGGGTGCGCACGAAGGCTCCTTGCTGCTCTGGGGCCTGATCCTCTCGATCTGGACCGCCCTGGTCGCCGTGTTCAGCCGGAGCATCCCCGACACCATGGTCGCGCGGGTAATCGGCGTGCTCGGTCTGGTGAGCGTGGGTTTCCTAGTGTTCATGCTGTTCACCTCCAATCCTTTCGAGCGCCTGCTTCAGGCCCCCGCGGAGGGCAGGGACCTCAATCCGCTGCTCCAGGACCCGGGGCTCGCGATCCATCCACCCATGCTCTACATGGGCTACGTGGGCTTTTCGGTGCCTTTCGCCTTCGCCATCGCGGCCATGCTGGGCGGTCGGCTGGATGCCGCCTGGGCCCGTTGGTCGAGGCCCTGGACCCATGTCGCCTGGTTGTTCTTGACGCTCGGCATCGCCTTGGGCTCCTGGTGGGCCTATTACGAGCTGGGCTGGGGCGGCTGGTGGTTCTGGGACCCGGTCGAGAACGCCTCTTTCATGCCCTGGCTGGTGGGCACCGCGCTGGTGCACTCCTTGGCAGTGACCGAGAAGCGCGGTGCCTTCAAGGCCTGGACGGTGCTGCTGGCTATCTTTGCCTTCTCCCTCAGCCTGCTCGGCACCTTCCTGGTGCGCTCCGGGGTGCTGACTTCGGTGCACTCCTTCGCTGCCGACCCCAAGCGCGGGGTGTTCATCCTGGCATTCCTGGTGGCGATCGTCGGGGGCTCCCTGGTCCTCTACACTCTGCGGGCCGCCGAGGTGAAGAGCGATGTGCGCTTCGGTTGGGTCTCGCGCGAGACGGCGCTGCTCTTGAACAATCTGCTCCTGGTGGTGATCGCCGCCATGGTGCTGCTCGGCACCCTGGCGCCGCTGGCCGTGGACTTCGGAAACATGTTTCTCGAGTCCATGGGACGTGAGGCGGGCCTTCGCAAGATCTCTGTGGGCTTTCCCTGGTTCAGCCAGATGTTCGTCCTCTTGACGGTCCCCATGTTGACGCTGCTCGGCATCGGTGCGCTCGCCCGCTGGAAGGCGGACTCCGCGAATCGCCTGTGGCGTTTGTTGCGTACGCCTGCGGCGGCGTCAGTCGTCGCCGGGGTGGCCGTCGTCGGTGTGTTCGCGCCGGCCTTCCACTGGCAGGCGGCGCTGGGCATGGCGCTCGCTTTCTGGGTGATCCTCTCCACCGTCACGGGGCTGCGCGAGCGCCTCGTCGGAGGTCGGCGCCTGGTGAGTGTGCCCCGCGGCTACTGGGGTATGGTGCTCGGGCACCTGGGGGTCGCGGTGTTCACTATCGGGGTGACCCTGGTCAGCCAGTACAGCCTGGAAAAGGATGTCCGCATGGTGCCCGGGGGGACCTACGAGCTCGGGGGCTATACCTTTGCTTTCCACGGTGTCAGCTTCGCCCAGGGACCCAACTACGAGGCCAACCGAGGCCACGTGAGCGTGTCCCGCGATGGGCGCCAGGTGGCCGACATGTGGCCCGAGAAGCGTACCTACGGGGCCCGCTCAATGCCCATGACCGAGGCGGGCATAGACGCGGGGATCACCCGGGATCTGTTCGTGGCTTTGGGCGAGCCCTTGGGCGGCAGCGACGGTGCCTGGGCCTTGCGCCTCTATTCTAAGCCGTTCATCCGCTGGATCTGGCTCGGGTGCGTGATCATTGCCATCGGCGGCCTCGTCAGTGCCACCGACCGACGCTATCGCGCGCTGGCAAAGCGCGAGGTGCGCGTCCCGAAAGGGACGGCCGCCGGGAGGGCGTGATGAAGCGTTGGGGTGTGCTGATTGGCTTTCTACTGGTGTCCGGTCTGCTGGCCGGTGGCATTTTCATGGCCGATCGCGATCCGGGGTTTGCCCGCAAGCTCCCCTCGGTGCTCATCGGCAAGCCGGTGCCCGAATTCCAGCTGCCGGATCTGCTCGACCCCAGCCGCAAGGTCGATCCTGCGCGGTACAAGGGCCAGGTCTGGGTGCTCAACGTCTGGGGCTCCTGGTGTCCGGAGTGCTGGAAAGAGCACAGTTATCTTGAGAGCCTTGCCAAGGAGGAAGGGCTGACCATCGTCGGGCTCAACTGGCGCGACCAGGAGTCTGACGCCAAGGACATGCTGAGCCGAGCGGGCAATCCCTATGTCGCCATCGGGGTGGACCCGCACAGCGATGCCGCGGTGGATCTGGGCGTCTATGGAGCCCCCGAGTCCTTCATCATCGACAAGCAGGGCGTGATCCGCCATAAGGTCGTGGGGGCCATTACCCCGACCTCGTGGACCGACGAGGTGCAGCCTTTGATCCAACGCCTGGAGTCCGAGTCCTGATATGCGAGCCCTGATCCCGACCTTGCTGTTGTGCCTGTCCTGTGTGGCCCAGGCGGCCGTGGAAGTTCGCGATTTCGACAGTCCGGAGCAGGAGACCCGTTACAGGCACCTGACCGAGATACTACGCTGCACGGTGTGTCAGAACCAGAGCATCGCCGAATCCAACGCAGACTTGGCCGGGGATCTGCGGCGCAAGACCTATCAGATGCTGCAGGCAGGAAAGAGCGACGAGGAGATCCTCGACTACATGGTCGATCGTTATGGCGATTTCGTGCTCTACCGCCCGCCGTTTCGACTCTCGACATCGGTGATCTGGCTCGGCCCCTTCGTGCTCCTCGGCCTTGGGCTCTGGACGGTGTTGCGGGTGGTGCGCGCCAAGCGGGGCGGGGCGCCGCCTCCCCTGACGCCGGAGCAGCGACGCCATGCCGAGCAGCTGCTGGCCGAGGCGGACCAAGGGCCCCGCTCATGAGTTCATTCTGGCTGATTGCCGCCGCCATGCTGGCGGCGGCCCTAGGCATTTTCGTCTTGGTGCTGCTGCGTGGCCGAAGCCTGCATGAGTCGGATCGGGATCAGCAGAATCTGCGCATTGCGCGCGAGCGTCTGGCGGAGCTGGAGGCTGAGCGCCAGGAGGGTCGCCTGTCTCAGGAGAATTTCGAGCAGGCCAAGCTGGAGCTGGAGAGCAGTCTGCTGGGAGATCTGAGCGGAGGCTCCTCCCCGGATCGGTCCGCCTCGCCCCGGGCCGGGCGCCTCACCGCAGGTGCGTTGGTGGCGACCCTGCCGATTGCCACCGTCGTCCTTTACCTGACGCTCGGAGCGCCCGAGCTGCTGACTCGGGGAGGGCAAGGCCCCGCCGAGGCCCTGGCCAATCCCCATGGCGTGAGTGCCGATGGCCGTCAGCCCGCCATCGAGGAGCTGGTCGGCAAGCTGGAGCAGAGGCTCGCCGAGAATCCCGATGAGCCCAACGGCTGGCTCCTGCTGGGCCGTACCTACGAGAGCCTGGGCCGTTACGCCGATGCGGCCAAGGCCTTTGAGCGCACCTATGCCCTGGTGGGCGACAATCCCCAGGTCATGCTGAGCCTGGCCGATGCGCTGGCCCTGGCCGGAAATCGCAGCTTTGCCGGACGCCCGGGCGAGCTGATCGCCAAGGCCCTGGCGCTCAGCCCCAATGATCCCACCGCCCTCTGGCTGTCGGCGATGGTTGCCCGGGAGAAGGGCGACTATGACCAGTCCCTGGCCTATTTCCAACAGCTGTATCCCCTCCTGGCCAGCGATCCATCGTCCCAGGAAGAGGTGCGCGGGATGATCGCTGCGGTCCAGCAGAAGCTGGGCCGTCCCGTCGAGCTTCCCTCCCCGGTGCGGCCAATCGTGCCGGCCGCCGCAATGGCGTCAGCGCCCAGAGCCGCGGCATCCGGGGCTGGCTCCCCAGCGGCGACCGCACCCGGTCGCTCAGTCACCGTCAGCGTGGCGCTCTCCCAGAAGCTGGCCGCCAAGGCGAGTCCGAGCGATACCGTGTTCGTCTTTGCCCGCGCCGCCTCGGGTCCGCCCATGCCGCTGGCAGTGGCTCGCAAGCGGGTCGCCGACCTGCCCTTGACCGTGACCCTGGACGACTCCATGGCGATGATGTCTCAGATGAGCCTGTCCAAATTCGATCAGGTGCGACTCGCGGCCCGGGTGTCCAAGTCCGGGGGCGCAAGCCCCAGCAGCGGAGACCTCCAGAGCGATTCGGTGGTCATCGGGAGGGACGAGTCCGGACCGGTCCAGCTGGTGATCTCCCAGGTCGTGCCCTGAGCCCTGGCTTGCCGATGCGCCGTAGGAGCGGCTGCTAGCCGCAATGCGGCCCGTGCGACGCTTGTCCGGGCCGCTCCTACGGCCAATTGCGGTCAACCACCCTTGTCAGGGTGATCACCAGGCTCGAAAGACCAGCCGGGACGTGCCCGCGGTCCCGATGGCGACGGACTTGGTGGAGCCGCGCCCTTCCGCCATGGCCTCTACGGTGTAGCGCCCAGGGCTCAGGCGTGCGAATAGCCACGGGCCTTGTGCAGTGGTGTGGAGGACAGTCCGGCCGCCGGCATCGCGGATCTGCACGTCCACGTCGGAGACGTAATCGCCGTTGGACGCGGCCAGCTCGAGCTTGAGATTGTAATCGGCGGCAAGGGTGTTGGTGATATAGGCGCGTTCTTCCAGCCCGATACCTCCGCTCAGATAGGGCACACCCTCGTAGGTGTCCATATCCAGATAGCTCATCCGGGGGTCGTCCTGGGCGCGTAGCACCAGGGGCGGCGTAGCCAGGGTGGTGAACAGGCCAAACAGAATTACAAGGGTCTTGCTTCTCATGGGGGCCTCTCCTCTGAAGTCTCGCGTTTCAGCGCTGGCGAAGCCAGCGCTCTTCTTCAGTGTAGCGACGGCGCGTGGGTCGAACGGACGAGGTCTGCGCCACGCAGCCGAGCCCAGAGCCCCGCCGGCAGTCCTAAAGGTCAACCCGATGGCATTGAGCCTGCTCTGGTGGCGGTCAGGCTTGGGGAGCAGGGCAGGCTTCTCTACACTGGGGCTCAGCCCTTGCCTCGCAGCCGATGGAGGACCTTTCATGCCCATGGCCGATCTGAGTGACCCGAGCCTGTTCCGTCAGCCTTTCTGCATGCGTCAACCGCGGTGGGGCCTAGACCGCGCATCGCCCAAGGCCCCGACCCACTACAAGGTCTCAGGTGACACCGGCATTCGCCGGCAGGCTTACGCTTCCGAATGATCCTAGAAAAAGCAGTTAGCCATTAGCTGTTAGCGATCAGCTTAGCCAGATTCGCAAGTTAGCTCGCTCGGAGCCCGTCGCAGGTGTCACCCGCTGGGTGAGCGGCCGGGGTCGTAATTTTGTCAATTTCATCAATAGCTAACGGCTAATGGCTAACAGCTAACCGAGCTGTTCAGGTGTATGGGTGTGTCACCCGGCCGGACCCTGGTAGCGCAGTGGCGTGCCGCAGGTCCGGCAGACATAGGCGAGCCCCTTTCTCGCTCGGTTGTGTCGTGTGCTGGACAACCTGTGCTCTCGGCAATCGCAGCGATAGGCCCAGCGTCGCTGACTGCGAGTCGCGGCAGGCGTTTCGAAGCGGTGACAGCGCTCCGGGCTCCGGAAGCCCATCCAGCGCATCACCTCCCGCCATTCTGGCCCATGCGGTCTCACCCGACCGTGACACACGGCGGTGACCACGTGGGCTACCTCGTGCGGTATCGTCTCGGCGAGAAAGGTTTCGGGCTGGTGCTCGGCCATGGCCAGGTTGTAGCGGATCACCAGCGTGCCGTCCGGGTACTGGCGCAGCTGACCCGCGTTCTTGCCGCGCAGATCAAAGCGCACGGCGACTTGTGGCGGAACTCGCCCGGCCTGGAGAAACAACGGGCGGGCTCGCTCCAGCCAGGCGCGGGTCTGTGCCGCCAGGCGGTCGGTCAGCGCTGCTGCCGGGCCCATGTCGTTCACCCTGCTTGCTCGGCGAGCTAAGGGCGTCTTCCGCGCACATGTTGTGCCAGCCAGCGGTCCAGCGCATTGGCGAAGGCCTGGCGGTCGGCCTGGGCGAGAGGCGGCGGTCCGCCACTCTGGAGGCCCGAGCCGCGCAGGGTGTCCATGAAATCACGCATGTTCAGCCTCTCGCGAATGTTGTTTTCGGTGTAGAGTTCGCCCCGGGGATTGAGCGCGGCTACACCTTCGGCCACCAGCTCGGCGGCCAGCGGTATGTCGGCCGTGATCACCAGATCGCCCGGCTGGGCGGACTGGACGATGTGGCTGTCCGCCACGTCGAAGCCGCTGCAGACCTGGACCGATCGGATCAGTCGCGACGGCGGGGTGGCGAGTGGCTGGTTGGCCACCAGGGTGAGCGGGCAGCCGATGCGCTCGGCGGCGCGAAACAGGATCTCCTTGATCGCCTTGGGACAGGCGTCGGCATCGACCCAGATGTGCATGTCAGGCCCTTCGAGTTTGCCGCTAAGCAAGAGCTATCCTAGCCCGGAAAATACACCGTAGAGGCGCAGAGAACGCAGGGTATTGAAAATGATGGAAGTTCCAGAATCGGGAGGACTTCGGCGCATCCGAGAATAGTTGTTCTCGACGTCCCGCAACCCATTGTCTTCTCAGCGTCCACTGCGTCTCTGCGGTTCCTTCGTGAAAAATCCGGGCTAGAAGCGGCAGTTGGACGGACGCCAGGGTGCGTGCGGCGTGGCGTCTGGCAAGGTGAGAGCGGATCCGTCGATCCAGTGAATCGACGCAACCGCTCGAGCACGAGGAGGACTCAATCGCCAGGAGCGATTTGAACCGCGATCGCTGGCCCGCAGGGCGAAGGGCAGGATGCCCGGAGTCATGGTCGTTCTATTGCTCATCGCCTCGTGCGATTCGCCTCCGTCCTGGAGGCTGGCGCGAAAAAACGCTCCCGGTTTCTTTCCCAACGAGTTGTAACACAGCCAGACTTCACGCCGCACGCGCCCTGGCGGCCGTCCGACTGCGGTTTCTAGGATGATTTGCCAGGCGCACGAAGCGGTCAACTGCCGTTTCTAGGATTGTCCCACGAAGGACCCGGACGGGGCGCCATGGCAGTGGAGGTCCCGGATGCGCACCGGCCGGACGGCGAAGCGCTTTCTAGCGGGGCCTCGATGGTGTTTAATGTGTACCCTTCGTGCGGGTCCCGTCCGGCGTGCCCGCGACTGTCGACTGTTCAGCGAGTCATGTCCCTCATCGTTCAGAAATACGGCGGCACGTCGGTAGGCTCTATCGAGCGCATCCAGAATGTTGCGTGCAAGGTCAAGGGGTGGAAGGAACAGGGTCACGACGTCGTGGTCGTTGTATCGGCCATGTCGGGCGAGACCAACCGTTTGATCGGCCTGGCGGGCCAGCTCAGCAAGAGCCCCAGCCCTCGGGAGATGGACGTGCTGGTGTCCACTGGCGAGCAGGTGACCATCGCCCTGCTGTCCATGGCGCTGCACGAACTGGGAGCGGACGCCCGTTCTTACACGGGCGGCCAGGTCCATATTCTCACCGACGGTGCCCACTCCAAGGCGCGCATCATGGACATAGACCATGCCCGGGTCTGCGCCGACATCAAGGCCGGCCGGGTCGTCGTGGTGGCCGGCTTCCAGGGGGTGGACCAGGCGGGCAACATCACCACGCTGGGGCGTGGCGGCTCGGATACCACCGCCGTGGCCATGGCGGCGGCGCTCAATGCCGACGAATGCCAGATCTACACCGATGTGGGTGGCGTCTACACCACGGACCCGCGCATCGAGCCCAAGGCCCGCAAGCTCGACCGCATCACCTTCGAGGAGATGCTGGAGATGGCGAGCCTCGGCTCCAAGGTTCTGCAGATCCGCTCGGTGGAGTTTGCGGGCAAGTACAAAGTTCCCCTTCGCGTGCTCTCCAGCCTCGAGGAAGGCGAGGGCACCCTCATCAGTCTGGAGGAAGGCAGCGTGGAAGAGGCCAAGATTGCCGGCATCGCATTCAATCGCGACGAGGCCAAGCTGACCATCCGGGGGGTGCCGGACGAGCCCGGCGTAGCTTACAAGATACTCGGCCCGATCGGCGAGTCCAATATCGAAGTGGACATGATCGTGCAGAACATCGGCAAGGATCAGACCACCGATTTCACCTTCACCGTCAATCGTCCGGATTTCGAGAAGGCCCTGAAGGTGTTGAAGGAGACCGCCCGGGAGCTGGGCGCGCGGGAGGTGGAGGCCGACGACAGCATCGTCAAGATCTCCCTGGTGGGTGTGGGCATGCGCTCCCACGCGGGCATCGCCGCCCAGATGTTCGGGGCCCTGGCCCGGGAGGGGATCAATATCCAGATGATCTCGACCTCCGAGATCAAGATCTCCGTGGTGGTGGACGAGAAGTACCTGGAGCTGGCGGTTCGGGCGCTGCACCAGGCCTTCGGGCTGGATTCCGGGCCGAGCGCGGCGTAAGCCGGGTCCGCGTCTCGTCCGTGTGCCGCTCGGTGGGTTAAACGTCGTTCATTTTTAGGAATAATCTCTTCACCCGCTGTCACAAACCTTGGTAGAATTCCCAACCTCGGCAGCTCTGCAATTCCGCGGGCTGTCGGGCTTGGTTGGTTGCGGCTAATGACGGGCGGGGTCTGCCACTGACGGGCAGCTCGGGTTGTCGGCAGCCGGTGACCGGGAACACTACATCAGGGAGGCTAGGCAAGATGCTAATTCTCACCCGCCGGGTTGGCGAAACCCTTATGATTGGGGACGAGGTTACCGTGACGGTTTTGGGTGTCAAAGGTAATCAAGTCCGGATCGGCGTGAATGCACCGCGCGATGTCGCTGTGCACCGAGAGGAAATCTACGAGCGTATCAAGCGCGAGCAGGCAGCCGGGATTCAGGGGCAGCCCCCCGGCGAATGAAGCGGCGGGCCGTTCGCCTGATCTTCGGCGGACGGCCCCGTCGGGCCGAAGGGGCCGCTAGGCGGTGCCCAGGTCGGTATGGACAGGCCCGAAAGGGCCACGGTGGGGCATGGTCTCTACCTTGTCAGGCGTGACTTCGGAGAGATGGCCGAGAGGCTGAAGGCGCTCCCCTGCTAAGGGAGTATGGGGTTAATAGCTCCATCGAGGGTTCGAATCCCTCTCTCTCCGCCAACTCATAGAGAGGGGCCTAAGCGGCCCCTTTTTGGTTAGGGTAGGGCGGCATGTCGTGCCTGCCGGCGGCGTCTTCCGTACGGCAGTCCCGAGAGAAATCCACAAGGACATGGTGAGGCCCGAGCGCCGGGCCGACAGCGGCGGGAGGCCTTTATGGCGGCTATCGATGTCCTCGATCGAGCCGCGGCCAAGTCACCATTACGACCGAGTAGATATGACCGAGCAAGTCTGTCCCAAGTGCGGCGCCCCCAAGCATCCTTTGAAGGCCTGCGAGGCCTGCGGCTACAGTTGGCAATCGGAGCAGAAGGCCCAAATCTCCAAACCCCGCCCGCTCCGGCCCGGGCAGAATCGCGTGCCCACCACGTCCATCTCCGGCTACGAGGCCTGCCCTCGCTGCGGTACCCAGAAGCATGTGCTGAATGCCTGCCCATCGTGCGGCTTCAGGAGAAGCGATCTCGAGTCGTGATGGATTGCGCTGGGCGCTGCACGGCGGCCGGCTGAGCCCGAGGACAGGCTAGCGGGCCTCCCTCGGGAGCCGGCTCCGGGCGGATGCGGGCAAGACTCCTTGTCCTGACAAGGCCGGCGGGCAGGCTAAGGCGAGGCATGGGGGCACGCTGCGTAGTCTCCACAGAGTGCAAGGTCACTCATAGCCCAATGCGCTCGAGTTCTCCATAGGCGTGGCGCAGCCAGACCTTGACCCTTTGGCGCTCCATCAGACCCAGGCTCTCACCCGCGGGGGCGTCGTTGTGGGCGGCCGCCCAGAAGCTCTTGTCCAGCCTGTCGATCTTGCGCATGGTCGCCCGGTGCAGATCGCGTAGAGTGATCACCGGGATCTCCATCTCTCTGACCTGCTCGCGGACCTCGGCCTGCTCGAACAGCTCGAAGCTCTCGCCCCGCCCCTGGTTGAGCACCACCACATAGCTCACCGAGTCCCCATATCGTCCGATCAAGCGCTCCAGGAGGGTCACCGAGTCCTTGCCCTCATCCATGACATGCCAGAGCACCAGTCGGACACTGAGCTCCGTGCTTAGCTGGGGCACGTCGGCGCTCTCCAGCCAGGCGTGCAGGTGGCGCTCGCTCTGAGCCGCCAGATCGATCAGCAGCCGGCCCTCGGGCTCGGCCGCCGCGGTTTCCAGCAGGGTGTCGAGGGCCTCCAGGCGCTCGACGTCCAGCGGGGTGGCGAAGTCCGCGTAGTAGCGCACCAGGGCGCCGTGCGAGAGGTCTCCGTCGAAGCCGCGCCAGGGGATCCGGCGGTCTATCCAGTACTGGGCCAGTACCCGGGCGAGCACCGACTTGCCGATCCCGCCTTTCTCGCCACCAATGAAATGGATTTCACTCACGATAGATCTCTCGGGGTATAAGAGCCGCTCAATGGACCGTCGCGACGCCGCGCGACGCCGCCTGCATCTCAAGCAGCTTCACCTCGACGCCGGCGGCGTGGGTGAGCTTTGCCACGTCCTGCTTGGCGATATCGTAGGAGCCCCAGTAGTAGTAGCTGGACAGCGGCAGCCACTCCAGGATGGCCACCTTCCGATTCTGGGAGTAGACGCGAGTCGCCAGGTGATCGATGGGCAGCAGCAGGTCGAGGATGCGGCGGCGCTCCTGCAGCTCCTTTGCGGCCTGGTAGACGGCGTTCACGTCGTCGCAGATGGAGCTGATGCCGAGCGCATAGACCCGGATCTCGGTCTCCTCGCGCTGCATGTTGCCCGGGAATCGGACCAGGTCAGCCACCCCATTGCGCCTGGGCCTGGTTGGGCAGGAAGTAGGCCTCCGCCAGGGCGTTGTGCAGCTTGATCACGTTGAGCTGGAGGTCGTCTATGTAGCCGTGCAGGGTCGCCTGGTCCAGGTTCTCCAGCTTGGTGCGATCCACCTTGCGCACCAGGGAGCGCACCCGCTTGAGCGGCTCGCGATTGTTCTTCAGGTTGCCGAGGCATTCTTCGACCACGTCCAGGCAGTGGCGTACCGATCGCGGAAACTGGGTGTCTTTGAAAAGGAACTGCAGGACCACGTCGCGTCGCACCTGGGCCTGCATGTGGCGTCGGTACATCTGGTAGGCGGACAGGGAATGCAGCACGCTGACCCATTGGATGGTGTCGAAGGGGCGCAGGGCTGCTACATCGTTGGGCAACAGGTCTGCCGAGCGCACATCGATGATGCGCGTGCTCATGTCCGCGCGCTCCAGGTTGCGCCCGATGCGCAGGAAGTCGAACGCTTGATCGCGGCTGAGCGCGGTGGCCAGGGTGCCGATGAACACCGCCGAGCCGCGGATGATCCGCTCGAGGTAGGCGTGGCGGCCCCGCTTGGTGAGGCCGGCGCTGAGATTCTCCCGAGCGTAGATGTGCAGCTCGTTCAGGGTCTCCCAGATCTCCCGGGGCAGGGCGTCGCGCACCGTGCGGCAGTTCTCCCGGGCAGAGTGCAGGGAGCAGATGATAGAGCCGGTATTGCTCTCCGGGCCGATCAGGTATCGCAAGATCTGGCGTTCGTTCGGTTCCTCCGGGTAACGCTCGTTGAACTCCCGGGTAAGCCCCAGGATGTCGATCAGCGGCAGCCAGCCGGGAGCTATCCCCCTGGGCAGGTCCAGCAGCAGGTTGGCGTTGACGCTGATCAGGCGGGCGGTGTTCTCGGCCCGCTCCACATAGCGGGCCATCCAGTAGAGATTCTCGGCGACTCGGGAAAGCATCAGTCCACTACCCAGGTATCTTTGCTGCCCCCGCCCTGGGAGGAGTTCACCACCAGAGAGCCTTTGCGTAGGGCCACCCGGGTCAGCCCCCCCTTGGTGACCTGAATCTGGTTGCCGCTCAGGATGAAGGGGCGCAGGTCCACGTGCCGGGCCTGCAGGTCCTTGCCGACCACGGTGGGCACCGTGGAGATGCCGACGGTGGGTTGGGCGATGTAGTTGCGCGGATCGCGCTGGATCAGGCCCGCGAATTTGTCGCGCTCGGCCTTGGTGGAGCTGGGCCCCATGAGCAAGCCGTAGCCGCCCGACTCGTTGGCAGGTTTGACCACCAGCTCGTCCAGGTGCTCCAGCACATAGCTTCGCTCGTCCTCGTAGAGACAGCGGTAAGTGGGGACATTGGGGATCTTCGGGTCCTCGTCCAGGTAATAGCGGATGATCTCGGGGACGAAGGCATAGACCACCTTGTCGTCCGCCACTCCGGCCCCCGGGGCGTTAGCCAGAGCGACCTTTCCGGCTTTCCAGGCCCGCATCAGGCCGGGTACGCCGAGCATCGATTCCTTGTTGAACACCTCGGGATCCATGAATTCGTCGTCGATGCGCCGATAGATTACGTCCACCCGCTGGGGGCCGTCCACCGTGTGCACAAAGACGGTGTCGTCGCTGTCGACGAACAAATCCCGCCCCTCCACCAGCTCGCAGCCCATCTGCTGGGCCAGGTAGGCATGCTCGAAGTAGGCGGAATTGTAGATTCCCGGAGTGAGCACCACGATCTCCGGTCGTGCGGTCTTGCGCGGGGAGAGTGCGGCCAGGGTGTCGTAGAGCTGCAGAGGGTATTCGTCCACCGGGAGCGGGGCGTATTCGTCGAACAGCTCCGGGAAGACCCGTTTGGTGATCAGGCGATTCTCCAGCATGTAGGAGACGCCGGAGGGTACGCGCAGATTGTCCTCCAGCACGTAGAGAGTGCCGTCGCGGTCGCGCACCAGGTCCGATCCGCAGATGTGTGCCCAGATCCCCAGGGGCGGATCTATGCCGACGCATTGTTTCCGGAAATTCTTGGAGTTGGCCAACACCTCAGCCGGAAAGACGCCGTCCTTGACGATCTTCTGGTCGTGGTAGAGGTCATCGATGAACAGGTTCAAGGCCCGCACCCGCTGCGCCAGGCCCGCCTCGACATTGTCCCACTCGGCCTTGGGAATGATGCGTGGGATGATGTCGAAGGGCCAGGTTCGGTCGATGGTGGAGCCCTCGGTGTAGACGGTGAAGCTGATGCCCATCTCCTTGATGGCCAGGTCGGCGGCGTCCTGTCTCGCCGCCAGGTCGACGTCGCCCAGCTCGCGCAGGATCTTCAGTAGCTGCTTGGCATGGGGTCGGGCGCGATTGGGCCGCGACATGGCCTCGTCGTAGGTCGGGATCTCGTAGCTCGTGAGAACGATGGTCATGGACTCTGGCGCCTTGTAGCCTACCCTGCGCTCAGTCTGGGGCGTAGCGAAGGTCGAGGGTGTAAGGGTGGTCCCCATGGGGCCCCTCCTGCGGAGGGCTCAGTGGGCCGGGCGTATGACCGATGCGCCAGAATCGTGCCAGGCGGCGCGACTCGGCGGCATTGGCGTTCACGGGGAAGGTCTCCGGGTTGCGCCCCCCGGGGTGCTCGATATGGTAGGTGCAGCCGCCGAGCGAGCGCCCGCTCCAGGTGTCAATGATGTCGAACACCAAGGGTGCCTGGACCGGGATGGTCGGATGCAGACCGGACGGCGGCTGATGGGCCTTGAAGCGCACCCCCGAGACGAACTCGCCGCGGCTCCCGGTGTTGCGAAGCGGCAGGCGACGGCCATTGCAGGTGACCAGGTGCCGGGGGTCGGTCATGCCCCGCACCTTGGCCTGGAGCCGCTCTACCGAAGAATCTACGAATCGCGCCGTGCCCTGGGCGGTGACCTCCTCGCCCAGCACATGCCAGGGCTCAATGGCGAAGCGCAGCTCCAGCTCGATGTCGTCGATGTTGATGGTGCCGTAGCGCGGGAAACGGAACTCGAAGAAGGGGTTCAGCCAGTGCGTGTCGAAGGCATAGCCCCAGCGTTGCAAGTCGGCGACTACGTCGCCCAGATCGCGCTCTACGAAATGGGGCAGCATGAAGCGGTCGTGCAGCTCGGTGCCCCAGCGTACCGGGGGTTGCTCGTAGGGCTTGCACCAGAAACGCGCAATGAGCGAGCGCAGCAGGAGCATCTGCACCAGACTCATACGCGAATGGGGCGGCATCTCGAAGCCGCGAAATTCCACCAGGCCCAAACGTCCCGTGGCCGAGTCCGGCGAGTAGAGCTTGTCGATGCAGAACTCGGCGCGGTGGGTGTTTCCCGTGACGTCGACCAGCAGGTTGCGCATCACCCGGTCGACCAGCCAGGGGGACAGGGCGTCGCCCTCGGGCAGCTGCTGCAGGGCGATCTCCAGCTCGTAGAGGCTGTCGTCCCGGGCCTCGTCCACTCTCGGGGCCTGGGAGGTGGGCCCGATGAAAAGCCCCGAGAACAGATACGACAGCCCAGGGTGGTTCTGCCAGTAGCGTACCAGGCTGCCGAGCAGCTCGGGGCGGCGCAGGAGGGGGCTGTCCGCCGGACTGGCCCCCCCCAGGGTCACATGGTTGCCGCCGCCTGTGCCGGTGTGGCGCCCGTCGAGCATGAACTTCTCCGTGCCTAGCCGGGCGAGCCTGGCCTCTTCGTACAGCTCGGTAGTGAGCGCTGCGAGCCCCTCCCAGCTGCCCTCGGGCTGCACGTTCACCTCGATGACACCCGGATCTGGGGTGACCGAGAAGCGCCTGATCCGCTCGTCGCGGGGTGCCTCGTACCCTTCCAGCACGATCGGCTGATCCATCTCGCCGACGGTTTGCTCGATGGCGGAGATGAGCGTGAGCCAGTGAGCCAGATGGGTCATAGGCGGCAGGAAGATGTACAGGATGCCATCTCTGGGCTCGGCGCATAAAGCCGTACGCACGAAGACAGGCTGGCTCTCGGGGTGCTCGTCCGCCGGCCCTTGCTCCTGGATGCCGAAGGGGGCCGGGGTGGGCTCGACCACGCGGGCATAACGACAGTGGACCTCGCCGAGCTCGTCCGGGAGCGCCTCCTTGGGGGCGAAGGGATCCCGCGGAGTCAGCACGTGGCGCTGTTTCCTGGGCTCCCACAACAGGGAGTCCAGGGGAAGGCGCAGGCCCATGGGGGAGTCTCCGGGCAGCAGGAACATGTTGCCCCGCCGAAACCGCCAGGGACTGGAGATCCAGCAGCCATCCACCGGGTCCCAGGCGATGGGCAGGGCATAGCCGACTACCTTGTCCAATCCCTGCTCGAAGATGCGGCGCAACCGATCGCGCTCCAGGGGATCCTTGAGGCGACTGTCCAGGACGTCCACGTTCTCGGGCAGCGAGCCCTCCTTCCAGAGGTAATACCAGCCGTCCTCGTAGCCAGGCTGGGGGTAGTCCGCGGGCACGCCCAGGCGACCCGCCAGGCCACGGATGAAGCGCTCGGCCATTGCCTCGGTGGCCTTGCCCGATTCGGTGGGGTCGGCCAGCAGCTCGGGGCGTTTCCACAGAGGCTTCCTGTCTTGGCGCCACAGGCAGCCTAGGGCCCAGCGCGGCAGCGGCTCGCCCGGGTACCACTTGCCCTGGCCATGCTGCAGCAGACCGCCCTTTGCCCAGCGTTGCCAGAGGCGCCGCAGCAGCACCTCGGCGCGCTCGCGCTTGCGGCGGCCCAGGGCGGCGATATTCCACTCGGCCCCGTCCATGTCGTCGATGGAGACGAAGGTCGGCTCGCCCCCTATGGTGAGGCGCACGTCCTCTTCGACCAGCTGCTTGTCCACCTGTCCGCCCAGCGCCATGACCCGGGCCCACTGCTCCTCGGTATAGGGCTTGGTGACCCGGGGGTCTTCACGGATGCGGCTCACCGAGTTCTCGAACTCGAAGTGGACCTCGGCCTTGCCACCCCGGTAGGCCCCTGTAACGGGCGCCGCCGAATCCGGGTCAGGGGTGCAGGCGAGCGGGATATGGCCTTCGCCCGCAAACAGACCCGAGGTGGGATCCAGTCCGATCCAGCCGGCGCCGGGCACGAACACCTCGCACCAGGCGTGCAGGTCGGTAAAGTCCGATTCCGGCCCCGAAGGGCCGTCCAGGGACTTCATATCAGGGGCCAGCTGTACCAGATAGCCGGAGACGAAGCGCGCCGCGAAGCCCAGATGACGCAGGATCTGCGCCAGCAGCCAGCCGGAATCCCGGCACGAGCCCTTGGCCTTGCGCAGGGTCTTCTCGCAGGTCTGCACTCCCGGCTCCATGCGAATGACATAGCCTACGTGGTCGGACAGCCGCCGATTGAGGTCCACCAGCATGTCCACGGTCCGCCTTTTTGCTCTCGGCACCTGGGCCACCCAATCGGTCAGGTGTGGTCCGTCTTCCTTCACCTCCAGATAGGGCGCCAAGTCCTTCGCCAGCTGGGGCTCGTAGGTGAAGGGCCAGTGCTCGGCACAGTCCTCGACGAAGAAGTCGAAGGGGTCTATGGCCACCATATCGGCCACCAGGTCCACCTCGATGCTGAACAGCCGGGTCTGCTCGCGGAACACGAAGCTGGCGACATAGTTGCCGAAGGGGTCCTGTTGCCAATGGACGAAGTGATCGGGCGGCTCGACCTTGAGCGTGTAGCGGTGCACCGGGGTGCGGGTGTGAGGGGCCGGGCGCAGCCTAACCAGATGGGGAGAGAGGGAGACGGGTCGGTCGTAGCGATAGACCGTCTTGTGATGCAGGGCGAGGCGAATGGCCATTTGGGGACCCGGGTAGCGGTTGACGGATGCAAGTATGCAAGAGGCGAGCCGCGCCCGGGGGCTTCCCAGGAGCGGCCGTTACGGAGATACTCGGAGGCTGCTCGAAACCGGGAAAATGCCATGACCTATTGCGTCGGACTCTGCCTGAACGACGGCTTGGTGTTCGCCTCCGATTCGCGGACCAATGCCGGGGTCGATTATGTGACCACCTACAGCAAGATGCGGGTGTTCCACCCGACGCCCGATCGGCTGTTCGTGATCCTTTCGGCGGGGAACCTGGCGACGACCCAGGAGGTGATGAATCACATCCAGCGGGACACCGACTACCCGCGGGGTGGCACCGATCTGTCCACCGCCCGCTATCTGTTCGAGGCCGCCGAGTACGTTGGGCGGGTCAGCCTGGAGGTCCAGCAGGATCACAATGCCGCTCTGTCCTCCTGTGGAGTCAGCGGCGAGACCACCCTGCTGATCGGCGGCCAGATCGCCGGCCAGCCCCACGGGCTGATGTTGATCTATCCTCAGGGCAATTATATCAACGCGTCGCCCGAGACGCCCTATCTCCAGATCGGCGAGAGCAAGTACGGCAAGCCGGCGCTGGATCGGATCGTGGACCCCGGCCTGACCCTGGAAGAGGGCGCCAAGCTCTGTCTCGTCTCGCTGGACGCCACCTCGCGCTCCAATATCACCGTCGGCCCGCCTTTCGAGGTGTCGGTCTACCCGCGCGATACCCTGGTGATGGGCAATCGGTGCAAGTTCGAGCGGGACGATGCCTTGTTGATCCAGCTGCGCGAGACCTGGAACAACGGTATCCGCAATGCCTTCAAGACCCTGCCGAGCCTGGATTTTGGCAATCATGTGCCGGCCCCCAGCTCGTGCGGTCCCCAGCCGGCGATGGAGCAGGAGCAACCGCTATAGCCTCCTTTGCAGCAGCAGACCCGCGTGTGGACCTGTTGAGCCTGGCCCAGCGGCCGGGCCCCCGCAGCCTCTCGCAAGGGTGATCAACATGGACGCCAGGGCGGGCCGGGCCAGCCGGACGGAAGCCTGCGCAGGTGTCACCGATACACGGCCCCTGTGGCGCTCGCTCTACTGCGCCTCCGGCAGGACCCGGGTCACCCGCCGGGCATAGACCTCGACCGAGCAGGCCCGGTTTTCGGGGGACATAGGTGCCTAGGGGCAGCCCTCGACGATCCCTTCCACGCCTGACATCCTCCCTCTCCGGGGTTCAGCCGGCGGGCTGGACCCCTGTCACCTTCCCCTTCGGCATCAAAGATGGGCCTATCTCTTGGCCACGGTTCCCGCCTGAGCGGGCCCCGGACTACCTCGTTGTATACTCATTGGCGTGGTGAGCGGCCTTCACGAACAACTAGTACAAGAGGGCGCTCCGACGCTCGTCGATCCAGGCGCTCTCGTCGGGACAGGCTAGGGCCTCCAGGTCGGCGGGGATCGCAGCCGGATCGTCGACCCAGAGGCGCAACAGGTCGCTGCCGTTGATCACGTCTATGGCCAGGCGCTCGTGTTCGTATTCGTAGGGAGAATCCCTCCACAAGGGGGCGTCCGGCCGCAGCTGGCGCAGGGCCTTGAAGGCCAGCGCCATGAGGCGCCAGGGACGGAAGGCCCCGTGGTCGTAGGCGTCGTTCTCCACGTGGACCTGCAAGCCCGCGCAGAGGCTGGACGCGTGCTTGTGGAAGGTCGGCTTGAACCAGCATTCGCGCAATCGGCACCCCTCCATCCATTGGGGTGCAAGCGAGGCCATGGTCTCCAGCAGTGGTCGCGGCTCCAGACCGGGCGCACCGAAAAGCTCCAGAGGGCGAGTGGTGCCCCGGCCCTCGGAGATGCTGGTCCCTTCGAGCATGACGGTCCCCGCGTAGCAGCGGGCCATCCAGAGGTTGGGGGCATTGGGACTGGGGTTGACCCAGACCCGCTCGGCTAGTGGCCAGCCGTATCCGGGCGCGACCTCCGGGTCCCAGCCCCGCATCTCCACCACCCGGTACTCCAGGTCCAGGCCCAGCTCGGCGACCAGCCAGCGGCCCATTTCCCCCAGGGTCAGGCCGTGGCGCATCGGCATGGGGCCTGCGCCTACGAAGCTCTCCCAGCCGTGTCTGAGCCTAAGGCCTTCCACGGGGCGTCCGGTCGGGTTGGGCCGGTCCAGTATCCAGACTGCTTTGCCGTGCGCAGCGGCGGCCTCCAGGGCGTAGCGCAGGGTGGTGACGAAGGTGTAGACGCGACAGCCTAGGTCCTGCAGGTCGACCAGCAGTAGATCGAAGCTGTCCATCATCTCCGGCGTGGGTCGCCGCACCTCACCATAGAGGCTGAAGACAGGGATGTCATACCGGGGGTCGCGAAAATCCGCCGACTCCTCCATATTGTCCTGCTTGTCGCCGCGCATACCGTGCTGGGGCCCGAAGGCCGCGGTGAGGCGCAGATCGCCCAGTGCTGTCAGGGCGTCCAGCGCGTGGGTCAGGTCGCGGGTGACCGAGGCCGGATGGGCCAGCAGGCCGAGTCGGCGCCTGTGCAAGGGCCGACGCAGATCCGGCTCCTCGATCAGGCGGTCAAGGCCGAATTTCATGGGATTGCTCCAAGCCGGGAGTCGAATCGTGAAGCATACACGTCTCTTCTCGCTGATCCTGCTCATGACCTGGGCTGCCGTGCAGGTCCAAGCGGTGGGTCCCTTGCCCGCGTCTGGCGGCCGGGTCTCGAGCCAGCGGCCGTCGATCATAGAGATCCCGCTGACCATCCCATTGGCGCCTCTGTTTGAAGAGGTGGAGGCGCTCACGCCCCGCCAGGGGGGCCACTGGGGTGGTTGGCAATCGCATAAAGGGGTCGACACCCAGTACCGGGCCTGGCGCGGTCCCCTGATGATTCGTGCCGTCGGAGATACCCTCGTCGTCCAGGCCCATGTGCGCTACTGGGTGAAGGCGAAGGCCAGCCTGTTGGGGGCGGTGACGGTAACCGGGAGCTGCGGTGTGGAAGAGCCCCCGCGCCAGGCACTGATCGGGGCGGCGGTGGGTTTGGATTGGGGGCCTGACTGGGGCCTGCGTCCCGGGTTCAGGGTGCTGCCGACCCGTTTCCTGGATGCCTGCGAGATGACCCTGGCCGATGTTGACATAACGCCGCTCGTCGATCGGGCCTTCGAAAAGCAGCTACGCCGCAGCATCCTCCAAGCGCTAGAGGCACGGCGTGATGCGCTGGGAGAGCTGAGGCGTCGGGCGAGTCGGATCTGGGCCAGGCTGCAGGAGCCGATCAAGGTCGCCTCCGGGGTGTGGATGTCCCTGCGACCTTTTGCCGTTGCGGCTGCGCCGCCGGAAGGGCGCGGAGACGAAGCGGTGGCTCGACTGGCGGTCGCCCTGTCGCCGAAGCTTGACTATGGTGCCAAGCCTGCCGTTAACCTGGCTCCCTTGCCGCCCCTGGGCCGGCTGCCTCCCGGGAATAGAGGATTGTCGCTGGACGTCTCTCTGGATCTGGATTGGCCGGCGCTCAGCCGACTCATGTCCGGGGCGCTACAGGGCCGGGTCTTCGACCTGGCAGGGCGCAGACTGCAGGTCGCCGAGATCGAGCTGTCCGGCAAGGACTCGGAGGTGGTGGCGAGGATTCGATTGGAAGGAGAGGGTGCGGGCGAGGTGGAGCTGTGGGCGGAGCCGGTGCTGGAGCCGGGCTCTCGGCCGCTTCGGCTGGCCGATCTCGAATACCTCTACCATGCGGACGATTCGCTTCCGGAAGTCGTGGCCGAGTCCTTCTACGAGCAGGTGAGAGACGCCCTGCTGGAGGCGGCCAACGGGCTGATCGCCCAGCGGTTAGAGCAGCTGCAGGCGGCCGTGCGCGACGGTCTCCGGACGGCCACGTCCGACTCATTTACCCTCGATATGGACGGGCTCCGTCTGGTCCGCGGGGCCGTGCGAGTCGATGACGCCCGCCTAGGGCTATCGGCCACCGCCGCCGGTGAGCTACGGTTGGACGCTGTGAGCGAGTAATGCACGGGAAGACCCGGAGATACCGCGCTGCGGTGACGCCGACACCCCCTCGAAGCGCAATCGCGGCCAGCAGCCGGGCCGCCGGGGACATGGCCGCACCCAACGGCCGGATCTGCCCGTCGTCGACGACGAGATCGACTTGGCGGATGCCGAGAAATGCTGTTCCACCTGTGGATTACCTGATCAGCCCAACCCGGCGCTGGATGAGCACAGCGAGGTGATCGAGGTCGAGGTGCAGGCCCATATCCGTCACATTCACCGCCCGGCCTATACCCGCGATGCGGGCTGTAGCTGTGACGACACCCCGGCCATCATCACCGCCCCGCCACCGCCGCGGGTGATCCCCCGCAGCAGCTCTGACGTCAGCGTCTGGGTCGAGGTCATCCTGTGCGAATACCGCTATGGCCAACCGAGCAACCGCTACCTCAATGGACTGCGTCTGGAGCAGTGGGATCCCGAGCGGGCGATGACCGAACAGTGCGCGGCCTTCCCCCACTACCACGAGGCCCTGCAGACACCGCTCCGATGCCTGCATGAGGAGGCAACCCGGTTTGTGACGGCAGACGACGAGGGTACGCACCGCGAGGATGCGGCCCTGTCGCGGGGCGCACGAACGAAACAGCGGAAGGTGCTCGCCCGCCTGCTCGAGCATTGGTCGGGGCTTACCCTGTTTGTCGAGCATCCCGAAGCCCCCATGGATCACAACCGGGGTGAGAACTCAATCCGTAATCCGGTGACCGGCCGCAAAAACGACTATGGCTCGGGCAGCCTCTGGAGTGCCGAGTTAGCCGCCACACTCTTCTCTATCCTGCAGACCCTGGCGCTTTGGGGCATCAATCCTCGGCACTGGCCGAGGTGCTATCTCGACGCTTGCGCTGAGAATGGCGGCCACCCACCCCAGGATCTTTCCCCGTTTCTCCCCTGGTCGATGGACGCGGTGCGCCGCACAGTACTCAGTCGTCGCTATCGCGCCCAGGCGCCGCCCGCCGCACTCGCCGCGCCGGTCCCGATCCACGACAGCGCGTGCGCCAAAAAGCCCAATCCAGCCTCTGGAACGAGTATATCCAGCGCTACCATTATCTGGGACACAAGCCCCTTCCCGGGGCGCAGCTGCGCTATCTCGTCTACGCCGCCGAGCAACCCATCGCCCTGCTCGGCTTTGGCGCCGCCGCCTGGCAGAGCGCCCCGCGGGATCGCTACATCGGTTGGACCCACGACCAACGCCGGCGCAATCTCTCCCTGATCGTCAATAACGCTAGATTCTTGATACTGCCCTGGGTCCAGTCGAAGAACCTGGCCTCCATGATTCTGGCGCAGGCGGCCCGAACCCTCCCCAATCATTGGCAGGAGGTCTATGGCTATCGCCCGGTTCTGCTGGAGACCTTAGTCGAGAAACCACGTTTCCGCGGCACCTGCTACAAGGCTGCCAACTGGGTCTATCTGGGGAAAACCCAAGGCCGCGGTAAACTTGGCCCGGCTGGAAAACAGAGTGTTCCGATCAAGGACTTATGGGTTTACCCCCTGGATCGACACTTCCGCGATCCGCTGACCTGTTGATTTTCAGGGGATGGGCATACCGAATCTTTACCACGGTCTCCTCATAACTCATTGAAAAATCTCCAAACACCGAATGTTCGAATCCCTCCCTCTCCGCCAGCAAAGAAATGGGGGCCAATCGGCCCCCATTTTTTTGCCTGAGAGGGAGGGATGAGAACCCTCGTCGGGTTCGACGTGATCGCCCGGAGCGATCACGCGCGAGCGTAGCGAGCCCGAAGGGCTGGGCCCCCGGACGGGCCCAGCAATCCCTCCCTCTCCGCCAATATTTTAATAGAAACATCGGCAGCGCAAGTTTCCTATGCCCTCCGCTGCGTGCCCGGTGATGCAACTGACCACGCCACGAGCCGCCGTCGCGGTACATGGCTGACCGCCTACTTCCCGCCGGTCTCGACGATAGTCGAAATGGCGAGGAACATCGGCGAGGGATCGCCGTGGAGCGCGCCTTCGCGAACACCCTCGAGCGGCACGAAGCCGTAACGCTCATAGAAAGCGATCGCGTCCGGTTTCGCATCGGCCACGACGCCAACACAACCGAGCCGGTCACGTTGGTCGAGGGCCAGTCCAAGGACGTGCCGCAGCAGCACACGTCCCACTCCGCTGCCCTGCACTCGATCATGGACACCGAGTCTGGTAAGCCGCAGTACCGGCAACGGATAGCCGGGAAGACGGCGTCGCAATTGTGCAGACGGAAGACGGTTACGCTCCAGGCTCGATGCAGCCACGGTTGCGAAGCCAAGAATCCGGCCGTCTGATGCCGCAACATAGGTGACCGCCAAGTGCAGCTTGAACTGGTTCTGTCCGGCGTAGTGCTGGAAGAAGCGATCGAGATCGGGATGTCCGCAGGAGAAGGTACTTCGGTCGTCGTCCGTGCGTAGGGGACGGGTCTCAATCGCTGCGGGCACGCATCAGTTCCCGAAGGTCTTCCGTCGGAGCCGGGGGCTCGGCGAGCATCGCGACCACGCGATCGAAGCCCTCCTTCTCCAGGACAATCCTGGCCGGCACGAGCGCTTCGTCCGGCAATTCGCGGCGCGCTTCCATGAAAAACAGCAGCGCCTGTTCGACCACGAAGTTCTTCTTCAGGCCGTGGCTCTCGGTGAATCGGTTCAGCTTCTCTTTGGTTGCCGCGGAGATGGTTGCTGAGATCTGTGACGGGCGCGCACCCATGGTTACCTCCAAACAGCCATGGAAAAACATGCTTGACCTTGCAAAAGGTAGCGAAGAGCTTGGAAGAGCGCAAGCAACAAGAAAGCGACTGACTTCGGCGGCGAGCTGAAATCCCTGTGCCTAATGAACGAGGTTACGGCTGACTGATCGACACGATCGGGACGCGATGCCTTTGTAACATATGGAAATACAAAGAAACACCGGATAAGAGCCCTAGGGTTCGACAATTTCGCCGGGAGCGAATTTGAACGCCATGCGGCGGCGCCCCCGAAGGGGTGCAGGGCAGGATGCCCGGAGTAATCCCTCCCTCTCCGCCAGCACACAGATAGGGGCCTGGAGGCCCCTATTTTCGTTGTTGAGAGGGAGGGATCAGCATCCTCGTGAGGTTCGACGTGATCGTCCGGAGCGATCACGCGCGAGCGCCTAGAGCCCCGACAGTCCGACCCCGAGGGGCCACCAGTTCCCGCCTTTCCGCCGCCAACGGAAGACTGTGTGGTTGACCCAGCTCCCGGGCAGGACAGTCGACAACCGCCCGCGCGACGCGGCCGAGCTGGGCGCTCCAGCCGGACTCAATGCAACCCGGGAGACCCCGACCCATCCGCCCCGAGGTGCCCGTGCAACTGGTGCTCGCAGTCCCCAACATCGCCCAGGTGGGCGCACGTCTCAGTCAGGTGCCGGACTGCGTCATTGGTCGGCGGCGCTTCGGTCCGGTGGCCTGCGATGGGTGTTGGAAGGAGGCGAAGCTGACGACGTTGAAGCTGCTCGTCGGACCAGGTGATCAGGGTGAGCCCGTGATCACCATCCGGCTGCCCGACGAGGCTTGAATGCGCCGGAATCCCCAGGCACCTTGCCCCTGGCCACCGGGGCTAAAGTGGCACGCCAGTCTTCCTGGGGCGATGTATTCCGGTTATTGCTTCACCATACGCCGGCATTGTTGCGTGACGATCTTCTGGATGCGTTGCAAGGCAGGATAGCCGCCGTAACGTGCCTCGAAGGCTTTTCGTTCCAGGCCGACCTTTTCCTGCAGGGCATCCGCGGTCTCACGCACCAGATTGCCCAGAAATCGCGGTCGCACATCACATTGCTTGGCGAGCGCCTCCCAGCGGGCGGGCGTAATCACACTGGGATTGCGTTCTCCGCCGACGTCAAGAGCGAGAGCGGACGGTACTGCCGCTGTCCCGATGGCAGTTGGTCAACGGGCAGAGTCGACAGCGCGCCTGCGCACTCGCCGCCGATGGCGCGCAGCAAGTCGAAATCCGTATTCGGCAGCTTCAGGTCCCGGACGATGTGGTCGCGCACCGCCCCCTCGGGCAACAAGTTGGCGAAGAAGCAATGGGCGACTCCCGCTTCGGGCGCGAATTCGCCGAGCGCAAGCGGCAGGGAGCGTGACACGGCGAAACCGCCGCCTGCGATCCACGCGGGATCGTAGCGAAACCCGATGGCGCCAGCCGAATTGCGCCAAAACTGACCGACCAGGCGCTGGTCGTGCCAGACGTTGAGGGAGTCGGGGTCGCTCATGTGGTTTGCTCACGGGTCTTACCCGCAGGGCGCGACGGCGACGCATATCCCCGGGGTTGGATGATGACCTCCAGCCCTAAGGTGCGCAGCGCCTTGAGGGCCTTGCCGATTTCGGCCGTCTCCTTGCCGCGCTCGAATTCGGAAAGAAAGCGGGTGCTCAGGTTGCCGAGTCCGGAGACTGTCTCCAGCGTCAGACGTCTGTGTTTGCGATGGGCGCGCGCCAGACGGCCGAACTCCTCCGCAGTCTGGACCGCGCCGTAAGGTATGTCTTCTTGTGTCATGGCCACGCCTCCAAAAAGATACCGTACGGTAAAAACTAGCCGCTTGATCGACCGATGGCATGAAAAAGATACCGTACGTGAAAAATCTAGGCATGCAACGGGTGAGTGGCACAAAAATGTCACGTACGTTAAAGAATTGAGAGTGTCACACCGGTTTGCGGCTCAGGTGAATATCTTGTCAGGAGGGTTTCAATGGTAGACCCGCGAGAGCGGGCTCGCGGCCTGGGGCCCCGTGACCGAATGGACCTATCGTCGAGTGGGGAGATCATGGGGAAACGAATTCTGGGCTTTCGCGCCAGCGATCTGTTCGCCGAGCGCTTCACCCACAAGAACGGCACCAAGGCCGGCCAGATCGGGGTCAGCCTCAAGGCCCGCCTCCTTCGCATCAGTTGGGCGAAGGTCGAGGGTCAGCCGTTCCTCATCGAGCAGGCTGCCTGATGACACACCAGACCGGGTGAATTCCTCACCCGGTCTGACTTCCACCCCGCGGGGAGCGCCTCCCCGAGCGGGCAGGTCTCCCCGTTCTTTCCGAGGAGACCTGTCATGACCTATCGACTGTTCGCCGAGCAGCCGCCGGTCGAGAACCGCTTCGCCGGTCTCAAGCCGGCCGCGCTCAGCCCAACGGAGAAACGGGCGCTCATCGATCTGGCGCTCGCCGTGCTCAAGCAACGCCACCGTTCCGGAAGGGCGCTGACCAGTCCCGACGACACTCGGGCCTATCGCGGACTCATGCTCGCCGACGTGCGGGTGCTCGATCACTTCGTCGTCGCTGCGGGCGAGTCTGTGTCTTTTGCCGAAAGAGGCCTGCTCTGAGCCCGCTTCCCTTCTTCCAACCCGCCGGGCGGGAAGGCATCGCCACCGAAAGGGGGCAATGCCTTTCCCGATGGCATCATCCGAGGAATACGACTATGTCCAATCAAACCACCCAGCCCACGCCGCGCAGGCTCGCGGGAGAAGTCATCTCCACCTACAGCCGGGCCCAGTCCCTCGAAGTGGGCGTGCTGATCGACGCCGGACCCATGGCCCGGGAAGCGGATCTGCGCTGGCCGGTGGCACTCACCGCCGCGGCCTGGGAGGACTGCGTCGCCTGGAGCAAGATCGACAGCGATCGCCAGGTCCCGCAGGATGAGGCTGGGCGCATCTGGGACGTGCTGTACATGGGCGCTTATGCCGTGCGTACTCCCAAGGGAGGCGGCAGCTGGCTCGACTATGCGCTCTACCGTGTCCCGCGGGACGGGCACTCGAAGCGGGCGAGGCTCACTCGCCTGAGGCTCGTGGTCGGTCCCGGCGACGACGGGGAGCCGGTCATCACCATTCTGCTGCGGAACGAGGACTGGGTAACCTGGCAATGCTGCCAACTGTGAGAGAACCGCGCAAGCGGGAAGCTGTCCCGAGTAAGGCCTAGTCAGCCGCTCGGAAGTGTATGGCCTCAAGTGGGAAACCACGGGAGAAGATATGCGAGTGCCACGAGGTGAAGGGTGTAGCCCTGAATCCGAAACAAAGCCCCGAGAAGTATTCATTTTGGGAGCGAGCCGATCCTCTCAGTTCGGGCGCAGGCAATGCGCGAAGCGCGTTATCGACGAGCGCGGAGCGTCCCCCCGGGGTGTCAGACGGCATCGAGTGACACAACGGTTGGTGAGAAGGCGCGTAGAGATCCACAGCGGGTCTTTACCAGTTTGTACCATCCTATCTGCGACGTGGATAACCTGCGTGCCTGCTTCGAAGCACAGTCAACCACGATTGGATGCTCAGATTCGTGGGCGAGCGAGTGGGTGATCCGCGCATCATTCGCCTGATCGGGCGCATGCTCAAGGCCGGGATCATGGAAGACGGGCTGGTCAAGGCATCGGAGGAGGGTACGCCACAAGGCTCAATCCTCTCGCCGCTGTTGTCCAACATCTATCTGCACTATGTGCTGGACCGTTGGTTCAGTCGGGTGGTGCGGCCGCGGTGTCGAGGCGAGGCACATGACTTTCGCTTTGCCGACGACTTCGTGGCCTGCTTCCAGTATCGGCAGGACGCGAATCGATTCATGGAGGCCCTGAGAGGGCGACTGGGCAAGTTCGGGCTCAGCCTGGCGGAGGAGAAGACGCGGTGCTTGGCGTTCGGGCGCTATGCCTGAGCCGATGCGCGCAAGCGCGGGGCCAAGCCTGCGGAGTTCACCTTTGTGGGCTTCACCCATTACTGCGGCAAGACCAAGAAGGGCCACTTCAAGGTCAAGCGCCGCACCAGCCGCAAGAAGCTCGGGGCCGCCTTGCGAGCCTTTTCCGATTGGGCACGCAAGGCCAGGCATAAGCTGATCATGTGGCACCGCCGGGACCATTTTGCGTGGAGCAAAATAGGACGCACGCAGTGCGCCCGCAGGGTGCGTGCCAAGGATGGTGCGCATCAAACCAGGCGGGAAACAGAGAACACAAACTTCGTCCTACCGCTCGGGGAGTGCCCCGCCTACTCAAAAACTCGGCCAGTGTGCGCTGGTCTTTTTCCCTGGCCACTTGGGTTAGAGTCGCGCCCCTCCCTTCAGTGACTTGTCCGAACTCGATCTCAAGGAGACATCCGCTAAAGAGGTTGCCGCGACCCGTAGCGTCGTGCCTGGCTCGCCTATTCTTCCGGCGGCTAAACGCACTCCCCTATACCGAAGCGAGTGAGTGGCGAGTCATCCCAAAAAGCGAGCAAGGTGCTGCAGCAAGGGCCAGCCTTTCGCACACCATACTCGCAACGATGTATCAGGAGGTGCGGGGCACGGAGCAGGATCTGGACGAGCCGACGAAATGAGATATGATGCCGAGACCCACCCGCTGAGTGTAGCCCCGATGCAGGGGCAAGCTCGGCCGTCATCGGCTGACCAAACCACGTGCAAGCGCGAATCAACGTACGAATGCTCGGCGTCCCGCAAGAGGGCGAGGTTTCGTGCGCTTCCAGCGCCCCGCTGCGGCGCCATCTGCTGTTTGCCTTGGTCCTGCTTGTGGCTCAGTGCGTCGCCGGTTGGCACGAGGCCGGGCTGTTTCCCCATCCCGAGAATGACTCGCACCACTGCTCCATCTGCATGGCCTCCGGTGCCCTGCACGGGGCTGTTTTCAGCTCCAACATCACCGTACCGGTCTTCCTCTCGCATGGCTTCGACGCCAGCTTCGTTTGGCGGGAATTCCGTGCTCCCCCACTACGTATCTTCTCTGCCCGCGCTCCTCCCGTCGGGTCGAATCCGACACTGATCTGATCCGCATGTCCCGCGCCGGGGTCGCCCCCTTGTGGGCGCCCGGGTGCGCGTATTCGACCCATGGGAGCTTGTTATGCGCCGAGAAACGCTTGGTTTGTCCGTGGCGCTCGCCCTGAGCGCCGCCTCCAATGTTCAGGCGGCCAGCAATTCTGAACTGGCCACAATCCAACAACAGATCGATACCCTGCGCGCCGATTACGAGGCCCGTATCTCGGACCTCGAGCAGCGCCTCGCCCAGGCGGAAGCAGCGGCCGGCGAGGCCCGCTCCGTCGCCGATGCGGCCCGAGAATTCGCCAACGCCGCGGCCTCGCCGGCTGCCGGGGGTGCCGCCAGCGGCGCGAGCGCCATGAACCCCGCAGTATCGGCGGTGTTGCAGGGCAGTGCCGTCAGCTATTCTCAGGACCCTGAGCATTGGCGCCTTCGCGGGTTTCAGACGGGGGGAGGAGGCTTCTCCTCGTGCCGAGGGTCTCGGCCTGGACGAGACCGAGTTCACCCTGTCCTCCAACATCGACGACTGACTCTACGGCCAAGCGACGCTGTCGCTTCACCAGGAGGAGGGGGAAACGGCGATCGAGCTGGAAGAGGCCTACGCCGATGCCCTCAGCCTCCCCGGCGGCTTCGGGCTGCGGTTCGGCCGCTTCTACTCCGGGATCGGCTATCTCAACCACCACCACAGCCACACCTGGGACTTCGCGGACGCCCCGCTCGCCTACCGGGCCTTTCTCGGTGGGCAATACGGCGACGACGGGATTCGGCTCTCCTGGCTGGCGCCCACCGACCTGTTCTTGGAACTCGGGGTGGAGGCCCTGCGGGGGGACGGCTTTCCCAACGGGGGCGACGGCAGCGATCTGCTGGGCTCGACCCACACCGCCTTCGCGCACATCGGCGGGGATCTTGGCCCGAGCAACAGCTGGTCCCTGGGTCTGTCCCGGCTGTGGGCGAGGCCGGAGTCGCGAACCTCGGCCAGCGGCAAAGGCCAGGACGCCCAGTTCGACGGAAGCAGCCATCTCACGGTCGCCGACCTGGTCTGGAAGTGGGCACCCGAGGGGAACGCGACCTACCGCAACTTCACCCTCCAGGGTGAGTACTTCTACCGGACGGAGGACGGGTGGGTCACGCCCCGCGTCGATCTCGGGGGCGGAATACCGTTCGGGCCCAAGGTGGCCCACGACGGCGACCAGCAGGGGATCTATCTCCAGGGCGTGTACCAGTTCGTTCCGCGATGGCGGCTCGGCCTGCGGTACGACCGGCTCCGTACCGACAATAGGCCCCGCCTGTCGGACCCCGCGGTCCGCGTCCAGGCCCTGGGAGATGTGCTCACGAGCCCCTCTGCCTGGTCCCTCGGCAGCCAGCTGGCCGGCCAGCGCTGGCGATCCCGCAAGCTGTTGCGCTCCACCGGGCTGGTCGACGGGGAGGACCCGAAGCGCTGGAGTCTGATGCTCGATTACTCGCACAGCGAGTTCAGCCGCGTCCGCCACCGAGTGTATCGCGACTGTCGGCCACTGCTGTATGCAGGGAAGGCGCTGTGGCCTTTTTGCCCGACCAGCCCCGTTCGACAGGGCATCCCGCCTTTGGCGGCCGCAACCCACTTCTCACGTTCGAACGGGACTTGGTTTAAAAGGCGGTTAGGCGACCAGGGCTTCCTGTCCGCTGAGCTCCGATTCCCAATGGGTAAAGCCAGCGGCGTCGAACAGGGGACCAGATACCGCGGTGAAGCCGGGGTCTGCGGCGAGCGTGAGGTCGCCAAGGTCCCGCACACCGGTAAGCAGGCTGGAGATGCCAGCGCAGTGTGCATCGGCGAGCGTCCGCTCGAGCTTCGACAGGCGCGGATGAGTGCGCAGACGCTCGCCGCCGCCCAGGGCGACGCGAAGCCAGTCCGCTTCAATGGCGGTCCGGCTGGCCCAGCCTTTCACGGGCGACTCGGCATCGAGAGAGATCTCGATCCGGTGGGCCGCCAGCTCGCGCAGCATTGTCTGGGTGCGGCGAACGTTGCTCGCGGCGCGGTTCTCGATGGCATCCACAACCACGTCGTGGCCGGTGAGCAGCTTGGCAAGGGCATTGCCACTCGGGGCGTCCGCAGCGGTGTAGCTGTCCGGATCGACGCAGACCCAGAGAGTGCCATCGCGAGGGGAATTTGCCAAAGCGGCGCGGGCATCTTCTACGGTAGTGGTCGCGGCGGGTACGTGCCAGCCTGCCGCGTGAGAAATCAGCTCTGTTAGTGACATCGGTTTCCTCCTTACATAGCGATGGACTTGTTACGCAGCGTAAACGGCCGTTTCGCCGGGCTTTCGCAACATCTTGTTCACCTCGTCGGCGTGCGTTTCCTCTTCAACGATCAGCTCACGCGCGTATTCCTCCAGAAGAACGTGATTACCTTCCACCAGGGCGAGCAGCTCGTAGTAGGCCGCGCGGGCCATCGCCTCGTGCTCGAGACTCTCGCGCAGAATGTCGCCGATGTCGTGGCGTTCAGTCTCGAGCAGCGGGCCTATGCCCAGGGACGGGTGCCCGCCGAGCAGCGTCACCAGCTCGCCGGCTCGGTGGGCGTGCACCAGGCTCTCCTCCGCATTCTTCTTCAACCAGCCCACAATGGGGATGCGTTGGTAGCCGTACACCATGAGAGCGTAGTGGGTGTAGCGCACCACGCCGGCGAGCTCGAGCTCCAGGATGCGGTTAAGGACGGTGATGGCCTTTTCTCGGTCGAATGACATGGCGATCCTCCTACGTACGTATGGATATGGTTTGGTTCTTGGCAGGCCTCTGTCGAGAAAGGCGGCAGGGCCGTGGGAAGACATCATACTTGAATGAGAATGATTCGCAATACGGAATTTGCACTGAAGCCAGGCCGACCGATTCGAGCCGTCTGTCGCGTACACGGTTTCGGAGAAGGGAAAGACGGCAAAACCGTGGTCTGTCGCCGTTTATTCCCCCGGTGTTAGGACTGTTCAGCCTGATGGCGCTGGTCGGCGGGTTCGTACAGCGGGATCTTCGCCGGTGGGGCGGGGGCCGGGAGAGCTCCTTCGTCTACCACTGGGCCAAGCGCTCGGCGATGCCGTTGTTGGTGCTGAGCTGGGTGATCAATCTGGCGCTGCCGGTCAGTGTGCACCCGAGCTTTGTGGTGCTGCCGTTCGCAAGCCTGTTCGCGCTCAGTGTGGCGGTGACGGCGAGCAGCTTCAAGAAGTACCTGTGGTCCTCTGCGAGGAGTAAAGGCCATAGCCCGTTCCGCAGACCGGCAGGACTGTGGGCCAAGGCGGCGGTGGTTGGGAGCGTGCCCATGCCAGTGTATGATGATCTCGTACTTACCTGCCGCCGAACGGGGCCCTGCGCCGTGAACAATGAAGCCGAGCGAGACCGATCTGACCAGTAGCGCCGCCGTTGCGTCGTTCGAAAAGGCGGCTCGCGCCTATACGGCGAAGATCGCCGAGTCGAAGCAGGCCGCTACCGAGGCCCTCGTCCGTGAGGGCATCTACACCCGATCCGGCCGTCTGGCCGCCCGTTACAAGTAATCGTGCATCGTCTGGCCTCGGCCTTCGTTCTCGGCTATCAGGGTTGTGATCGCCGAGTCGGTGACAGGCTGGTGGCGGGAGAGATCTTCAAGAACAGCAACAACGCCTACGACTGGCCGGGGCCAGGTTCTGAAAGAAGATCCGAAGGAGATCCTGCGGGCGTCACGAGATGCGGATAAGATTACCGGGTATGCGTTGGCCCCGGAGAAGGAGCGGGTGCCTACGAGCATGGAGAAGCTGCCCCAGGTCGAGCGCCCGGCCGCCCCGGAAAAGGCTGAGTGCCAACCGGTGCCAAGGCGAGCCCTGGTCGCGGGCGGACGTGATCGACGATTCCATGCAGATGGAGCGGATGAATGAGCCAATTGATCCTGGATGTGCCGGACGACTCCCTGTTGTCGCTCAAGTTGTCCGATGAAGCCGCCGCGGCGGAAATCCGCCTCGCGGCCTCGGTGAAGCTCTACGAGCTCGGGCGCCTGTCGTCCGGGGCGGCGGCGCGACTCGCCGGCATCCCGAGGACCCTGTTCCTGAGCAAGCTCGCCGACTACGGCGTCGATACCTTCCGCCTGACCGAAGACGAGCTGGAGCGTCAGACATCCCTTGCCTGAGGTTATCTGCAATACCTCACCGCTCCAATACTTGCACCAGATCGGGCAACTTGAGTTGTTACCGAAATTGGTCTCGCGGATCACTGTCCCGACCGCCTGCCCAAGAGCTGGCCGAGGGCCGGCGTCGGGGCCTCGATCTTCCCATCCCCGAGGCGCTGGCGTGGATCGACCTGCGCGCCCCGTCGAGTGAGCACGTCGTGCGCCTGGTCGCCGATCTCGGTCCCGGAGAAACCGGCGTCCTGCTCTTGGGGATGGAACGGACCGAACCGGTCGTGATCCTGGATGATGCGCTGGCAAGGCGCCACGCCGAGGTTCTCGGGTTCCAGTTGACGGGGACGCTTGGGATTTTGCTGGACGCCAAACGCCGCGGGCTGGTGCCGGCGGTGGCCCCTCTGCTCGACGATCTCCAGCGTTTGGGCTTCCGACTTAGCGGGGGGACCCAAAACGCTGTTTTGCGTATGGCAGGAGAGCCGTAGCGCTGTTGCTCCAAGCAAGGGGTGTAGGTGCGTATGAGGGTTCGGACCCCTGTCTCCGCACACGAGCGCCGCCTCCCAAGCCGCCGGCCCTCGGCGCCGCGGATCTCAAGCGGCTGCTGCCGATCCGTTCCCCGGGCCTGACGCCCGGGTCGGTGGAGCGCCGAGCCGAGAGCCGTCCGTTCACGCGTCCCTTCTTCCTGATCGGCTCCGATCCGTTCTCCCGGGATTGGCTGGCGACCCACCGCGACCGGCTCGGCGAGATCGGCGCGGTCGGGATGCTGGTCCAGGCTCAGACGGTCGATGACCTGCGCACCATCGCCGAGCTGGCGAACGGGCTGCCGATCCTGCCGGCCTCCGCCTCGGACATCGCCCGGGCCTTGGGACTGTCCCACTATCCCGAGCTGGTGACTAAACACGGACTGGAGCAATGAGCCACCACCCGGTCGAGGCCCTGCTGCGCCCCCCGGTCGAGCTCTGGTCTGCCCTGGTTGCCTTCGCCACCGCGGTCATCGCAGTGCCCGCCCCCTGGGCGCGGTGGAGCCCGAGGAGCAGCCGGTGTGGATGGATCTGGGCGAGCGGGTCGGGCACCTGCTGGTGCTCGGCACCACCCGGGTCGGCAAGACCCGGCTGGCGGAGCTGCTGATCACCCAGGGTGAGCGGGGACCGTTTGTCCTGTGGACAAACGCAGCCGGGCGAACGACCGGACGTGATGTCCGGGCTGGGGCTAGCGAGTAACGACAGCGTCGCGCCAAGGATGGCTTGCACAAAGCCCAAGGGGGATGCGGACCTGCTGCGCCGGGTCTATGCCGAGGCCAGGCGGGCAGGGCGGGCCCGGGACTTCTACCTCTTCCATCTGGGCCATCCCCAGCTCTCGGCCCGCTACAACGCCATCGGCAGCTTCTCGCGCGTCACCGAGCTGGCCACCCGCATCGCCAATCAGCTGCCCAGCGAGGGCAACTCGGCCGCCTTCAAGGAGTTCGCGTGGCGCTTCGTCAACATCATCGCCCGCGCCCTGGTCGCGCTGGGCCGGCGTCCCGACTACCAGCAGGTGCGCCGCTACATCAACGACATCGAGCCGCTGTTCATGGAGTATGCCCGCGAGCACCTGCGTCGCCACGGCAAGGCGGACTGGGCGGGGGAGGTGGCGGAGATCGCCGACAAGATCAGTGAGCGGAACCTCGCCGCGGCGCTCGAGCTACGACAAGACCTACTTCGACAAGATCGTCAGCTCCGTGGGCCCGCTCATAGGAGAAGCTCACCACCACCCAGACCTGGTCGGACGTGGAGGCACGCATCGGCAACCGTGCCGAGGCAGGGCAGGTGGCCGGCAACTTCAACACCCTGATCATGCTGCGCGTCAAGGAGCTGGCCACCGCCGAGATGCTCACCGAGCAGTTGCCCAAGGTGGAGGTGTTCACCCTGATGAGCGTGTCCGGTGTGGGTGAGCCGGGCTGCGATTGTCCAGTGGGTGAGCCGGGATCGATTGTCCGGTGGACAATCGCAGCCCGGCGAACGCCCGGACACGACGTCCGGGCCGGCGCCTGATCAGTGCACCTACTTCTCGGCAGGGAAGGGTGCTCCGAGTTTGCATCAGAGTCGAAGCCCATGCTCACCCCCGCCGAGCTGATCGCGCTGCCCAAGGGCCAGGCCTTCGCCCTGCTCGAAGGCGGGCAGCTGTGGAAGCTGCGCATGCCGCTACCTGACTCCAGGCACGACCCGGTCATGCCGGGAAGCCTGGCGGCGATCGCCAACGAGATGGAGCGCACCTACATCACCAACGACCAATGGTACCGCCAGCCCGAGGGCTGGTGGCACGGGGTGCCGGACCTGACCACCGAGAGCCAGGAAGACCGGAGCCATGGCTGAGCCGGTCCGCGACCCGCGACGGCGCGAGGTGCGCCAGGGGCTGATCTCACGAACCCTGACCGCCCTCGGCCAGGCCATCTCTTGGCTGTTCCTGGCGCTCTTCTTCTCCATCCTGACCGAGTGGGTTGGTATGCGCTTCTGGTGGCCGGAGCAGGGGCTGGCGCATAGCCGCGCCATGCTGGAGGCCGAGATCGGCTACCTGGGCACGGATTTGAAGCGTAGCCTGGTCAGTTCGGACCCGGCGCGGCTGGCCAACAGGGTGGCGACCAAGACCCACGACATCCTGTTTGTGCGGACCGGCCTCGTCGACCTCCTGGCCAGGATCGAGGTCCAGCCAGCGCTGACGGCGCAAGGGCCAAGCGCTGGGCTGCACGATCTGCTGCGACCCGCCCTCCAGTACGTCATCGCGGCCATGCAGGTCACCCAGGTGTTTGCCGTGCGCCTGGCGATCCTCACCCTAGCCGCCCCGGTGTTCGGACTGATCAGCCTGGTGGCACTCGTCGACGGGTTTGTGCAGCGGGACCTGCGCCGCTGGGGCGGGGGTCGGGAGAGCTCGTTCGTCTACCACTGGGCCAAGCGCTCGGCGCTGCCGCTGTTGGTGCTGAGCTGGGTGATTTACTTGGCGCTGCCGGTCAGTCTGCCCCCGAGCTTCGTCATGCTGCCGTTCGTTGTGCTATTCGGGTTCAGCGTGGCGGTGACGGCGAGCAGTTTCAAGAAGTATTTGTGAAGGTACAGATCCGCCTCGCAGTCCGATGACTCAGCGGCGAAGCGCAGTAAAATATAAGATGGCTCTTGTCACTGAGCTGAGTGGGCGGCCACGAATATTGCCTTGTTGTTCTACGCCTTCCGCAGCCCCTGGAAGGCGAGCATGGTTTGCACGGGCGCGACACCGGCCTGCGCGGACTATCGTCCGCGGCAATCCGCGGGCGGGTCCGCTGTACCACTGTGTCCGCAGGCATGTCGATGAACTCTGCCAGGCCGGGCGCGTTCACGGCGGGGTCGATGACCAACCCTTGGAGTGGTTCCTGGACTGCAGAGACCTGCAGAAGGGCTTCGCCCTGCACTGCGGCGAGTGGGCTGGGGAGAAGATCCTGGCGCCGGTGTGTCGGACGTCTTGCGGATCAAATTGACAACCGTCTTCGTGATCGCCTCGTGGTAGAGGAGATCAGTTGCCGTCTCCTGATGGTTCAAGAAAACGATTCCTTCTTCGCCCACATTATGCGGGCCAGCGACCTCAGCTTATCTGCGCTTCGGACTGGCCCAAGGCCCAATTATCTCTCCAGCTGCACGCGTAGTCTGCGTGCACGTTCCTGAAAGGCGTCTTCGCCACCCTCAAGGATGTCGCAAACTGCCTTTCTGATATCTGCATTCTCAAGGCCGCCCGAACGGTATGAGATCGGCGGTAGGGCGCCCTGCGGATGCGCTCCGGCTTCGGCGATGATGATCTGATCGGCATCGGTGTTGATCACCAAGTTCGCATTGTGCGTGACCATGATCACCTGGCGGTGCGACTTGGCATCGATGAAAAGGTTGACCAGTTCGTCGAAGACCGACTTGGGGTCGAGATTCTCCTCCGGCCGGTCGATCACCAGCGGCCGGTTGTCGCTGTCGTCCAACGCCAGATGGAGGAGCAAGAGAACGATGCCGCGGGTGCCCGGCGATAGCTTGCGGATGTCGACGCCGTCATAGTCGATGCCATAGCGGATCGCGATGTGATCGGTGCTGAAAAGCCATTGTGCGAGCCGCTTCGACCACATGCGAAACTCCGTTTGATCCGTATGCGCAATCGGGGAGTGGTCCAGCAAGTCGGTCTGATAGAGTCGCCGGAACTCGGCCATTGCGGCCATAACATCGGCCGAATCCCCTGTCTCCCATGCCTCCTTGAGTACCTCATTAGCCTTCTGCAGCAGTGTTCCCTTGCCCCGAAACGCACCGGCTTTCCTCAGGTCGATCAACCCGTCTTCGGTCTCAGACGCCCATTGCTCCACGTTGGCGACACGGGCGACCGAGAAGGAGAGTTTCGTCAACGTGCCGGACGCTGCGGCCAGCCGCGCCATGAAGGGCGCGTAGAGTTCTTCCAGCACGGCTCGCTCCGCGACCAGTGAATCGACGGCCCTTCCATAGGCTTCTTCGCGCTGCGTTTGCAACTCGCGAGCGCGAGCCCCAGCGCCCCGGGCGTCATTCAGCTTCTCGGTCAGCGTTTGCAGCGCTGCAGTTTCTGTCGCGATACTGCCAGAGAGCGCAGTGTATCGGCGTTGAGTCTCCTTGTCGGCGCTGACCAGCTTTTCCAGCCGCGCCATCTCCGCCTCGAGCACGGCTTGTGACAGCGTGCTGAGATCGGTGTTGTCCGGGAAGTAGGGACTGTTCGGGTCCCCGGGCGCCGGCGCCGTCCCCTTGAGTTCGGCGATCTCGCCATCGACCCATTTCACATAGCTGGCGAGATCGTTGTCGACCGGCCCCATGTAGTCCAGCAGGAAGGCGGCCCACTGATCCGGCGACATGCCGCTGTGGGTATGCCGCGCTTGGGTCTGCCGCAGCGCCTCTGGGGCCTGGTTACGCCGGAGGTCCTTCACCTCGTCCTGCAAGGCAAGAAAGGTTTGTCGCCGGTTGGCGAACTGCCTGAGCTTCGTCCTGACCTGATTGGCGGCGCCGGCCAGTTCGGTGTGGCGCTGGGCTCTCTTCTCGCTGCCGGCAGAGACGAGCTTGGCGCGGTCGGCTGTGTAGCCGTCGACCAGCTTCTTTTTCTGCGCAACCTGTGCCTCGTAGGTCGCGACCAGCTTTCCTTTCTCGAGTTCCGTGCTGATGCGCTCGGAGATCTACGAGACGGCCTCAGCCTCGCGATCGCGCGCGAGGCGATGGCGCGACGCGCGGTGCTCCAGCAATTCGGCAAAGTCCAATGCACCATCGCGTGCGTGATCAGGATGGGCCTCGAAGATCACGCGCTCGATCTCCCGAAGCAGGCCATCCGTGAGACCACTCGACGAGCAGAGTTCCTCGACGAACCGCTGTGATAGGTAACGCACGCGCTCATAGCTGAACGGCCCGTTCGCGTCTGAGCCGTCGAGCGCGCGTATGCTGGGTTCGCCGGCCGCCCAGCTCACCTGAACCTTCCCTTGGCCCACAAGGGGACGGGCCCGCACGAGGAAGGAAGGATTGGCCCACTCCTCGGCGCTCCACGCTTCGTCCGAGATGGAATCGCATCCCGCCGCGAGCATGTCGGCAAGCGCAGTCTTTCCGGAGCCGCGGGCCCCGATGATAGCGACCAGCCCTGGATTGAGTGGAATGACCGGCGTTGTCATCTAGGGCGCGTTCCGGATGTGGATCTCCGAGATCACCTGCGACGGCGTGGCGGACGCCGGCGGCTCGGCGCCGACGTGCGCGCGTCCGTCCGGATCGATGCACGCCTAGCGCAGAGAATCGAACTCCAGCCCGCCCTTGATCCAGGAGAAGCGGTCTCCGAATGGCGATGCGACGTCGTCAAGCTTGTGCGCGTCGCTCCCGTGTAGGCAGGGCTTTAGCCCTCCGTACCGGACGCGAATTTCCTCGGGTCCAAGATCCCTTTGACCCAGCCAAAACTCGCGTTGCGCCGGGCTGCCGGCGAAGATCACATGCGCGAAGCCTTCGATTTTGCGTCGGATCGTCTGATCCGCGGTTTCCCGCACGCCCGGCGTGCCGTCGGTCGCACCGCCGGCCACCGCGATCAGGATGTTCTTCTTCGCCCATCTGCTCCCGGTGAAAACATCTCGCAGTTGCTGGAAATTGATCTTGAACTGGTTGGCCCCGTAGCTGAGCGCAGCACCGTCGTCGGTGATTGTTGGATCGGCTTTCTTGCCCAGCCGAATTAAGTCCGCCCGGGTGCACTTGAAATAGTCCTGCATCACCTTGAACTGCAGGCACGATAGCAGGCGCCGCAACTCGTCGACATGGTGCGGATCCTCCGGACTGACGAACAGGTGGAGATTGACGAAGCCGCCTTTGGCGGTCGCGAGGTCGAGCCTCAGTTCCACATTCGGAAAGATCAGCTGGACGGCAGGGAGCCGCCCGGCTGCTTTTTGCCTCAGTACTTCCTCGTAGGTGTCGGTCACGTAGTAGTCGGTGACCGCGATGGCCTCGATCACCGGCGAGGCTTTCTCCAGCGCCGTCAGGTAATCGTGCCACGCATTGGGACCACTGAACTGGTCGTTCATCGCCGTGCCCGGCGCGTGAATATGCGACTCCCACCTTCGCCATTCCGATCCGCGGTTCAGCATCGTCTCCCCATTTATGCGCCCGCGCCGTTTGCCCGTGCAGCGATGTCGGCACATCGCGCCATTAGCGCCTCGAAGGGCTCGGCATCTTCTAGCAGCAGGCCATCGTCGACCATGCGGGCATAGTCCTCTTCCAGTGCCTTTAGAGCGTCGCCGGCGGG
>Ga0210096_1000073_pt1 | contig 48782 bp, 42 predicted proteins | sample China_Galinas_PW_4_FD_184864 | JGI IMG/M metagenome (GOLD analysis project Ga0210096, IMG submission 184864) | Wetland microbial communities from San Francisco Bay, California, USA, that impact long-term carbon sequestration - China_Galinas_PWA_D2... | ecosystem: Environmental > Aquatic > Marine...
GTATCGACCTGACCATCACGGATGAAGCCGCCTACCGGATTGCCGATATCGCGGCCGGCAAGAACCGGCTTGGCGCCCGCGCCCTGCGCGAGGTGTTCGGCTCGATCATCAAGCAGCTCGAGTTCGATCCCGTCGCCTCGGGGCTGGTGCAGGAGCGCGACGGCCGGCAGGTGCTCGAGATCACCGCGGAGGTGGTCGAGGCGGCGAGCCAGAAAGAGGCCGGCGATTAATGGGGTTATATGCGCTGAATTTATTTATTCCCTGTTCCAGTGAGTGGTGAACGGCAGCAGGCAGCAATTCCCGGCGCCAGGGACAAGTGGCTTGTATCGGCCGTCAGCCTGGGCGTCATCCTGCTGGTCATCCTGGCGGGGAGCTGGTTCATGACCGTCATGCCCGGCAGATCATGGTCGGGTCCGCTGCCGCCCCTGAGCAGTGAGCAACAGCTGATCCGCGACAATCTGAGGCGCCATGTCGCGGAACTGGCAGGCCGCATCGGCGAGCGCAACGTCTGGCGCCCTGCGGCGTTGGCGGCCGCGGCCGGTTATATCCGCAAGACCCTGGAAGCGGCGGGCTACACGGTCAGCCTCCAGCCCTTCACCAGCCATGCTCTGACCGTGAACAATCTCGAGGCCGTACTGCCCGGGCGCACTGTCGCGGATGAAATCATTGTCGTCGGGGCGCACTACGATTCGGTGGTCGGCAGCCCGGCGGCAAACGACAATGCCTCGGGTGTGGCAGCCCTGCTGGAACTTGCCCGCTTGCTTGCCGGGACGGCGCTGCCGCGCACCGTGCGCTTCGTCGCCTTTGCCAATGAAGAGGCACCGTTCTTCTACGGTGACGAGATGGGGAGCAAGGTGTATGCCGACCGTGCGCGTGCACAGGGCGAGCGCATAGCGGCGATGCTCTCACTCGAGACGATCGGTTATTACACCGAACAGCCGGCCAGCCAGCGGTATCCCTTTCCGTTCAGCCTGTGCTACCCGGAAACCGGTAATTTCATCGGTTTCGTCGGCGATTTCTCGTCCTGGCGCCTGGTGCGCCGGGCGACCGGGGCATTCCGGGCCTCGACAGCATTTCCCTCGGAAGGCGTGGCGGCGCCGCGCGCGACGAAGGGCGTGCACTGGTCGGACCACTGGTCCTTCTGGCAGGCGGGTTACCCGGCCATCATGGTCACGGACACGGCGTTTTATCGTTACCCGCACTACCATGCGGCGACCGATACACCGGAGAAGCTGGACTACACCGGCATGGCAAGGGTGACCGGCGGGCTGGCGGAGGTTATTACGGCGCTTGCTTCAGAGTAAAGGAGGTGCCGATTAATTTGCGAATCAAGGTTTCGTGATGCCCGTAGAAGGGTGCGCCGTGCGCACCGAAACGCCTTCACCATTTGTTTACAATGGTGCGCACGGCGTACCCTGCGGGGAAACTTCTGACCCCTCAATTCCCTGGCTGCTAATGCCTATAGCAATAAATCTTCTTCAATACGATGATAGATGCTGGCGGAATCAATAAGAGAGCTGGCTGTGAGTGCTGGAACGCCATAGACTTCAGTACTGACGCCATGCTCCTTGTTGAGCTTATCCAGTAACAGGTCGAAGTCTCCGTCTCCGGAGAGCAGGATGACTGTATCAACTTCTCTCGCGACTTCCATGGCATCGATGGCAATGCCAACGTCCCAATCACCTTTGGCGGAGCCGTCACTGCGCTGAATATAGGGCTTGAGTTTCACCGTGAAGCCAATGTCTCTGAGGGCATTCTGGAATTTAAGTTGATTGCTGTCGCCACGATGAATGGCATAAGCGGTTGCAGAAATGATCTCTCCCTCAGCGCTTATTCTTTGCCACAGTTTTCGGTAATCGAATTGGCGACCATAGGCCTGGCGCGTGGTGTAATAGATATTCTGGACATCGGCAAAAATGGCAATTCGTTTCGACATGGGGCGGGGATAATAGAGAAAAGGGACCGGGTACAATATACAGAAAACAGTTGTATGTCCCGGGCTTGGCCTGAAAATGTTTCCGGTCCCTTTTTAGCCCGCTGCAGGTTTACTGGATTTTTTATCCCTGCCTGTCTTCCACCGGTGCCCACGGCGGGATACTGGGTACCCGCGGTGCCCTCGTCAGTACCTCGGCAAGATCCGGGCTGTCGGGTGAGACAGGAATCGGGATGCCCCGGGCCTCGCGTGCGACTTCTCTTGCCTTGTCCCAGTTGATGGCAGCAGGCCCCGCCGCCTTTGTCGCGAGCGCCTGTTCCATGGGCTTGAGGCTCTTACCCCAGCGTTTGGCATCCTCGGCAAGCGGTGCATGTGCCTCCAGGTAAAGTTGCCCGTTGCGCCAGCCGGCCACATAGGGCTGGTTGACGATGGTCACGCGTGTTCCCTCCGGAACCACCGGGAACAGCCGGGCGATGTCCTCCGGGTAGAGTCGCACGCAGCCGTGGCTGACCCGGATACCCACCCCGTAGGGTTGATTGGTGCCGTGTATCAGATAGCCCGGCAGGCTCAGCCGCATGGCAAATTCTCCCAGTGGATTGTCGGGCCCGGGCGGCACGACAGGCGGTAACGGGTCGCCTTTCCTGGCATGCTCCCGGCGCACCGATGCGGGCACGGTCCAGGCGGGTTGCACCATCTTTTGTGTGATGCGCGAAGTGCCCTGGGGGGTTCGCCAGCCTTCACGGCCGATGCCGATCGGGTGCGTGATGACCACGGGCGGCTCATCCGCGGCGGGCACGGGATAGTAGAAGAGCCGCATGGCGGCCAGATTCAGCACCAGGCCCTCTCGCGGGGCATCCGGAAGCACGAACTGCGTGGGCAGTACCACCTGGGTGCCCGCGCCGGGCAGCCACGGATCGATGCCGGGATTTGCAGCGACGATTGCCTCGTAACCCAGGTCGTAGCGGCGCGCGAGATCGGACAGCGTATCTTCTTGGCTTGCGGCAGCCACCTGAACAGCGCCCACGACATTGGTTCCTGGCGGCGGTAGCAGAAACCTGTCGCTGGGGGTGACCGGCTGTACAGGCCTCGTCCATGCCCAGGACGGGCGCCAGTCAGGAAAGCTGCTGCAACCGGACAGATAAATGCAGGCGCAGAGAACCGCACTCCAGGCGATCCATGACGCGCCTTTGCGGGTTGGCGTCGAAGGTTTCATCGTAGCAAGGATGGAATGCATCGATGCGGTGCGTCAAGTGGGCGTGGCCCCAAAGGTGTCAGAACACGCCTTCAGCTTGCATTTTCGCGGCGAGGCGCCGCTCCCACAATCCCTCGACACAACGGCGGCAGGTCACGTAGGGTGCAATAGCGCAGCGTATTGCACCGATTGAACTGCCTCGCGATGCAATACGGCTTGCGCCTGTTGCGCCCTGCGGTTGTGCCCGAAATCCCATCGCGACGAGGCGCCGCTTCTGCAATCCCTCGATACAACGGGGGCAGGTCACGTAGGGTGCAATAGCGCAGCGTATTGCACCGATTGAACTGCCTCGCGATGCAATACGGCTTGCGCCTGTTGCGCCCTGCGGTTGTGCCCGAAATCCCATCGCGGCGAGGCGCCGCTGCAGGTGTGATTTTCTGGAACGACAGGGTGAACCAGCCGGCTCCGGATTTAACCGGTTCAGTTCATGCTTGCCCGGCGGCAGGCGCCACCAGCGGCTCCGGCGTATCGCGGAACTGCAGCGCCGCCAGCCGCGCATAGAGCCCGCCTGCCGCGATTAGTTCGTCATGGCGGCCGCTGGCGACGATGCGGCCGCGATCCATCACCAGGATGCGGTCGACCTTGCGTACCGTCGCCAGGCGATGCGCGATGATAAGCGTGGTGCGTTTTTGCATCAGCTGTTCCAGCGCGTCCTGGACCAGGCGTTCGCTTTCGGCGTCCAGGGAGCTGGTGGCTTCATCGAGCAGCAGCACGGCCGGGTCGCGCAGGATGGCGCGGGCGATGGCGATGCGCTGGCGCTGACCGCCGGACAGCCGCACGCCGCGTTCACCGAGGAAGGTATCGAAGCCCTGCGGCAGCAGGTCGAGAAACTCCGCCGCGTGCGCGGCCTCGGCGGCGCGCCGGACATCGGCATCGGTGACCGCGGGAAATCCGTAGCGGATGTTTTCCCGGGCATCGGCGCCGAAGATGACCGGATCCTGCGGCACCAGCGCCATGCGCCGGCGCAGCTGCTGCGGATCGGCCTCGCGGATATCGACGCCGTCGAAGCGAATTACGCCGGCGTCCGGATCGTAGAAGCGCAGCAGCAATTGCAGCACCGTTGACTTGCCGGCGCCCGACGGACCGACCAGCGCCACCTTCAGGCCGGGTTGCAGCGTCAGTGACAGTTCGCTGAGCGCGGGGCTGTCGGGCCGCGACGGGTAACGGAAGGTGACATGGCTCAGCTGCACCTCGCCACGCGCCGGTTCGGGCAGTGCAACGGGTGCGGCCGGCGGGGAGATGACGGGTTCGGTGTTGAGCAGTTCCAGCAGCCGCTCGGTGGCGCCGGCAGCGCGCAGCAGGTCGCCGGCCACCTCGCTCAGCGCACCCACCGAACCGGCGACCAGCAGGGCATAGAACACGAAGGCCGAGAGCTGCCCGCCGCTGAGGCGCCCGGCCAGCACATCATGGCCGCCCACCCACAACACGATGCTGACGGCGACAAAGGTGAACAGCATCACCGTGGCGGTGAGCAGTGCGCTGACCCGGGTGCGCCGGATGGCGGCATCGAAAGCGGCCTCCACCTGCTCGCCGTAACGCTGCCGGTCGATGTGCTCGTGGCAGAACGCCTGCACGGTGCGAATACCGTACAGCACCTCGTCGATCATGGCGCCGATATCGGCAATCCGGTCCTGGGTGCTGCGCGACAGGCGGCGCACCCTGTGCCCGAGCAGCCACAGCGGTATCACCGCCAGGGGAACGCCAAGTAAAACGAGCAGCGCCAGCTTGCCGCTGGTGATGGTCAGCATGACCAGTCCGCCGCTGATCAGCAGTGCGTTGCGCACTGCGATCGCCAGCGTCGAACCGACCACCACCTGCAGCAGCGAGGTGTCCGTGGTCAGGCGCGAAATGACTTCACCGGTGCGGGTCACTTCGAAGAACGCCGGTTCCAGTTCGAGCACACGGGTGAACACCGCCTTGCGGATATCTGCCACCACCCGTTCACCGATCCAGGTGACCAGGTAGACGCGGGCCGCCACCGAGGCCGCCATCACCGTGACCACGACCAGGAACAGCACCAGCGCCTGGTTGAGCGCCGCACCCGAGCCGCTGCTCAGGCCGTGATCGACAACCCGCTGCAGGACCACACCGAAGCCGAGTACTGCGCCGGCGGCGATCAGCAGTGCCACCGCCGCACCCAGCAGCGCACCGCGGTAGGGGCGCACAAAAGTGAACAGCTGCTTCAGTACGCGCAGATTGCGTCCGGGCGGACGCTGTTCAGTCAGGGTGTTTTGCTTGTTTCGTGGCATATCGCCGGGTTCCGGGTGTTGATCGCTGCGCAGAGGAATCGGCGTCAGTTCGATCGACTAGCATCAATATTCAGCAAAATGGAAAACAGGGATCTGATGTCCCGATCCTGACCTGAAAATGTATCCGGCTCCTTTTTGTCGTTCCCTCTGGCGCCATCGTAATGGTGTCTGAGCTGTAGTTTCAATGCGATTCCCCGAGAACACCGGGCTGCGAAACGGGGGGCAGCGTGAAGAGTTCCTGCGCGGTGCTGACACCGCGCAGCGGGTGCCTGCCGAGCGAAACCAGCCGGTTCGGGAAATGGCGGGCAAACTCCGCCGATAACAGAATGTTCCGGTTGAGGGTCTTGCACATGCCTTCGATGCGCGAGGCTTCATTCACGGCCTGTCCGATGACGGTGAAATCAAGTCGTCCCGGGCTGCCGATATTTCCGTACACAAGGTCGCCGATGTGCATGCCGATCCCGAAGCCGATGGCCTGTGCACCACTTTCAGTTCTTGCCCGGTTAAGCAGGCTGACTTCACGTTGTGCAGCCAGCGCCGCATCGATGGCATGCTCGGCCGCTTCCGGAGTGTCGGGGTTTTCGATCGGGAAGATTGCCAGTATCGCGTCGCCGATAAACTTCAGCACCTCGCCGCCATGGTCCAGCACCGCCCCCGCCATGCAATCGAAAAACTGGTTCAGCATCGCCAGATATTCCTCGCGGGCGAGCGATTCCGTGAGCGCTGTGGAATCGCGCAAGTCGCAAAACCAGATTACCGCATGGATGTTTTCACTGTCCCCGCGCCTGATCGAACCGTCCAGGACCCGCTTCCCGCTGTGTCTCCCGAGGTAGGTGTCGAGCAGGGTAATTGCCGTGCGGCGCAGGGCGTGTACCTCGAACAGGCGGCTCAACAGCGGCAGGATTTCGTAGAACTGGCCCAGCTCTTCGGTTGAAAAGCCGCCCGTGCGATCCGATACCAGGCTAATGATGTTGATCTGGCCATCGGAGAATAACAGCGGCATGGCTACGTAATCGGTGGCACCCATGGCTTGCAGATCCCTGAGGATGGGGAAGTCGAGAAGCGGGTCGGGCCCTTCCAGGAAGCGCCGTACCCCGCCGGCACCGTCCAGGATGGGTGCATACGGACTTTCCCTGTGCTCCCGTGTCTCCAGGATATCGTGCGGCGCACTGAACGTCTCCACCGCGTCGGTATCGCGCCACCAGGTATGGCGGGTCGCGAACAGTTGCGGGTGCAATGTGCGTATGAGTATTTGCAGACGCCAGATCGGTACGCCGGACGAGAACAGGCAATGCGACAACCGGATCAGCAGCTCGCTTACCGACGCGGCGCTCCAGGCTTCTCGCAATAGCCAGGTGGAAAAAATATTCCCATTGGACGGGGTCGAATCCCGCAACTGCTCCAGGATCTGTTTTTCGTCTTCATACCAGGCCTCCATGGCATTCCAGTCAAAGGCAAGATAGTCACGGATCGCTTGTACGTCTTCCAGCGGATCCTCATAGCTCCATACCGCATTTTCCGCGACCTGATTACCGGCCGCTATCGTCCAGTACGACGCATTGCCCTTGAAGGGGCAATGGGTTCGATGCCCAGTGCGCCGCAATAAATCCATGCGCACGTCCCGGCGCGGGAAGTAGTACACCTGTGGCAGCCGGGTTTCGTGCAGCACCAGTGCGTCCGTGCTGTCTGCGATGATCTCGCCGGCAAAGACGACCTGCAGCCGCTTCCCGAACGGCTCCACGGCGATACGATAGGCAGCTGCAGTCTCCAGCAGGGTGTCAGCACACATTTTCCTGATCCGGCCCGCCACGAAACCTCACCGCTGGTGGCCGCCCTTTCTCTGTTGTCCGGTGTGGCAGTCTATCAAGGGAGTAGGCCCTTTATTAATCGACGAATGCCACCTGATCCCGGTGCTCCGGTTCGTAGCGAACACAGTAAAAGGTACTGACCCTTTAAACGCTTAAACTCCGCGGCTTGACATCAAGAGGGTAGGGAGTATTCTTTATTCGTGAATCGTGAACAATGAATACGGTTATGATGCTTAAACCACAGGATATCCTCGTCGTGTTGAAGCTGGTGGCGCTACGAGAAAATAGCTGGACATACAACAAGTTGGCAGTTGATCTCGGGATGAGTCCGGCCGAAGCGCATGCCGCGGTCAGGCGTGCTCTGGCTGCTCATCTCGCGGTCAGGAAAGGGGACAGGGTGGTGCCATGTACCCGCAATCTGGGTGAATTCCTGATCCATGGTCTGCGCTATGTCTTCGTGCCGGAACGGGGCGAAATGATTCGCGGGATGCCGACCCTGCATGCCGCGCCGCCCTTGCAGGGGGTGATTGCCGAATCATCGGAACCCTTGCCCGTGTGGCCTGACCCGGAGGGTGGGGTGAGGGGGTCGTCATTCACACCCTTGTACAAATCGGTACCGAAGGCGGCCCGGGCAGACCCGGTGCTGTATGAATTGCTGGTGCTGGTGGATGCCATCCGCGGTGGTCGCGTCCGCGAACGGGAAATCGCGATCCGTGAGTTACGGCAGCGCATGGGCCTGGAAGCCGTGCAGGAGGAAACCGTAATGCAGAGTGACAAGGATACGCTGGTGATTGGCGGAACGATTGCGGTACCGCGTGCCGCCCTCAAGCAACTGGCGCGGCGCCACCACATCCGCCGCCTTGAGTTGTTCGGCTCGGCGGCGCGAGGCGAACTGAAGCCGGACAGCGATATCGACCTGCTGGTCGAGTTCGAACCGGGTCAGGCCCCGTCGTTGTGGACATCACAGGAACTGCAGGACGACTTTTCCCGTCTCTTCGGCGGCAAGCCGGTGGATATCTCGCCACCGGAGATCCTGCGTAATCCCTACCGCAGAAAGACCATTGAACGGGATGCAATGGTGTTGTATGAAGCCGCTTGAGCGTGATGCTGCGCACCTCTGGGACATGCTCGATGCGGCGCGCCAGGCCGCTGAATTTTCCGCAGGCATCGATCTTGACCAAATGCTTGCAGAGACGCGCACACGTTACGCCATCGAACGGGCGCTGGAGGTCATTGGCGAGGCGGCGCGGCGAGTCTCGCAGGAGACAACATCGAGGCATGCGGAAATCCCCTGGAAAGGCATCATCGGTTTTCGCAATGTGCTCGCCCATGAATACGGAGAGATCGACTACCGGCGGCTCTACACAGTGATTACAGAGGGCGTTCCCGCATTGATCGTTGCCCTGGAAGCCATTCTGGATTCGATCGAGAGGCACTGAGCGCACCGTCGAGCCGGCATTAGATTCCCGGTGCGCATGGCGCACCCTGCGAACAGCAATGCCGGGAAGCGGGGCGATGCTATCGATCTTTGTAGCGTGCCAGGCAGTCCCGGATGCGCTGCTCGATTGCCGCGGCGGCATCGGCGGGGACCGCGCCGGTGGTCAGTGCCGCCCGCAGCAGGTCCTCGGGCGCGTCCTGTGCGCCGGGATCCTTTTTCAACGAGGCATTGAGTCGTTCGACCTGGTAGGCCATGCGCGCGGCCTGGTGTTCCTGCGGGGACTCGAGTTCCAGTATCACTTCCAGCCTGAGGCAGGCCGCCTGCTTGGCGGCAAGGTTCCCTGACAAGGCGCTGTCGTCGGGCCGGTCGAGGGACTGTTCGAAGCGCCGCTGCATGGCTTCGGCACTGGCGTCGGCAAGTGCGGGCAGCACCGCCCATTCGGCCCTGGCCCCGTCCGTATCGATGGCGCCGCCGGCCAGCAGTGCCTGCTCCCACCGGTGGCACAGCGCGGCGCGTTGGGCGAGGTTGTCGAGCTCGGCCGCCCGGGTGCGCGATTCCGCGGCCTTGAGTGCACTGCGGAAGTGCTTCTGTGCATCGCGCCAGCGCTTGTCCAGACCTTTTTCGTCCTTGCGCGGCACCCAGCCGATTTCCTGCCAACGATCCTGGGCGCGGGCGAGTGTCGAGGCGCCGGTGAGCAGTTCCTCGTCGCCGGCTGCGACGATCCGGTCCAGTTCCGTGATCAGCGCCTGCTTCTGCTTCAGGTTTTCATGACGTTCTGCATCCTGCTCCCTGCGCTCGGCGTCGCGGCGCCGGTAGGTGACATCGCAGGCGTCCTGGAAACGCTTCCACAATCTGTTTTCGAGTTCGCGCTTGCCGACGACCGTGACCTGCCATTGTTTTTTCAGCACCTCGAGCTGGTCGAATGCCTTGCGCAGATCATCGATCGCACCCAGCGCCTCGATATCGGCAATGAGTTTTTCGCGCATCCTGAGGGAGCGGGTGCGTTCCCGGGTCAGGTGCTCTTCGTATTTTTCGAGCGCCTCGTCCAGTGACTTTGCCAGGGGCTTGCGGTATTTGAAATCGACATTGCCGATCTTGTGGAAATCGCGGCGCGCCTGGCGCACGAACCTGTCGATATCCCGCCAGTCGGGCGCTTTCCAGTCGGTTGCGGCGTAGCGCGTGTTCAACTGTTCGATAACGGCCCGGCGCTGTGCGAGGTTTTCCGCGCGTTGTTCTTTGAGTTTTTTGAAGTGGGCGATGCAGGGCTTGTAGGCCTCCTTGCAGGCCTTGTCGAACGTCTTCCAGAGATCCTTGCCGGCCTGATCGCCGGATTTGTCCCAGGCAGTCCATTGGTCGCGCGCTTCCTGCACGCGCCTGGCGAGTTTTTCCGGTGAGAGCCCCGCGCCCGTCAGCTGCCTGACCTGGTCGATGAGATCCTCTCTTGCCTGGGTGGTGCCCCAGTGGCGCCAGGACTCGAGTTTGCGCAGCCGCGGGCGCACACGATTCAGCCGTTTCTCGATGTCCTGCCAGCGCTGTTCGGAAAGGCCGGGGATGTTGCCCGTGATGGACATTATCCTGTTGTAGGCGCGCTCTGCCTGCTGCAGTTCATTGGCTTTCAGCGCCGTTTCCAGCTCCTCCATCAGGTTGAGCGCCTTTTCATAGTCGCGGCCGCGGCGCTCCACCTGTTTGTGAATGCGGGTCCTGAGCGTTTCCAGTCCGGCATCGATTTTCGCATCCAGCGTTGCGTCATCTTCGGGTACGGCTTCCACGGCAGCAGGCGCGTCGTCGGTGCCACGCAGGGCGTCGAGCGCCTTGCGCACCTTCTTGGCGCGCGTTTCGTCGATGACCCTGGAGGCTTCGAGCAGGGCATCGATTTCGTCGAGTATATCCTGGCGACTTTCGAGTTCGACGGTTTTGGGCTGTTTGTTCATCGTGGCGGCAAGTGCAACCCGGTTCGGGTTGCGGTTGGTGTTTTTATGTGAGTAAAACCTATTATCGACTGCAGCGGCACACAAACCAAGGGTCAATATCAGCGGCAATTGTGGCGTCAGCGCGGTCGAAATCCGCTCCTGCAGCAGGAATGATTGCTGCGAGCGGGTCGACAATCAGCCGCCGGTCCCTGATTGACACTATACTTGACAGGCACCCGGCAGCGTTCCCGCTGACACGGACCATCGTTTCAGGACAAAGGAGACAAAAATGAAACTTGTATACGATGTTATCGAAGATGTGTACGACGATACAACGCAGATCAGGACCATGACCGAGCAGGCGCGGTTGCCCTCCGGGGGCTGGCTGCTCAGGACCACATTGTATACGCCTCACCATATCAGCATCGATGTCACACGCATCAAGGGGAACAAAGACAGGAAATCCCTGTTCAAGACAGTGCGCTAGGGGAAACCGGCCGCGGGGCCGGTATGGCAGGCTCGGGCCATTTGTGGCAGGCAGACGGCGGTTGCCGTGATCAGGCCTGGCAGGCAGGCCGGTGGCTATACGAAATCGGGCAGTTGACGCACGATCTGCTGCAGGTCTTCCTCCTCGATGCGGCGCAGCGCCTCGCGGAGGGAAAACCACGCCCGGTCCCGGAAACTCTCTTCCCAGTTTCTGACGACCTCGCGGACCTGCATGGTGAACACCTCGACGGTGCAGGTTCCGCCCCATTTGTTGTAACGGTAGGCACCGATGGGTGATCGCGATACCTTGCCCCGGATTCCGGCTTCCTCCCAGGCCTCCTTGATGGCCGATGCCTTTGGAGACAGATACCGTTCCTTGACCCCCTTTGGGATGACCCAGCGCTTCTTGCTGGTTGAGGTTACCATGAGAAGTTCCAGCTTGCCGTTGCGCTTGCGAAAGGGAATCACGCCTGACTGGCAGTAATAATGATCCGGTCGCTTGCTCATGTCCCTATCCCCATTGCTGCCTGGTTAACGGCGTGTTCACCCGACTGCCCCGCGACCTGAATATGCGGGATGCGACAAGACTGATGGCGGAGAAACATAAGTATCTCCCGATGGTTTGTCAATGCCGGTCCGCCAGCAGTCGACGCCGGATTTTCCTGCCGGCCAACGTGCTCGCACACGTGCGATTCTATTGACGCACCGCGCCGCCGGATCGGTTGCTGCGCCCGCTTACTCCGTCACCCTGCCGCGCAATGCCTTTGTCCTGCCGTGCCGGACCTTGCTGTCCAGCCGCCGCTGCTGCGAGTTTCGGGTCGGTTTGGTCGGCACGCGTGTTTTCCGTATGACGGCCACACCACGGATCAATGCCTGCAGTCGCGCAAGCGCATCCTCGCGGTTTTTCTCCCGGGTACGAAAGCGCCCGGCCTTGATGACGATCACGCCCTCCTTGCTGAGGCGCCGGTCTCCCAGGTTCAGCAGGCGTTGCTTGTAGAAATCGGGCAGGGAGGAGGCGTTGATATCGAAGCGCAGATGAATGGCCGAGGAGACCTTGTTGACATTCTGGCCCCCTGCACCCTGCGCCCGGATGGCCGCAATCTCGATCTCGTCATCGGGGATGGAGACATTCCGTGAGATTTTCAGCATGGCCTGTGTTCAAGGGAGTCAGAACCCTGGCTCTGTATCATTTATCCTGCGGGCAGGCGGGAAGGTTCAGGCAACTGCCGGGACAATCGGCGTGCCCGCAGGAACCGGGTACAGGGCCACCGGGTGGCCCTGGTTGCCGGACCGGCGGCCTGATCGCCGTTCAAATGCCGGTATGACGGCCGGCGTTGCGGCAGCGGCGCTGCCCGATTGCTTTCCCCGTGATCAGGCCGAACCCAGCGCGGCGCCCTCCGCCCGATGCGGCCGGCAGATTGCCTTAAGGGTGGTCATGGTGTCGTCATAGGAAAGTTCCGGTGCCTGAATGCCTCGCCGCCCCCGTTCCGCACAGGCGATGATGTCCTCGATGGAGATGATGCCTTCCACATGTCCGATGTCGTTCGTCACCGGCAGGCGGCGCACCCGCTGAAACGACATGGTCTTCAGGGCATTCATGATGTTGCTCTCCGGCTGGCAGGTGAAGAGATGGCGGCTCATGACCTGCTGGACCTGAATCTCGCTTGCGGGTTTGTGTTGCAATGCCACTGCCATGCAGATATCCCGATCGGTAATAATGCCGATCACCCTGCTCTCATCATCCACCACGGCCACGGTTCCGCAATCACCATTCCACATCAACAGCGCGGCGGATTCCAGCGTGGTGTCCGGACTGCAGGTCGTAACTTTCTGGCTCATCACTTCTTTGACGATCATGGCGCTCCCCCTGTTTATAGCAATCGTTGATACAACATCCGTACCGGAACCGGCGCGGTGGATGGTGACCTTCATCCGGACGTGCGGCAATTCCCGTTTGGCTGAACCACCCCCTTGAACGCATCCGCATGCATGGCCGCTGTGTGTTATTGACAAGCAGCACGCATGGTTCGCGCAGGTATGCTAAAGGTACGCGCATACGGTTTTATGTCAAGGGCAAGGGATATCGATAAGTTGATGAATTACATACAAATAAATTCTTTCATGAACGCACATCGGCCAGCCGGCTTTGATTCGGCTGCCCGCAGGGTTCCTCCGCTCCGGGATCGGTCGGCCGTGTGCGGTGAGGTGCCGCCTCAGGTCGGGTGCCGCTGAGAACCACTCACGCCGGCATGGCGTTTTGAAGACGAAAAGGCGTGCATTGCTGCAAGCAGCCGCTACAGCGGCAAATGAGCGGATCAATGCCTGAGCAAATCGAAAATGAGCAACAAAGGCGGAATGATTGCTGCGATAAGTATCAGCGCACCGTAAAAGAAAGCACCTGTTAAACGTCCCATATCAGGCGCCTGTCCCGACGCGGGACCCGGTCCGGAACACATCGCGGTAATGACGGATATTGCTGTTCGCAAGGGAGACCGCTTTCCCCGGCGCAGCGATACAACCTGCAGCGAGCGGGTATCTGAAACCGGAATCTGTCGCTTCCTGCCAGCACTCATTGGAGTGTAAGCTCATTCCCGAGGCTTTAACGCACATATCTATTTAAGGAAACTCTGATTAATACACAACATCCAGTCTTGAAGATTCGTATCGTCTGCAGGGTACGCATGGCGCACTCTGCAATAGATCGGTAATCAAATCAGAGGTTCCTTGGAAATCTGCAAAATTTGTACCGGCAACGAGAATTTAGTATCCTGTTGTTATATATATATTAATTATGAACAGGGCATCCCGCCGGCAGTGTCGGTTGTGATGATTTAGTGCATGCCAGCCCGCGAATGCACAGAAGGGGGGCATGAATCACGCCAGGACCGGCAGGCTTGCACAACGGGCCGCGGCCAGATTCACTAAGGCCGTCCGTGTGTCACTGCATCCGGATCGGCTTATCTTCGTCATAGCCACGCGGGTACCACCAGCCATGCGCAGACTGACAGTCGGGTTGCTGATTTTCGTGGCGGGCTGGGGCCTTGCCTGGTACACGTACCATCACCGGGGCATCGATGCGCTACCGTTTGCACGACCCTTTGACCCCGTTCCCTCGAAACCTGCAGACCCTGAAGAAGCGGCGGCCGTTTCCGCACCGATGGCGTCTGTTCCTGCGGATGACATAGCGGGCCTGCTGATGCGTAATGCATTCGACACGGCAGTGGATCGCTATGAGTCATTGCAGGCCCGGTCGGATGATGCGGCGGCGGCCGATGCCAGGACCCGGATTCTGTCTCACGCCCGCCGGCTCATTGCAGATCGTCGATTCAGTCCGGCAGAAAAACTGTTGCAGCGTTTCCTGGTCGCCGCCTGGCGCGATGTGGAGGCGCGCATCCTGCTGGCGGAGGCGTATTACGGCCGGGACGACATGCACGCGGCGATCGATCAGCTCTATGAAGCCCGGGGGTTTGCGTATCGACCGGCCATGCTGCAACGAATTACCCGGCGTATCCGGTCCATGGTGACCGAACGCGCCCGGGTGCTGGGAAGCGACAACGATCAGGATGCGTTGCTGGCGTTGTACCGGCAGCTCACCCAGCTGGAACCCGAGCATGCACCCTGGTTCCTGCGACTCGCCGCCGCACAGCTGGCGCTTGACGACAAGGCGGCTGCCCGGCGTTCACTGCTGTTGATATCACAGGACCCGGATGTGGGTGCACAGGCACAGGCCCTGCTCGCGGATCTGGATCTTGCGTCGGCCGATCTGCAGGAGGCAGCGGCTGCGTCTGCCGGCATACCCTTGCACCGTAGCGGGAGGCATTTCATTGTCGATGCGAGACCGGCCCATGGCCGGGACATACAACTGCTCATCGATACGGGCGCATCCCTGACGATTTTCACACCCGCTGTGTTCGAGCGGCCCGGCATCCGTTACCGGGATACCGGCAGGACCGGTGTCTTCAATACGGCAAACGGCCCGGTACGGGCCCCGATCTATCAACTCGCTTCCCTTTCGGTGGGTGACTGGCAAGTCAATCATATCGAGATCGGCGTGCTGGACCTGGGGGGCAGTTCCGATATTGACGGCCTGCTGGGTATGAATTTTCTCAACCATTTCCGGTTTTTCATCGACCAGAACGAGGCCTTGCTGCGCCTTTCCGCCAATTAAGGCGATGCCAGCCGGTGGGCGTGACGCGTGGTTTCCGGCAGGCGGTAGCGGGTCGTGCAGCGCAGGGTGTAGTCGATTGCCGTGGCCAGGCTCACGCGATGGCCGATCGAGACATACACCGGACTGACGCGGGTCCGGGTGCGCAGCACGGCGCCAATGGTTTCGTCCCCGTCCCGCAGCGGCACCCAGCGGCCCTTGTCGGGCGGCAGGTCTTCATGAGTGCCGATCAGCCGCGACTTGGCAACCCCGATGCAGGGGATATCGGTCAGGACGCCCAGGTGACAGGCCAGACCGAAGCGGCGCGGGTGGGCGAGGCCCTGCCCGTCGCACAGGATGAGGTCGGGTGGTTCGGCGAGCCGGTCCAGTGCCGCCAGCACCGCGGGCAGTTCGCGAAACGACAGGTAGCCGGGGACGTAGGGAAAGCGCGTCGGGCTGCGGCTGATGGCCTGTGCAACCGGTTCCAGTCCGGGGAAGGCGAGCAGGACGACCGCGGCACGGGTGGTCCTGCCCGCCGCCTCGAAGCCGACATCGATGCCGGCCACGGTGGTGACCGGTCCAAGCCGGTCTTCGCGCTCCACCCGCGAGCGCAGCGTCTCCTGGATGGCGCGGGCCGAGGCGACATCGCGCGGCCATTCGATCTTCCTGCCTCCTGTTCTGCGCATGCGCCCATTGTACGCGGGAAGTCAGCGAGGCAGCGTACAGGGAGGTCCCTGCGGTTTTCGATGTACGGTTTGCGGTGTTCCTGCGCCGTGTCGATACGCTGCTCCCGTCATTGCGGGGTTGTATCGCCGACCAGCGTGTGGCCGCTGATTTGGGTGATGACCGGCCGTCCGTTTTCCAGTTCGTAGGTGGCGTATTCGCGGAACTTGCTGGTCATTTTCTCGCCGTCCTGAATGACGTGCTCGGTGATGGTCGAGTACGACAGACCGCTCATGCCGTCCGGCTGGATATGGATTTCGGTCGCGCTGCGCTGATAGTCGTACGCCTCGATGGTGGTCCAGCCCTCCTCGATCATCTCCAGATACTTGTCCTTGTCGAGCTTCACCTTGGCCATCCATTTCTTGTAGGGAAACTCGATGATGCGCTCGAACGAATCGCTCAGATACGCACCGATGCCGGCCGTGTCGCGATTCATCGACGCCGCGTCGGTTGCCTCGATGACCTGCTGTATCTGCGCTTGTGTAATCGCGTCAGCAGCCTGGGCCTGGAAGGCGAGCAAAATCGCTGTCACTGTGCCGGTTAACAGTCCACGCATTTTGTTCGCTCCTGTACTGGTCTTGATCCAGGTGGCTGCAGGGTGCGCCATGCGCACCGGGCATTCACGGTCATTGTCATGATACACACGGCGCACCCCGCATGATGTCATTCCCGGGCATCGTCATGATACGCACGGCGTGCCCGACAACCCGGCTTTTCCTGTGGTGCGCACGGCGCGTATGCCGCCGTTCCTGTTGTTATCGGTACGGATCAGTCGATTTTGATAGTGAACTGTCGCCGGAAGGCATTGTGCAGCTTCAGCCGCGCAGCCGGCGAGTCGCTGGCGTGCAGCAGGTGGCCGACGTCCTCGCCGACACTCCCGCGCGGCGCGATCCGGTCGCCCGGCTTGATTTTTATGCGAAATTCGCGGATTGCCGGGTGTTCCCGCAGCAGCGATTCACCCTGGATGGCGGTGACCGTTCCGGGTCCGGGGTGCAGGACCTCCACGGCAGCATACGCCAGGGGCCTTGCCGGGAACGCGAACGCCTCGTCCAGTTCCATGGCAAGGAACGCCTCCCAGGGGTTGAAGCCCCAGGCGTGGCGGAGGGCGTTCATGATGTAGCCGCCGGGCGGGCGCAGCGCGATTTCCCCGAACAGCAGGCCCCTTTTCGCCAGGTAGACCTCGAGGTGGGCGATGCCCCAGCGGATTTTCAGGGCCGCGATGACGCGGCGGTTGAGTGCCTCGATGGCTTCCGTGGTTTGCGTATCGAGGGCGGCGGGCACGAAGTTGACGTATCCCTTTTCGTGGTACCCGGTGATGTTCGTGAACCGGATACTGCTGCCGTTGACGAACGATTCGATGCTGGCCTCGGGCGCGGCGATGTATTTTTCCAGGATGTTCCTGTTTCCGTGCTGCAGCACCAGGTCGCGCTCCCGGTGGATGATCTCCAGCGTCCTGCCGCCCGACGACTTGCGGCTTTTCCGGACCACCGGGGATCCCAGGGCGGCGAATACCGCCGCGGCATCGGCGGCGCCGGTCTCTGCCAGGAAATCCGTCATGGGCACATCGAATTCGCGCAGGTATTCCTTCATCGCCAGCTTGTCCCGGCAGCGCAGCGCCGTGGTGGTCTCGGAGCACCGTGCACCCAGCAGGCGGCGGGCGATGGCCGCCGGGTAGATGGCGGCCTCGGTGCCGGCGATGACGTGCGTGCAGCGGGTGCCGGCAAATTCGTGCCGGATGGTTCGCTTGATCCTGTCGGTGCTTTTCCAGAGGGGCGAGGTGACCTGCCGTTCCGCACCCTGCCAGGCGGGGGTCGGTTTTTCCTGCCACACGGAAAAGGGGATCCGGCGCCGGAGCAACGCATCGACGAGGCCCCGGCGGGGTCCGATGACGAGAACGTGATACTTGTGCAATTGCCTGCTTCCGGAAAACCGTCACACACGGACTCGGGATTCGGGAAGGGTACAATTAATCGGGGCAGGGTGACAGGGCAGCCGGCGCAATGTCCCGCGCTTGTTGTGCCCTGCGCCGATCGAGTGCCTATTTATCAGTCTTGCGCGGCATGCCCACCTGCAGCAGGCCCTTGCCGAATTTCTCGGCGACGGCGTCGATGGTTTGCAGCAGGCGCCTGTCGTCTTCCCGCCGTGCGGGTTCGGCGAACAGGTCCGCCTGTCCGGGCCGGTCTTCCGCCCAGTCGCTGATGCCCACGCCGATGAGCCGGACCGGCTTCTGCGGCAGCCCGCCGTCGAGGAACAGCCGCCAGGCCGTCTTCAGGATGTCGCGCTCGTCGTCGGTCGGCGCGGCGCGTTTGTGCTGCCGGGTGTGCGTCTCGAATCCCCGGAAGCGGATCTTCAGCGTCACCACCGTGCCGGACAGGCTCTCGCGACGCGCCGTCGCCGCCACGTCGGACACCAGGCCGCACAGGGTATTGCGCAGTACGGCGTGGTCCTGCACATCCGCCTCGAAGGTCGTCTCCTTGGAGATGCTCTTGCGGCCGCGCTCCGGCACGACCGCATCCGGGGCGATGCCGAAGGCCTGGTTGTAAAAACCCGCCGCGGCATTCTTCCCCAGCTGCCGTTCCAGTTCGGCCGGCGGCACGGTGCGCAACTGCGCGACGGTCGCGATGCCGAGGCGGTCGAAGATCTTGCGGGTCTGGCGGCCCAGTCCCCGCAGGTTGGCGACCGGCATCGGCGCCAGGAAGTCGAGGACCCGGTCCGGGGCGATCACCGTCAGGCCGTCCGGCTTGCGGTGTTCCGAGCCGAGCTTGGCGATCAGCCGGTTCGGGCCGATGCCCACCGAGGCCGTCAGCCCGGTTGCCGCGTGGATGCGCTGCTTGATCTCGTGCCCGATGCGCTCCGGCGGACCCACCAGCCTGTCAAGTCCGCTCACATCCAGGTAGGCCTCGTCGATCGAGGCGGCCTCGACGCAGGGCGTCAGGGTTTCCAGGACAGCGAAGACCTGGCGCGACAAGCGACTGTATTTCTCCAGGTCGGGGCGCAGGTACACGGCCTCCGGGCAGCGCCGCCAGGCCTCGGATATCGGCATGGCGGAGTGGATGCCGAAGCGGCGCGCCTCATAGGAGGCCGCGGCCACCACGCCGCGATGGCCGGGCCGGGCGCCGACGACGACCGGGCGTCCCCGGTACTCGGGGTGGTCGCGCTGTTCGCAGCTCGTGAAGAACGCATCCAGGTCCATGTGGGCGATCCAGCGGTGCTCCTGCGGGGAGCGCCTCATCGCAGCGGTGCCGCCAGCGTCAGCGCCGCCCGCCATGGCGCTTGCGGATGGAGCAGGCCTCGATGGCCGGGACGAACGCGGCGGCCGGTATCGCCTCCGGCGCCGTGTAGCGTTGCCGGGCGGCCTCGACCACCGTCCAGATATCGGCCGTCTGCGGCGCATTGTCCTGCGGGTCCTGCGCCATCCGCAGCCCCTGCAGGCCGCCAGTCAGAATGCGTTCGTATACGCTCCTGGGCGTTTGGGTCAGGTCGTCCTCGAAGCCCAGGGCCGGCAGCGCCGTGGCGTTGAGGTGGCGAACCAGCGCGCTGCACAGGGCGTGCGCCGCGGGCTCGCGGCAGTCGAACTCGGTGCCGCCGCGGCGCACGACCTCCTGCGCGTGGCGGCAGCGGGTGGTGCCGGCGGCCTGCACGATGGAGAACGGGCATTTGAGCTCTGGCATGGGTTTTGTGGTATGGGTTGCGAGACTGGCATTTTAATCCTTCTGCAGGCTTTTGCTCTACAATGCACGCGCTATGGATATCCCGGACGGCGCGGCGAAACACCCGGACGACCCGATCATCCGGGCCCGCGGGCTGGCGAAGGCGTTCGATGGCCGTAGCGCGGTCAAGGGGATCGATTTCGATATCTACCCGGGCAGATGCTTCGGCTTCGTCGGGCCCAACGGCGCGGGCAAGACCACCACGCTGCGCATGACCATGGGTCTGACGCCGCCGAGCGGCGGGACGCTGTCGGTGTTCGGGCTGCCGGTCTCCGGGCATGCCTCCGCCATCCGCGCCCGCGTCGGGATCGTCCCGCAGGCCGACAACCTGGACCCCGACTTCACGGTCGAGGAAAACCTGCAGATCTATGCGAGCTTCTTCGGGCTGGCACGCCGCCAGGTCACGTCGCGCATCGACGCCCTGCTCGAGTTCGTCTCCCTGGCTGACCGGCGCCGGGCGCGGACCGACACGCTCTCCGGCGGCATGCAACGGCGGCTGACCATCGCGCGTGCCCTCATCAACGATCCGGAACTGGTGGTGCTGGACGAACCGACCACCGGTCTCGATCCACAGGCGCGGCATGTCATCTGGGGCCGGCTGGCCGAACTGAAGGCGCAGGGCAAGACCCTGCTGCTGACCACCCACTACATGGAAGAGGCCGAACGCCTCTGTGACGAACTCTTGATCATGGATCGGGGTGGCATCCTGGCGCAGGGTTCGCCGCGTCGCCTCATCGAGGAGCACGTGGAGCGGGAGGTGATCGAGCTGCGGGGCAGGCAGAGCACGGCGCTCGCACAGCTGGCCGATGCCTCCGGCTGCCGGGTGGAGCGCATGGGCAGCAGCCTGTACTGTTACACCCAGCGCTCAGATGCGCTGATCGAGACCCTCAAGGGGCAGCGCGGGCTGCAGTTCCTGCACCGCCCCGCAGGCCTGGAGGACGTGTTCCTGCGGCTCACCGGCCGGGAGCTGCGCGATTGATGCACTCCTGGCAGTTGCCCCGGCTGCGTCCCGGCGCCATCGCCGTATGGCGGCGCAATATCCTGGTGTGGCGCAAGCTGCTGGTGCCGGCCATCCTGATGAACTTCGGCGAGCCGGTGCTCTACCTGCTGGGACTGGGTTTCGGGTTGGGGCGCTTCGTGGGCGAGATGGCCGGCATGCCCTACCTGGTCTTCCTGGCCTCCGGCATCATCGCTTCCTCGGCCATGACCACCGCCACCTTCGAAGGCATGTATTCGGTGTTTACCCGCATGGTGCCGCAGAAGACCTATGAGGCCATCCTCGCCACGCCGCTCGAGGTCGACGATATTCTGGCCGGCGAGATGCTCTGGTGCGGCACAAAGAGCCTGTTCAGCGGCATGGCCATCCTCGCCGTGGCCACGGTACTGGGTGCCACGGCAAGCTGGCAGTCGCTCTGGGTGATACCGGTCGTGTTCCTGATCGGGCTGTGCTTCGCGGGTCCCGCGCTGATCATGAGTTCGCTGGCTTCCAACTACGATTTCTTCAATTACTACTTCGTGCTGGTCATCACCCCGATGTTCGTCCTGTGCGGCGTGTTCTATCCCGTCGAATCGCTGCCCGCGGCGGTGCAGGGGGTCGTGCAGGTGCTGCCGCTGACCCATGCCGTGGTGCTGAGCCGCTGGCTGGTCGCGGGCACGCCGCTCGGTCTGCCGCTGCTGCACATGGCGGTGCTGCTGGCTTATGCGCTGGTCAGTTATTATTTCGCCGTGGTCCTGGTGCGCCGGAAGCTGCAGGTGTAGGTGCGGCGATTCCCGGCAGTCCGGTTAACAGGGGTAACAATCTGTTTTTTATTACGTTAATTATCTACCAGTCATCGGGACAGCACTCGCCCCTGAATCTCGCCGAGACCCGCCGAAGCTTGTCGAGTGTCAGTTCAGCACTGCGATTTCTGCCCTCAAATCCGATCCGGGAGGTCCTGTTTGCTCACCAAACTTGCCATTCCCGGGCATTCAGGGAGCTTCCGGGATGTACTCCCCCGACTCCGGACATCCGAGTAAACCTCTCAGGTATTCGCCTATGAAGGTCAGGAATCGGGCCTCAATTTGCCGTTGAACGTCCTTCCCTGGAGTTCTGGAAAGCCGCAAGTTCGGACTTTCAGCAAACATCAAGATTTTGTGCGCGCGACCCAGCTTTACGAACAGGAGCCAGGGGAGGTCTCGACCTCCCCTGGCTTGGGTTGTACGTGCGGCATTGGGTCAGGTGGGTTGGTGCGGGAGTAGATATTGCACCGAGCCGGTCACATCCAAGGCATCACGTACCGACACCCCAACCCAACCTGCGTCCTAGAAACCGAGTTCGCTACATCTGGCAGTTGCACTACGAATGCAGTCCCAGGCGTCGGCGGTCGTTTCGATTGGGATATCATGCTGGCCACTATCGTCTAATACCGTGCATAGTCGCACACCATCGCTCAAGTTTAGGACGTAATTGATTAGTACTCTCGTGTCGCCGGCCTCGGCTGGGAACTTTGTCACTTGTGTAAAGGCTGTTACTCTCTGGCCGCCCCCTGGCAACGGTTCTTGTCTGATGGAGGGTGATGTGTTACATACGGAGTCTGGATTAGTGACCGGATTTATGTACGCGGTTTGGATTGCCAGAAGGCATTCAGCAGGACAATAGGGCGCTTCCGCGTTTGCCACGAGGGAGAACAACATCCACGGGGCGATCAGTAAAGTACGGGTAAAGATACTTGCTGCGAGGCGTCCTATGGTGCGCGGGAATTGACTGGTCATGGAACTTTCTCCTTATTATTTGGAGCGGGCGGCACAATGGGGTGGCCTATTTAGGTTTCCTCAACCTTGCCGCGCGTCACCGTTTACATTATAAAATACCCCGGCTTTACGCCGGGGCTACTTGATAAGCATAGATCAGCCTCGCGGAATATCAATTGACCGGCGGCAGAGGTCCTGTAGAAAAACGATAAAGCCTTCTGTGCACGGCATGTTCGTTTAGTGTCGAAGGTTGCCGCAACGGGTCTGGGCCGGGAACGCCCACTTTCAGTACCTTCCGGAAGTTTAAGGGATTATTTTGAACTTCCGGTTCTCGCTCGAAGCCGGACCTTTAGCGTAATCTTATATAAGGAATCGCTGAAGGACCGTTTTCGGGGGATGATTTGCCGTTACCTGCAACCTGGTCGAGGTCGTAAAAGCCGCAACTCAGGACATTAACGACAAAGGCCAGCCACGCAGTGTAGCAGCGTCGGTCTGGGCTGCCTTGTTATACGCTTTATCTTTCAAAGTATGCTTCTACCATAGAAATAGTGGCTTCATGAATTGCGCCAACGGCGCCACGCGCCTCTTCCCAGAGCCCTTCAGGGAGGTTTTCTCGAAAGCCACCCACGCCAACTTTAATGGTGCGGTCTTCTTCGCCCTCAGTTACCGCAGTGAATATATGCGTGCTCGAGAGGTGAACCCAGCCCGACAAGGTTGAATACATTTCATCAATCCATGGTAGTTCTTTGGAAAGTGTTGATACCAGATGTCGATCTTGGAGCAAAGCGCCCTCGCGATCTTTGAAGTTGCGCAGTTGCTTCCCCTTTATTATATGGCTGCTTAGATCATGCATACTCTCTACGATACGGAATGCATGTAACCGTAGCAGCCCATCGAGCTGGATACGTAACAAGGGTGCGAGGGCATGAATGTTTTTCTCTGCGAATAGACTCGGCATTGCTTCAAGCAATCCAATCTGCCGATCTAGAACACCAAAGACGACGAGATCTGACGCATAAAACGGCTTCCCGTTTGCACTTTGTAAATGCGTAGAAAACACATCCAAGTAACGTCTTCGTAGATCTGCAACTAATTCAACCACGCTGAGGATTCCTTTGCGCATAACGCTTCAATAACCGGCGCAGCTTTGCTGCGTCCAGCGCCGAAGGCGCGAAGTTGATTGATTTGTTAAGTGCATTACAACCAGCCATTTTTTACTAATGCATCTATTATTTTCTTTGAAGCAGAAACATAGGTCTTTGTCCTGTCTGTTCCACCATGCACCTTCAAAGCAGTTAGCTTTTTCGGCCACACCCCTTTTCGGGAAAATATTTCAGAGGCGATATCAGTTTCTACAGCCTCTCTCGAACCTTTTTTAACTGCCATCGTGGGCGGCAACCCGGCACCTAGAATCATCAGCTGTAAATTGCTGTTCTTTACCTCTCGATGACTTCTCCAAGGGTAAGCCACTGTTTGAGCTTTACTGCATGTTAACCCATCAATACAGCGATAAATCCCACGCCCTGTTTCACCCACATAAATAATCTCATCGTTTAGACGGAATATGTATATAGCATTCTTGAGCCTTCTCGATTTCAGCTGATTCTTGACGAATGGCTTCCCATCTATCGACACGCAAATTCCGTTTCTAATTTCTAGGTCATGGATCATTTTTTAGCACTTAACAACATTGGAAGGGTTAAAAGTCGGGATTGAATAATGACTTTTAGGCTATTTCTGCATCCAGGTTTCTATGAAAATCAATGCCATGACGTCATGTTACATAGCCTAATTGGATTTACAAACATAGCTATAAAAACAAGGTCCGGGTCCAGTACTTTCTTGCCGCTCAGTAACTTACGGGGAATAACCGGGATGTGGCCATTTCAAGACCTTTCCGTTGTCGGTCATTCCAGACTCTAGATAATCTCGCTTATGAGTCGTACTAGCACTAAAAAATGTCATCTGTCCCCTATTGTTGGTGATCTTTAGATTGTCATTCGCATGTTGTATACCAGTTACTATCTCCGTCGGTATCTTCAAGCCTGATCATTGGTAAGCTATCTCCGCCAAGTGTATATATATGATCACCTTTCCATACGAAGTTGGTATCGTCTGTGGTTTCAGCATAGTAATACCATACGGCATTACTTGTTTTGAGACGAATCCCGTTTTCATCTGTAAGATAGGCAGATTCGCCAGGCTTAAAACTCCACGTGCCTTCTGTACGCCAAGCACCATCCACATCTTGGTATCGTATCGCCAATATTAATGGGTGCTTACATTTATTCTCGAAATTAAACCCAAAAACATTGTTTTCGCTATCCTTAGAAAATGCGCCAGCAATGAAAGCCTCGAATTCTTCATCAGTTAACTTTCTTCCAGATAAAGATGCCTCACCTTCATCATATAAGAAAACAATCGAAAGTTGATTTCCGAATTCTTTCATCATACCTAGGCTTAAAGCCTGATCTATACTTAACTCTGAACCTTGTTCTTCTAAGATCCTTTGCCAAAACTGCTTAGGAGCATCCATGCTCAGCCTTAAATTCGTATCCTTTCTAATAGAATGTTCAATATCTTTTAACAAATTTTCTTTTGATATGCCTTTACTATTTAAACCTGCGGTTAATTTTATGTTAACAGGAGAAGCGCCGTAGATAGCTTTTGCATTGAACGATATTTCAGGTGAATTAATGGCGTAGTCAATCAAGAAATCTTTGACTTGAGCCTCATATAAATTTGCGTACTCAAGATTATTATCAGTGGTCTGAGTCAGATTTATTATTTTGATTGTATTTTCTATAGAGCTAGCCGGTATATTGGAAAAAATAATATGAAAATCCATATCACTTAAAACATTCTCTTCCGCTTCATCCCTGTGTATTAAAGAGGATGCAACTATTCCAGTTTTCAGTTTATATGCATCATCTATAGATGATAATTCGATCCTGAGAATCAAATCTTTACATATTTCGAATAGATCTGGTGAGTCTATATTTATCTGGCCAAATTCAATCAAACCTACCGCTTCAGCTAATCGATTATCACTGCTAAGCTCATATCCCATATGGTAACGGAAGTTCCGTAGATCGATTTTATCTTCAGATCCATTGTCAAATTCAAAACTCTGAGTATTTGCTGAAAGGTTTAAGTTTCCTTGGTTGTATGATACTTCACCTCTTAGTCCTGAAAGAGTGACTTTTCCGTCTCCGTCAAGCAAAATGACATCGGATATTGGATCTATTTGGTATTCTGCCTTTATATCTCCGTTAAATTCAATTTTCAAATCAATATGTAGCGGATGAGTGTTGCCGAAATAATATTTGGCTATTGAAGCTAATTCACCAGTTGGTTTACCAGTTAACTCCGCCGAAAAACCATTCAATGAATCTAATAATGTATGGTTTATTGATGCGTCAAGATTACCAATCTTATCACCATCTTTCGACCAGACAATCACGTTAGCATGAGATGAAAAATAGCCTTGCTTGAATGGGAAAGTATAAAAGGTAACAGGCATGAATGAGTTATTATTTAATTTATCTTCAATATAATCCCATTGATCATGCGCTTTTTTGCTTATGTAATACTGAGCACCTGCTAATGAACAAAGTATAACTAGGGCAGTTATTAGGAGTGTCTTCTTCATAGAATCTGCCTCAAAATTACCTGCGAGTCGTCCTGGTTTACGTCAAGTAAATACAAAAAGGGTGGCAATAGAATGCTTGCTTATTGTTCAAGGTTGCCAAGCAGTTTAACCTACATATGGCAACTTCCAGTACATATCGGAACTATAGTGAAATTTTCTGAACTTCTGCCTTGGGTCGCTTGTCTCCGTACATAGCCCAGCCCGGGGACGACCGCCTTCAGTACTTTCGAGACCTCAGGCACCAGGCAATGAACTTCCGCTTTGGGGTATAAAGTTGCCATTTATGATAAAAATCATAATGTTGGACGTTAAAGGTCTGGGTTGGGCTCCACAGTTGCCATTCAGGAATTGGTGAAAAGGGGGCGGCACCCCGAGATGCCACCCCCGTCGTCTCATAACTCGGTCTGCTCGGAAATTCGCAGGGCATCATCGACCTCGATCCCGAGATACCGGACCGTGCTTTCCAGTTTGGTATGTCCAAGCAGCAACTGCACAGCCCGGAGATTGCCCGTCTTCCGGTAGATCAATGCCGCCTTGGTGCGCCGTAGTGAATGAGTGCCGTATTTCCGGGGGTCAAGACCAATACCGGCAATCCAGCGGGCCAGCAGTCGCGCATATTGACGGGTCGATAGGTGTGGTCGGTAATGGAAACGGCTGGGAAACAAGTAGGGACCTGCAGCCACGGGCCGTTGGGCAATCCAGGATCGAACCGCATCGCGGGTCTGCTCGGTCAGTTCAAACTGCACGGGGTGACCTGTTTTCTGCTGCACAATAACGGTGCGTTCTTTGATGCTATTCCCGACAGCCACATCACTGAGCCGCAGGGCCACCAGATCACAGCTGCGTAATTTGCTGTCGATGGCAAGGTTGAAGGTAGTGTCCAGAATTTTTCGCACTTTTGTTTGGCAGTGGTCCCGATCTGAGTTTATGCCACGTGTGTCTCGGGTAGGTCGAGATCCCGCAGCAAATCCATTTTCAGGTAACGTTTTGTTCCCCACTGGGTGCCGGCAATGTGCCTCAGTCTGGCAGCTGCCAGCATCAGCGCTGACTTGCCATCCGGGAATGCTCCGACAACCCGGGTGCGTCGCCGTATCTCACGCATGATTCGCTCCAGCGGATTATTGGTCCGGATGCGGCGCCAGTGGGAAGCGGGAAAGCTGTAGTAGGTCAGCGTTTCCTCTATGCCTTCACGGACTTTGCTGGCCGCTTCCTTGAGTCGCATCGTGGAGAGCTTCTCTATCACCGCCTCGGCCTTGTCCTGGGCCGCCTGGCGATCCTCAGCGGCATGGATGGCCTTGAGCATGTCCGCCACCGGCCGCATGTGCTTGCTCGGCACCACGCTGAACACGTTGCGGTAGAAGTGCACGGTGCAGCGCTGCCACTGCGCCTCGGGATAGAACTCGGCGGCCGACTCCACCAGCCCCATGCAGGCATCGGAGATGATCAGGCGGACACCACCAAGACCGCGATCCTTCAGGTGCTTGAGAAAGGCGCTCCAGCCGGCCTTGTCCTCCTTGTGGCCCTCGGTGATGCCCAGCACTTTGCGGTAACCGTCCGCGCCGACACCGATAGCCACCAGTACCGAGACGTTGCGTACCTCGCCGGCCCAGCTGCGCTTGAGCACGATGCCGTCCAGGTACACATAGGGAAAATCGCCCTCGATCGGCCGGTTCCGCCACGATTCGATATGCGTATAGACCTTCTTGTTCAGCTCGCTGATCGTCGACGGGCTGACCTTCGTACCCCACAGCGCCTCGGTGATATCCTCCACCCGGCGCACCGAGACCCCGGCCAGGTACATCTCGATCAGGGCCTCTTCCACCGACGCCTCACGGCGCCGGTAGCGCTCGATGATCGCCGTCTCGAACGTCTGTCGGCGCAGCTTCGGCATCTTCAGGTTGACCTCGCCGGCCTTGGTCTGCAGCTTGCGCTCATAGCTGCCGGCCCGGGTATCCCGGCGGGCATCCGTGCGCTCGTAGCGTGCCGCATTACACATCTGATCAGCCTCGGCCTCCAGCAGGGTGTTCAGCGTGTCCTCCACTGAACCCCGCACCAGCTCGCCCAGGTGATCCTTGATCCGCGCCTCGTCGATCTCGATTACTTTGCCCAGCGTTGGTGTATCCTTCTTCATGGTGGTGGTCTCCTCTCGTCTGGTCATTGGTTGTGTCGCAACTCCAATTAAACCAGATCGAGACCACCGCCTCTCAAAATGTGCGAAACTTATCGTACGTTATCGAAAGGAAAGCAGCTACCGCGAAGCGGTTTAGTTCAACTTACCTTAGGCCGCTTTTCTATTTAGAAATTGCAAGTAATGCTTGCAATATGGTAGTCCGCAGAAACAACGGGGATGTCGTTTTCTGGCCGGTTTTTGAAGTAGCCTACCCTGATGCTAATGAGAATCCAGGGGACATTCAGCGTCTGGTTACTGCCCGAACTCAGACCTAGTTGCCTGAATCAGAAGAAGACTACGCAAACAGGTAAAAACCGACCTAAATAAGGTAGTTTAGAAAATCAGTTATCCACTGGAATGTACTGAATTATGACCTTCAGGATCAGGCTTTTATTGTGTGCCTGCCAACCTTGGGTATTCAATACAGAATGCAATTCTGTCCCGATGTTACTTTACTGTTTTATTGAAAATTCAGTCTTAGATATTTGTACCCATTCCGCACCTTCACCAACAATAGACCTGTAAGACTCGATAATAAAACCTGCATCATTTTGGCTTAGAACATAACGATTAAAAATCCTATTTCCATCTGCAATATTATATGATTCCTTTCCATTAGTTAGCATGAGAGTTTCTGATGACTGCAAAATGCCTGTGTACACATCCAATAAACCTGAGGAATAATCCATAACAGCAGCCCGGTACTTCTTTTGATACTGATCCCAAGATAAAATTAGGTATCGCTGATCACCCTCCTGTTGGATATCAGCAGTAATAAATTTGCCATTACCCGACATTTCAAAAGTTACATTAATCTCATCTGCCTTTACCCATTTATTGCGAGGATCTTTGAAATACCTTGTGGCTTTCCAATCTCCCACCATATAACTCAGCCTATCAAGTCCAGACTCGGCGATTGCCACTTTGAGATTTAACAGGCAAAGCAACAGCATTAGCAGGCTTATACGAATAGGTGATGTCATAAACACCTCTTTTCCCAATATCAGATAGAGTTAATCAAGCAAAGGAATATTATCAAAGACGATTACAGGATACAGTATCAGGAATTAGCGCTCTTGATCACTCAATCAGTGTCTGCGAATCAGATGCTGACAAAAATTACCTTGAGGTATATCCAGGTAAGGGCTGTATTGTGGGCTGCATTAAAGCATAACGACCCTGAAGGAAACTGGCCTATGGGAACTCGGTAAGTAACAAGAATACAAAAGCGCAAGAAAGCCGCTTAATATAAATACGATTTTGGCCCCTTCATGGTTTTTTTGGATGCCTGCTTCTGCATTTCTGAACACCCCAGGGAGGCCGGGAATGTCGCTTTTGGCCGAAAGTGTGAGTACAGGTTACTTGGCACGAACGGTCATTTTTGCGGCATTCCTGACCTCTGCTAAGCGGCTGAGAATGGCAAGTTACCCTCGGAAACCGGACCTCCAGGGATTGCTTATATAAGCCTTCACTAAAGGTCTTGCTTTGGTAGTTAATCAGAAGTTCAGGATATTTGCTTGTAGGTCAGGAACGTACTGGAACCGGTCATTCCTAGCCCGAAGTCCGGAAGGCTACTTCCGACCCGTTGTTGACCTTCGCTCAGAATGCCGGGACGGCAACAATGTACTTATCCTGTTGGAAAACTCACTGCGGTCCCAGATGCATGAGATAATTCCAGGCGGTTATCAATGATGAGTAACTCTGCCTATGATGGGGCAGCAACCGCTTGGTCAAAAACGCTGTTTTATTAGTTTTGTCTGGGAAACTACGCCACCTAGGAACATCTATACCGACCGCATTATTCCACTTCTCGACCTGAGCGATCTCTGCAAGCACCTCACCGCCTATTACACTTGTATCGGAAGCCCCCCGGTGGACCACGAGGTACTGGTCCGCATGCTGATTGTGGGTTACTGCTATGACGTCCGGCGGCAGCCACTGCCCAGACCGCGGCAGTCAGCCGCCAGCCAGCCAATAGCCTATCCCCGAACTGGCGCCGACCAGCCAAAGCACCCCGGGGCGATTTGAGTCCGAATCCATCGATTTCATGTAAGCCAGGAAACAAAACCACTTTCTCTGTATTGCGGCTGGAGCACCGGCACAGGCGCTCGGCATGCGCTCTGTGCGAGGCGGTTGCATATCTTATACAAATAATCCATAATTAATCCTAATAATGTATAAACTTTGTATAGAAACACTATGCATGATACTCCGAGATAGCCATGGAGCGCGTCACACAAGGTTTACTGGCGAAAGATAGTACGAATTAGCACCACCATGAGATGTACACCGCCTGGTTTATGGGCTTCCTTCAGGTTAAAAAATGTCTTAAGTACTTGTTTGCCAATATGTACTCGAATTCTGATATTTATCTCTGCAACATCTTTTTTCCTGTTACACATTCCTAAGACATTAACTAACACATTGACTGAAAAATCATTTACTCAAACTGGAGAATGGCATGAAAAGATTTGCTAGCTGTAAAACCAATCTGGTCGCCGCCGCGTTGCTTGTGATGTCCGGAGGTGTGATGGCCGCAGGCGGCGGCGATATTGTTGCAGCTGACCCGACGATGCACTTCGACCCCAAAGGCAAGTTGCCATCCACATTCACGGTAGAGGCGCAAAAACAGCAGCGCGCAATCTTGCCTTTTGAAGACGAGCGCGATTTCGAGGAACAGCAGAAAGGTTTCATCGCGGCGCCAGAGTACAAGCAGATCATGGCCGAGGCCGGCAACGTCGCCTGGGATATGGGGAGCTATGAATGGTTACTGCAAGGCAAGGATTTCGACAGTATCCATCCCTCCCTGCAACGCCAGGCGATCCTCAACATGAATTACGGTCTGTACGAGGTACTGCCGGGCAAAATCTACCAGGTGCGCGGTTTCGATCTCGCCAACATCAGTTTCATCAAGGGTGATACCGGCTGGATCATATTCGACCCGTTAACCGCAAAGGAAACAGCCGCCGCTGCCCTGAAATTTGTCAATGAACAACTGGGCGAACGCCCCGTGGTTGCGGTTGTGTACTCACACTCTCATGCCGATCACTTCGGCGGTGTTCGTGGAGTTGTCGATGAAGCCGATGTACGCAGTGGCAAGGTCAAGGTCATTGCACCAGTTGGTTTTATGGATCATGCCATCGCGGAAAATGTCTATGCCGGCAATGCCATGAGCCGGCGCCTGTTCTTTCAGTATGGTGTGCTGCTACCGCGCAGCCCGTTTGGTCATGTTGACCAGTCAATCGGCAAGAACACGGCTGCTGGAAACCTGGGGCTGATCCCGCCGAACGTGATCGTCAAGGACGACATTGAGGAAATGACGATCGACGGGGTGAAGATGGTTTTCCAGAACACGCCGGGCACCGAGGCACCGGCAGAGATGAACACCTACTTCCCGGACATGAAAGCCTTCTGGGCGGCAGAGAACATTACCGGTACTATCCACAATATCTATACGCTACGTGGTGCGCTGGTACGCGATGCGCTGGAGTGGTCGAAGCAGATCAACAATTCCTTGTACCTGTTCGGCCAGGACGCTGAGGTGATGTTCGCTTCCCACAGCTGGCCTCGCTGGGGCAATGATCGCATACAGGAGGTCATGCGCTCACAGCGTGATACCTATGCAAATCTGAATAACGGAGTGCTGCATCTCGCTAACCAGGGCGTCACCATCAACCAGATACATAATGTGTACGAAGTGCCCGAGAGCCTGCAGCAACAGTGGTCTGCGCGCAGCTACCATGGCTCGGTCGAGCACAACAGCCGCGCGGTCATTAATCGCTACCTAGGCTACTGGGATGGCAACCCGACCACATTGATACCCCTGTCACCGGAGGATTCCGCACCGCTGTATGTCGAGATGATGGGTGGTGCAAAACCAATAATGACAAAAGCCGGGCAACTCTATGACGAGGGCAAGTACCGCTATGCCCAGGAGATCCTCAATAAACTGGTGTACGCTGAGCCACAGAACCAAGCAGCTAAGGACATGCTGGCCGATGTCTTCGAGCAGATTGGCTACCAGCAGGAGAGCCCGAGCGTGCGCAACAGTTTCCTCGCTGCAGCCTACGAGTTGCGTAACGGAATCCCAGGCGGTGCGTCACCCAAGACGGGAGGCCCGGATATGATTCGCGCGATGACCACCGAGTTGTGGCTGGATTTCCTGGGTATCCGTCTCGACAGCGACAAGGTAGGGGACCAGGCGTTCAAGATCAATCTGGTTACGCCGGACAACGACGAGAAGTTTGTCGTTGAACTCAGTAACGGTACCCTGACAAATATCGCCGGGTTCCAGGCCGATGATGCCGACCTGACCATCACCATCAATCGTACCGATCTCGAGAAGACTATGATGGGCGCCGTGTCTTTTGATGATCAGATCGAATCCGGCAAGGCGAAGCTGGAAGGTAACCGTGAGCCCTACGATCAGCTCAAGACCATGCTGGTGCACTTCGAACTCGGCTTCGAGATGATGCCCGGCACTGGCACTGCGGATCTGACACCGAAAGAGAAGCCGTTGCAGGCTGAACAACCGGCCAGCAGCGCGGGCGCCGGCTGATTGTACACGGGGCAGTGGCCGCATAGTGTGGCCACTGCCTAGCCGTTCCTGGTAGTAAAGAATGCAGGAGTGGAAAGGCGGATTTTGCCGCATCTAATCAATACTTACTGAGAACCTGGGTACGGCAAGTCCTGGGGAGCCCTGAAATCTCTATTCCTGTTAGTCGCCAGAGAAATGTGGACACCCCAGGTTAGAGGTGAAGTTCTCATACGCTGGAGTAATCGTATGAAACATGCATATATCCTTGGCCTGCTTGCTATGGTTGTCTCATGGCTGCCTGTAGACGGCAGGGCTGCCGGTGAAAGTGACCTGGCGAAGGCAACACAGAACCCAGTTTCTGACCTGATAAGCTTGCCATTCCAGAACAATACCAATTTCGATGTCGGCGCTGAAGGGAAGACCCAGAATATCCTCAACATCCAGCCAGTCTGGCCGGTTTCTCTAAACGATGAATGGAATCTGATTACGCGCACGATCCTCCCGGTCATATCACAGCCTGAGTTTGCACCTGGTGACGGAAGGACAAACGGCATCGGTGATACAACATTTACAGCATTTTTCTCGCCGAAGAAGCCCAGCAATGGCCTGATCTGGGGTGCTGGCCCCGTGTTTTTGCTGCCCACGGCATCGGACGATGCACTCGGCCAAGATAAGTGGGGACTTGGCCCTTCAACCGTGTTCCTCACAATGAAGGGTCCATGGGTGATTGGCTCGCTTTTCAGTAACGTCTGGTCTGTAGGCGGCAACGGGGACCAGAATGTCAACCTATTTACCTGGCAGTATTTTATCAACTACAATCTGCCGAACGGTGCGTACATAACCAGTGCGCCGATTATTACGGCAAACTGGGAGGCCGACAGCGGACAAAAGTGGACCGTGCCGTTTGGTGGTGGTGCTGGCAAGGTCTTCCGGGTTGGCAAGCAGGCCATGAATGCTCAGGCGTCTGCCTATTATAATGTTGAAAAGCCAAAGTATGGGGCAGACTGGCAACTTCGATTACAGCTCCAGTTCCTGTTCCCTAAATAATTTGTATTAGCATTATGGTTGACCAGGATTTCTACGCTGGTTGGGACTCTGGGAACATTTCTTTTGATATGGGCGACTAACGTCCGGAGTTGTCGTTTTTCGGAACTCCGCAGGAAAGCAGGGATGTCCGTTCCTGGCCGTTCTCTGAACTACAGGCTGTCTGACGGGAATGACCAGTTCTGCGGCTTTCCCGACCTCGGCCAGGTCGTTAGGAATGGCAAATCATCCCCCGAAATCGGTCTTACAGGGGTTGCTTATATAACATCCTGCTAAAGGTCCGGCTTCGAGCGAGAACAGGAAGTTCAAAATAATCCCTTAAACTTCCGGAAGGTACTGGAAATCGGTCGTTCCCGGCCATGATCCTCGTCGGCAACTATCGACCCAAACCGGCCTGTGAGTATTGCAGCAGTGATGCAAGCTGGCTAGCATTTATTTCCTTTATCCCCATTACTTAATCCTACGCAAGGGTTAACCATAGAAGAGACAGTAAGCATGGAAGAGGAACCCGATAACAAACAACGTGGATTGAGTAGGCGTGAATTTCTTACCCATACTACTGGCTTGGCCGCCGCCGCGATCGCATCACCACTGATACTTGGCAAAGCCACAGCGAGCCCATCAGCATCTTCGGTAAATTCCATCAGTTCGGTTGCGCCCAGACCCAATATCGTTTTCGTCTTCAGTGACCAGGAGCGTTACTTCAGAAAATTACCACCAGGCCTGAGCCTGCCCGGACATGAGCGCTTGCAGAAAACGGGCACCACGTTCCACAATCACTTCTGCCCCGCTGTTATGTGTACATCCTCGCGCTCGGTTCTGTTGACCGGATTATCCACCGTAGACAACGGCATGTTCGAGAACACCGACGTAGCCTATGTTTCCGATCTTTCTACAGACATTCCAACCATCGGGCACATGTTACGCAAGGAAGGCTATTACACTGCATATAAAGGCAAATGGCACCTGGGGCAGAAATTCGAACACTCGGATAGCGCTATTGGCCTTACCGAGGAAATGGAGAAATACGGTTTCTCGGATTTTTACTCACCGGGCGATATCATCGCCCATACCCTGGGGGGCTACGAGTTCGATAATCTTATCGCGGGCAGTGCTATCACCTGGCTGCGCCGCAACGGCCAGCGCATCAACGACGAGGGCAAACCGTGGTGTCTGTTCGTCAGCCTGATTAACCCGCACGACATCATGTATTTCAATACTGATGTACCAGGTCAGAAGGTACAGGACACCGGCTATCTGACTATGCATGCCGCGCCGGCGCCACGCAACAAACTCTACGAGGCTATGTGGGACATGCCGATCCCGAAGAGCCTGACACAGCCTTTTGATGAAGCAGGCAGACCTGGCGCACACCGCGAATTCGACAAGATGTGGGGCCATGTGCTCGGCCGCATTCCGCCGGAAGAAGAGCGCTGGCGCCGGTTTAATAACTTCTATATAAATTCGATTCGTTCTGTCGATCTGCAGCTTAAAAGTATTCTCGATGAACTCGATGAACTCGGGCTGACAGGTAGCACGGCCTTCGTCTACACCTCTGATCACGGCGAGATGGCCGGCAGTCACGGGCTGCGCGGTAAAGGGCCGTTCGCCTATCATGAAACCACGCACCTGCCGATGTATATTGTGCATCCGGATGTAAAAGGCGGACAGGATGCGCGCGCACTCACGGGCCACATCGATATCGTACCCACACTGCTTTCGCTCGCAGGCGTAGATGCGACTCGCGCGGCCGAACTTGCCGGGCGTGAGTTACCCGGAAAGGATTTCACCTCGGTAATCAGTAATCCGGGTGCAGCGAAAGTTGATGCGACTCGTGACGGCGTACTGTTCACCTATAGCGGCATGATTACAAACGACGGTGATTTGTTCGACTTTATCGGCGCTGCACGCGCTGAGGGCAAGAAACCTGTATTCAAGATTTTGAAAGCGGGCTTCAAACCCAATATGAAGAAACGCGGTACTTTGCGCTCGGTGTTCGATGGCCGCTATAAGCTGACACGGTATTTTTCACCGCTCGAACACCACCGGCCTGATTCGGTCAGTGAACTTTTCAAATGGAACGACGTTGAACTGTACGATCTCGAGAAAGACCCGGATGAGATGATCAACCTTGCAAATAATCGCGCGGCCAATCACGACTTGATAAACACAATGAACAATAATCTCAATGCTTTGATCAAGATGGAGATCGGCGTGGATGATGGCCGCGAACTACCCAATATTCCGCTGGTGGACTGGACAATTGACCGTATCAGCTAATGGCCAGGAGTGTTATTTGTTATTAGCACGTAATCGGGAGCAAGCCACGGACTTGTGAGCATCTGTCTATGAACGGAAACGGTAGTGCCGACTAACCGTTGGGAATGACTGCTTCTGCGGCATCAGAGACCTTTACGGGATCACGGGGAATGTCCGTTTCTGGCAGCTCGGAAGTCGACCTCCATTGAACGTTTTCTCCTGCGTTTTTCTCTATCTGAACATCCATGGTCATATCAAGACATAATTTTCAAATGAATTTATTTTTGTATAGACTTTTTCGTAGATAACGGCTCACCCTGCGCCGCCCTGCCGGTGCACACAGCGTACCCTACGCTAATTACCCAAGGGAGCGAAACGCTATAATCCCTGTTCCCAGACCGGGTCGGAGCGAGACATGATGGATATGAAACAGACCGGAAGCTGCCTGTGCGGCGCCGTTCAATACGAGATCAGCGGCACGGCGCAGCGTTTCTACCACTGCCATTGCCGGCGCTGCCGCAAGGCGACAGGGACGGGGCATGCGAGCAACCTGCTGGTGAAACCGGCGAGCGGGTTCACCTGGCACTCGGGCGAGGCGCTGCTGCGGTGCTACAAGGTACCGGAGGCGGAGCGGTTCTATACCTGCTTTTGCTCGCGCTGCGGCAGCCCGATGCCGCGGATGGTGCCCGAGCTGGACGGGGTGCTCATACCAGCCGGCACGCTGGATGCCGAGCCGCCGATTCAGCCCGGTGCGCGAATCTTCTGGGACTCGCGGGCGGAATGGTCGTGTTCGGGTGATGACATACCGGTTTATCCGGAATACCCGCCGATGCGCGGGTGACAACAGCCGCGCCATTGCCTGCGGCGCGGGAGATGTTTTTTGATCGCGCCCGCAAGGCGCTCCTGCCAGTGTACAGACCGGGCGGAATCGGCCGGTATCCGCGTTCATGCCGTGGCATGAAGGCATCTTGCCTGTGAGTCATCCCAACCGTGGTGAACTGATATGGCGTCGACACGCACCTTCATCGGCATCGATGGCTGCCCTGCCGGCTGGTTCTGTGTGATCCTGGAAGGCGACAATCACGGCTCATTCAGGCTGGCGCCGGATGCGAGCGCCGTGGGTAAACTCGCCGCTGCAGCCGACACCGCGTTGATCGATATTCCAGTCGGGCTGCCGGATTTGGGGCCTGCGGGGCGCCTGTGCGACCGGGAGGCGCGGCGGCTGCTGGGAGCGGGGCGGGCGGCCAGTGTATTTTCCGCACCGGCACGGCCGGCACTTGCCGCGACCGGCTATGCACATGCGCTGGCACTGAATCGCCAGGCAACCGGCCGTGGCCTGAGCAGGCAGGCATGGAATATCGTACCTAAGATTCGTGCCATCGACGCCCTGCTGCGCGCAAACGGGGCATTGCGTGGCGTGCTGCGGGAGTGCCACCCGGAGCTTTGCTTCCGGGCGTTGAATGCCGGGCAGGCAATGCGCTACAGCAAGAAACGCCCGGAAGGGTGGCTGGAGCGGCTGGGGGTGCTGGACAAACACTTTCCACCCTGTCGCGCACTGTTCGACCGGGCATGCGCTGAGTTCCTGCGCCGCGAGGTCGCGCGCGACGACATCGTCGACGCGCTGGTGTGCGCGGTCACGGCGAAAGTCGGCTTTGGCCATTACCGCACGCTGCCGGCAGTGCCGCCGCGGGACGGGCGTGGACTGCCGATGGAGATCGTTTACTGTTGAGGTACCGTCAGCGGCCGCGTCTGCCCGGACCCCGCAGGTACAGGAAGCGGGCGGCGATCAGCGCGCTCAGGACCAGCAGGCCAAAGGGATAGGGAATGACGCCGAGGAAGAAAGCGAGCAGGCTCGCCAGCAGCAGTCCCGACAGGATGATCAGGACGCCGTCCATCGCTACGGGTCGTGCAGCAGCAGCATGGGACTGCGCTCGACCACGGCCCGGGTCGCCCGGTAGCCGGCAGCCCCGATGAGCAGCGCTCCTGCGAGGGGCGCGACGATCCATACCGGCCACTGGAAGCCGTGCTCCAGTTGCAGCACCTCGCGGTACAACACCCAGGTCAGGCATTCCGCACCCACGGCCGCCAGCAGGCCCGCCAGCGCGCCCAATGCCGTGAACTCCGCCAGGTGTCCGGCCCGCAGCTGGCGGCGGCTGCCACCGAGCGCCCGCAGGAGCGCGCCTTCATAAAGCCGGTCATCCTGGCTGGCCTGCAGGGCGGCGAACATCACGGCAAATCCGGCCAGCAGGGTGAAGACCAGCACATACTCGACCGCCAGGGCGGCCTGCCGGAAGATACGGCCGATCTGCTCGATCACCCGGTCCATCTCCAGCACGGTCACCGCCGGATAACGCGCAACCAGCTTGCGCAGCAACGGCTTGTCCGCTTTCTGCAGATAGAAGCTGGTCATCCAGGTGGCGGGGAAGCGATCGATCACCTGCGGGGGAAACACCATATAGAAGTTGGGCCGGAAAGACTCCCACTGCACGCTGCGGATGCTCGCCACCACGGCACTGAAGCGCTGCTCACCGACCGCGAAGCCCAGAACGTCATCCTGCTCGATCCCCAACCGCGCGGCCAGCTTCGACTCCACCGATACCCGCGCCTTTCCCGTGTCCTGCGCCCGCCACCAGTGACCGCTCAGGATGTGGTTGTCGTCCTGCAGGGTGCGGGTCCAGGTCAGGTTGAGTTCCCGGTTCAGTACATTGTCGCTGCGCGCTTCCTTGGTCACGGCCTTGCGCACCGGCGTCCCGTTGATCTCCACCAGCCGGCCCCGCACCATGGGATAGAGCTGTGCGGTCTCAACGCCGGCCGCCGCCATGAACGTCCGGAATTCCGCTACCTGATCCGGCAGGATGTTGATGGCGAAGTGATTGGGTGCATCGGCCGGCAGCTGGCGCTGCCAGGTCGCCAGCAGATCGGTGCGCACCAGGGCGACCACCGCCATCGCCATCAGCGTCAGGCCGAATGCCAGTATCTGGGCAATGCTGCCGCGCCGGCGGCGCCAGAGATTGTTCAATCCGAAACGCCACGCCACGCCGACGCGGTCGTTCAGCCGCCGGCTCAGCAGCAACAGCAGCAGGGCCAGCAGGCTCAACAGGCCGACCAGGGCGATTGCGCCGGCCAGTACCGACAGCGTCAACGGCCAGTTGCCGGTATAGCGCCACATCAGCGCGACAATGGCGCCGAGGGCGGCGCCATAGACCAGCCAGGCCCGGCTGGGAAGCGGCAGCAGGTCGCGCCGCAACACCCGCAGCGGCGACACGTCCTTCAGGCGCATCACGGGGGGCAGGGCGAAGCCGGCCAGCGTGATCAGGCCGGTGGCGAACCCCGCCAGCACCGGCCAGATTCGCGGTGTCGAGGGGGCGGCGGGCAGCAGGTCGGCCAGCAGGTACAGGAGGCCGTACTGGGCCACCCAGCCGAGGAAACAACCGAGCGCCGAGGCGCCGACGCCGATTGCCAGCAGCTGCGGCAGATAGAGGCCGAGCAAGTCGCGCTGCGAGGCGCCCATGCAGCGCAGCAGCGCGCTCATGTCGAAATGCCGTTCGCTGTAGCGCCGCGCGGCCATGGCCACGGCGACCCCCGCCAGGACGATGGTCGCCAGCACGGAGAGCCCGAGATAGCGTTCCGCCCGTTCCAGGGCCGAGCCCACGGCCCGGCGGCCCTCCTTCACACCGGCCAGTTTGTGGCTGGGTCCCAGGCGCGGCGCCAGCCAGCTCCTGAATTTCGCCACGTCCGCCTCGCGGCCTGCAAACAGATACGCGTACTCGAGGCGGCTTCCCGGCTGTACCACGCCGGTGGCAGGGACATCCGCCATGCGCATCAGGAGCCGTGGTGCGATCCCGAACGGACTCCCGACCCGACCGGGCTCAAAGGTGAGCACCCCGGTGATGCGGAGGGTGCGGGCGCCGACCTGCACGGTATCGCCCACCACCAGGCCGAGAGTGGTGAGCAGGCGCGGCGCCACCCAGGCCTCGCCCGGCCGGGGCAGAGAATCCGTCCCGGCGTCGGCGGCGAACGGGGCCGGGGCGGTCCGCAGCCTGCCGCGCAGGGGGAAACCGTCCTGCACCGCCCGCACGCTGGACAGCAGCAATGCCTCGCCGCCGACCACCACGCTGGCGAACTGGAGGGTCTCGACACTCTGCAGGCCCGTGGCGCGGGCTTCGCGCAGCCAGGCGGCGTCCACGGGGCGCGGGCTCTCCAGGGTCAGGTCGGCGCCGAGAAAGTCCGTCGACTGGTTCGCCATGCCCCGGCCGAGCCGGTCGGTGAAGTAACCGATGGCCGTGCTGGCCGTCACGGCGATCAGCAGGGCGGCGACCAGGATGCGCTGTTCGCCGGCGTGCCGGCTGCGGAGCAGCAGCCGCATGGCCAGGCGCCAGCGGATCATGCCAGGGGCACTCCACCCGCATCGGCGACGACCCGGCCGGCCTCCAGGCGGATCAGCCGCTCGCAGCGACCGGCCACGTGTTCGTCGTGGGTCACGAGCACCAGGGTGGTGCCCTTGTCCCGATTGAGGCGGAACAGCAGATCGATGACCCGCTCGCCGGTCGCGTTGTCGAGATTGCCGGTCGGTTCGTCGGCAAACAGGATTGCCGGTTCGGTGGCAAAGGCCCGCGCTATGGCCACCCGCTGCTGTTCACCGCCCGACAGCTGTCTGGGGTAATGCTGCAGGCGATCTTCCAGCCCCACGCGGCCCAGCAGCTCCGCGGCGTGCTCCCGCGGGTCCCGCTCGCCCCGCAGCTCCAGCGGCAGCATGACGTTTTCCAGGGCGGTGAAGCCGGGCAGCAGCTGAAAGGACTGGAAAACGAAGCCCACCAGTTCGCCGCGCACCCGGGCGCGGCCGTCCTCGTCCAGATCGTTGAGTCGATGCCGGGACAGAAACACCTCGCCCGCGGAGGGAAGGTCCAGCCCGGCGAGCAGTCCCAGCAGGGTCGACTTGCCGGACCCGGAAACACCGGCGACGGCTACGGTCTCCCGCGCCCGGATCTCGAGATCGATGTCCGTGAGGATATCCAGGGGACCGGCGGCGGTCGCCACGCGCTTGCCCAGGCCTCGCGTGGCGATCATGGTGGTATGCTGTGTGTCCGTCATGCTGAATCGAATCCTGCTGCTGCTCCTGCTGGTCCTGCCGAATGCGGCGTCTGCCCGGATCATACTGATCGTCGGCGACAGTCTCAGCGCCGCCTACGGTATCCCGCTGGAGCAGGGATGGGTCGCCCTGCTGCAGGAGCGTCTGGACGCCAGGAATGATGCCTGGCGGATCGTCAATGCCAGCATCAGCGGCGACACCACCGCCAACGCACGTGCGCGGCTGCCCCCGCTCCTCGCCGGACACGCACCGTCCGTGGTGCTGCTGGAACTCGGCGGCAACGACGGACTGCGCGGCCTGTCGCTCGCGGCGATGCGAGACAATCTGGCCGCCATGATCGCCGCCTCGCGGGCAGCGGGTGCACAGGTGCTGCTCATCGGTGTGCAACTGCCTCCTAACTATGGTCCGCTCTTTACGGAAAGGTTCCAGGCCGTCTACCGCGAGCTCGCCCGGGAAGAAGGCACGGCCCTGCTGCCTTCGCTGGTAGCCGGCATCGGCACCGAGCAGGATCTGATGCAGGCGGACGGCATCCATCCCAACGTTGCGGCCCAGCCGCTTATCCGGGACCGCGTCTGGGAGGCGCTGGCGCCGCTGCTGGCCCGGGACGGGCACACGGCCGCGGCCGGTGAGACAGGCGGACTAGAGGCCCCGGCTCTGGATTAGCGTCCATTGCATGAGCTGGCTGACCATGGCCTCGGCGTCGCGTTCCTGACCGTGACGGCGCAGCCACTCGGCAGCCCAGCGGTGTCCCCAGGCACTGGCATTGCTGTCGCTCGGGTTTTGCGCGACCTGCCGGGTGCCGGAGAGATAGAGAAAGAAGGCGCGCCCCAGGGCGTGGACCGTTGCAGTCAGGCGGTCGGGATAGCGCCAGGTGCACAGGCCGCGGGTCGTGTAGCGGTCCGGGATGCTGCGCCGCCGGATCGGGCGTGGCGGGATGCGTCCCCAGTTGCTTTCCAGCGCCGGATAGTCGCTGCCCTGCCAGACGTTCACCTTGATGCGGTACATGTGCTCCGGCCGCGGCGATTCGGTGGCCTGGTTGTCGCGCGGCTTCCAGCAGGTGCTGAGCGTGGGCGGCGGACAATTACCGCCAGGCAGCGGCTTGTGCTGCAACTCGGTCATCGGACTCAGGCGGACCCAGTCGAGCAGATGCAGGTCGTAGGCGGACAGCCTGTCGAGCACGAACTCGACGGCATCGGCGGCATCGGTTCTGTCAGTGAGGTCCAGCCCCTGTGTCTGCACGTCGCGCCCTCATGCGCTGAATCTGCTTGCGATTGCCGCGACCTGAATTTCTGCCCGGCGTCGCCTGAGTGCCGCACCGGCGCGGTCCGCGGCGCAGTTCACATCGCAGGTTTTTTTACATACAGGTTTATAGTAGATAAAAACAGGCACATTAACTACCGTCCGCGCGAGGGAACATCGTATATGCCCGTATTGCTGCGTCTCTTCCTGCTGGTCTGCCTGCCACTGCCCGCCATGGCGGCGCGTCCCGTGGCGGACATGCACCTGCATTACAAGTGGAGCCAGCAGGATGTCACTTCGCCGGCCGAGGCGATCGCCACGCTGCAGCAACAGGGCATCGTGATGGGCGTGGCCATCGGTATGCCGGCGGAACTGGCGCTGGAACTCGGGCGCAAGGCGCCCGACCGGGTGGTGCCGCTGTTCAGCCCCTATCGTATCGGCGGCGACTGGTACCGCTGGTCCCGTGACCCGGAGGTCGTCGTTCGCACGCGCGCGGCGCTGGCCTCGGGCGAGTATCATGGCATCGGCGAGCTGCACCTGATCGGCGGCTTTGCGCCGCGGCTGGAAAAGGCCGCCGTGCTGCAGGAACTGATGACGCTGGCGGCCGGGTACGACGTGCCCATCATGCTGCACACCGAGTTCTCGCGGCCGGATTTCATGCTGGCCCTGTGCAATCGCTACCCGGAGACCCGGATCCTGTGGGCGCACAGCGGCGCCATCCTGCCGCCGGCGGACGTTGCCCGGGTGTTCGCGGCCTGCGGCAATGTGTGGGGCGGCCTGGCGGCCCGCGACCCCTGGCGTTTTGTGAACAGCCCCGTTACGGACGAGGACGGGACGCTGCTGCCGGCATGGCGTGCGCTGCTGCTGCGCTTCCCGGACCGCTTCATGGTCGGCTCCGATCCGGTCTGGCCGGTGGAGCAGCTGGATGGCTGGGATGAAGCGGATACCGGCTGGCGTGAACTCGGACGCTTCTGGGGTTTTCACCGCGCCTGGTTGCGGCAGCTGCCGGAATCCGCGGCGAAAAAGATCGGCTGCGAAAACGCGGTGGCGTTGTTCGGGATGTCCGGGAAGGTGTCCTGCAGGGTTGCAGCAGCGGACGGGTCGTCGCCGTAGCACTTGTGCACGCAGCGTGACCGCCGGGCTGGTACTGGCATATGTAAACCCGATAGTTGCATAAACCTCAGCCTGGAATGTGGTATCAACAGGTAAATTACAGAAAGAAATGCATCTTGGCGCATTGTCTCTGGACTTCACCGCTGGTGGGATCCAGCCTGACCCCGTAGGAGCGCCGCCCCCGGCGCGAGTCGCGGCGAGGCGCCGCTCCCACAGCAAGATTTTGTGCAATGATTGGGATTATTCACCGAACAATCATGACCTGACCAATCTCAGAAACTCTGTCCGTGTTCTGGTGTGGTCCCGGAATGACCCTAACAACATGGATGTAATCATCACTGAATTCTGTTTCTCGACGCCACGCATCATCATGCACAGATGTTGCGCCTCGATCACGACGCCCACACCGGCGGGACTGATGACATCCATCATGGTATCGGCGATCTGCTTGGTCAGATTTTCCTGAATCTGCAGGCGTCGCGCATACATGTCAACTATACGGGCGACCTTTGACAAACCAATCACCTTTCCGGTGGGAATGTAGGCGACGTGGCATTTACCAATGAATGGCAACAAGTGGTGTTCGCACAGGGAATAAAGCTCAATGTTCTTTACCATGATCATTTCTTCGTTGTCAGACTCGAAGATTGCATTATTGACGACTTCATCGAGCGTCATCGTGTATCCCCGGGTCAGATACCGGAGCGTCCTGGCGGCACGCTCGGGCGTCCCGGCCAATCCCTCACGCGCCGGATCCTCTCCAATACCCCTGATAATTTCCGCATACATTGCTGCCACATCAATCGTCATATAGCACCACCTGGTTGTCTGCGTCGAATATGCATATGTGCCCGCATTCGGGCACGTGCTGCTGTGGTCCGGTTCTCAGGGAAGGCACGAACAGGTATTCCAGTCACGTGCGATGAGTCCCTGCTGTCCGCCAAGCCGGGCGTTACCCGGGCCTGAGCAGGCGGGGATCCCGCAGCGGCGCATGGCCTGCAGAATATACTAGAACCTATCTCATCATCCCCCGCGGCCGCGAGCGTGGCGATTTTGGTTCATGGCCAGGCGCGGTGAGCGTGGTGTAGCCAATGCTACATGAGCGAGCCGCAACAAAGCCATGGGGCAAGATCGCCCGGTCCCCAAGGGGTTGCGTCCGAAATCCCTGCCTGCTGTGTTGCCCCGCTTGCCCGTACATCAAGTACTGTGCTGCGCGGTGCGTCTGGCAGGCAGGGATTTCGGTCTGCAACGCGGCTTGCGCGGGATTATGAGATAGGTTCTAAGAAGTACATTAGTAAGTCGACACTCAACGCCGGGAGAGCGGGCAGGGGGATTTGCGCCGCACAGGCGCCGAGTGCTTCGGCAGGCTCAGTCAGGACGTGCCTGTGACGGCTGCCGTTCATTGCGCAGATGCACGGCGCCGGTGACCAGCCAGGTGCCCGCTTCCTTGTGCAGCCTGACCTCGACGGTGTGGATCTCAAGGAACGGTTCCTGTTCACCCCTGAGCGTCCCCAGTCCGCTGCCCCGCAGCCGTACCCGGGCCGCGTCGTCCTCGATGTGCACCGCTGCATCCTGCAGTTCCAGTTCCAGTGCGGCGAGCCGGGCGCGTCCCTGGATGATCCGCCGCACCAGCTCGTCCCGGCTGCCGGTCTCAATGATGCCGTAGCCGGCAGTGGTCAGATCGAAGCGGGTCTGCTCGCTGAAAAACTGTCCGATCCGCCGCGCCTTTGCCAGCGGTTCAATGCCGGTCTCCGGGGACGTGATTTCGGCCAGGGCACGGATCTCCTCGAGCCGCTCCAGGATTTTATCCTCTTCACTGGTATGCAGCAGGAACAGCACGGCCAGAACGAACAGCATGGCCAGACCCGCCAGGGTGTAGCGGTTCAGCATGATTACCGGGTGCCTGTTTGCAGCTGCATGTCCGCAGGGATAATGCGCCGTTTGCAGTTGTGGTGCAAAGCGTACACCGGGCGGGGCGATTGGCGACCGGGATGCTGTTCGGAACGAGAGAAATGCACCGGCAACCCTGGGGTGCGCCATGCGTACCGTCAGGTTATACCGGTGCGCATGCGCACCCTATTGCTGTGTGTTTGGGGATTGCGGCGCTTCGCCGCCCTGTTGTTCCTCGGCGATCTCATCCGGCGTCCTGTGCGCGATCCCCTTGTGACAGTCGATGCAGGTCTTGCCTTCCTCGGGGCCGGTGACATGCGCCTTGGCGGCTTCCTCCTCCTGGTTCTCGAGAACGAAGTGTTCCTCGCTGTGGCAGTTGCGGCATTCGCGGGAGTCATTTGCCGCCATAGCGGCCCAGATGTCCTCGGCCATGCGGGCGCGGTGCGCCTCGTATTTCTCGCGGGTGTCGATCGTCCCCGCGAGTTCATGATAGATATCGCTGATCCCGGCACGGGCCTTGACGATCAGCTTCGCGGGATAGGTCCGCGGGATATGGCAGTCCGCGCACGTGGCGCGGACACCGCTGGTGTTTTTATAGTGCGGTGAATCCCGCCACTCGGGCGTGGTGAAGGCCTCCATGGAGTGGCAGGCAGTGGCGCAGAACTGCTCGGTACCCGTGGCGTGGATCATCACCTCCGACCCGATCACGGTAAATACGCCGAGAAAAAAGACCAGAACCACGCCGGCGGGGATGCCGAGCAGCCAGATACTGCCCGGACGACACAGACGCTCCCACCAGCTGCGTTTCCCGGAAGATTGTTTGTCTTCACTCATGCTGCATGCTTCCCGTCATGGCACGCGGTGGCTCCAGGGAACCCGGGCAGCGAAGCAGCCCGCATGCTGTATCGGTATCCCGTATGGGCAAGGCGGGCAGTGCCTGCCTGCGTGGAGACTAGCATAGCGCGACGGCGACAGGCTACCTGCGGACAGCGGCAGTCCGTCCGGTCGGAACAGGGTGGGGATCCCCCCGGCCTTGGCCTGCCGGCAGGATTCACACCGCCGGGTTCAGGCGCGCTCAGTCCTTGCAGGGATAGGCCGCGCCCAGGGCGTCGATGACCAGCCAGCCCGCGCTTTCGTCCCGCCTTTCGGGATGTGTCTTGATGTAGCCGGTGACCTCGGCTGTGACGCGCGATATCGGGACATCTTCCGGCATGCAGAACAGGGGTTTTGTGATGACGCCCCTGGCCGTCAGATCCTCATCGAGATCCATGGCGGCCATGATGTAACCGGAACACATCCCGGGTCGGAACACATGGCCCTGCTGCCCGGGATCACAGACCCGTGCGAGGTTTTCCCCGTCCATCCATTGGGCCGAGGCGGTGGCGCCGGCCAGGCCCAGCCCGCAGGCCAGCAGAATAACCCCCGGGTTCAACCGACGCCCGTGATGCTTGTGTGGCTTCATTCTCGCTCCTCCGCCGGCAGGTGTCCGAATAGCCGATACATGCGCGACACCGTTGTCATAATACCGTAACAATCGCTAAGTGGTGTCGGCAGTGCGGATACCGGGTTGCTTATTGCATTGTAATTTCCGGGATAAAGTGGTTGTGCCGGCATATAGTCACCCTATAATAGCGTGAATTCAACGGATAAATACAATGCTGTCCGGCTGGTCAGTAATCAAGTCGTTATGTCGCCAACTGCCTCGGGGAGGCTCCATGTCAGGAACATTCGAACGCTTCTGTTTTCGCCGCACGGGTATTGGTGGCCCGCTCGCCAGCCTGCTGCTGGTTCTCGGTCTCGCTGCCTGCGGCGGTGGCAGTGGCGGCAGCGGGAGCCAGGGGGCGCCCGGCGCGCCGGCCGGCGTGGATATTAACGATGCCACGTCGATCAACGCCGAAATCACCGCTGCTTCGGTCGCGAGTCCGCCGGTCGTCGATTTCCGCCTGCACGATGACGGCGGCAACGCGGTCCGGAACCTGCCGGCGGAGAGCATCAACTTCACCATCGCGAAGCTGGTCCCGGGTACGGATGGCAATGCCAGTGCCTGGCAGAGCTACATAAACCAGCTTGATGACGCCGCCGTCCAGGCCACACGGGAGGGCGGCGGGGAGGGCAGGCTGGCGGACCACGGCGACGGCACCTATACCTACACCTTCGGCACCGACATCACCAATGTCACCGAGCCGGTGGCGGTGCCCTATGATGCCAATCTGACGCATCGCGTGAGCTTCGAGATCCGCGGCTTCGTCCCCGTCCACAATCCCGTCTATGATTTTCGGCCCGCTGACAGTGAGACCAAAGGCCTGTTTACCCGGGAGATCGTCAAGACTGCGACCTGCAATCGCTGCCACGAGGAGCTTGCCCTGCACGGGGACGCCCGCTTCGAGACGCGGCAATGCGTGACCTGCCACAATCCGGGCTCCACCGACGGGCAGACCGGCAATACGGTTGACTTCAAGGTGATGATCCACAGGATTCACCGCGGGGAGGACCTGCCCAGCGTTGTCGCGGGCAAGGATTACTGCATCCAGGGCCGCAGCCTGGCATGCTTCGGGGATGTGGTGTTTCCCCAGGACGTGCGCCACTGCAGTAACTGCCATGACGCCGACGATTCCGATACGCCGGACGCCGCCAACTGGTACCAGCAACCGACGGCCGAGGCCTGCGGCTCCTGCCATGATGACGTGATCTTCGAGACCGGCGAGGGGCATGCCGAGGACGATTCCGGCATCGGCATCGCCGCCGACAACAGCCAGTGCGCCGGCTGCCATGCCTCGAGCCCGCCCTCGCGCATCGAGGTCCGGCAGGCGCATCGCATGCAGGTGGAGGAAGCGGCGGCGCAGTTCCGGTTCAACCTCCTCGATATCGCCTTCGGGGGTTTGAATACAGCGCCTACCGTGGATTTCTCGGTCACGGACCCGAGCAATGGCGACACGCCCTACGACATTGAAAACGATCCGGCCATCACCCGCAGCAACCTGCGGTTCACGCTGGCCTGGAATACCAGCGACTATTTCAATGAAGGCAGCGGCAGCACACCCGCCCAGACCGCCCGCACGCCCCTGGTCGATGGCGGCACCCTGCCGGTGGATCTGGTCAACAACACGGACGGCACCTATACGCTGCCCCTGAGCGTTATCCCGAACGGCACGTCCATCCCGATCACCGGTTCGGGTGCGGTCACCCTCGAGGGCCACCCGGTCGTCGATATTGGCGACATCGAGGAGGAGGTGCCGGCCACATCGGCGGTGGCGTATTTCGGCATTACCGACGATGCGGCGAATCCCGTGCCGCGGCGGGAGAAGATCGACATCCAGCGTTGCGACAACTGCCATGAACGACTGTCACTGCATGGCGGCAGCCGTAACGACAACCCCCGCCTGTGCGTCACCTGTCACAACCCGAA
>Ga0210096_1000074_pt1 | contig 48611 bp, 33 predicted proteins | sample China_Galinas_PW_4_FD_184864 | JGI IMG/M metagenome (GOLD analysis project Ga0210096, IMG submission 184864) | Wetland microbial communities from San Francisco Bay, California, USA, that impact long-term carbon sequestration - China_Galinas_PWA_D2... | ecosystem: Environmental > Aquatic > Marine...
CGTGAAAGTCGCTTCCCGACCCTTGATTAAAGTGAAACTCTTTATTAATCATAAGGATAACACTCTGGGCGTCAATTAATCTGATCAAAAAAGCGGCAAAACCCATCGAATATTTTGCTCACTCTCACGGACGCGGGGACTTGATCGATGAATGCCAGGAAAGCCCGGCCAAGCTTCGGGGCTACCTGCGCGAACGCGTTGCCAATCTGCTTGCCACGCCCGCCTTTATCGAAGCCCTGCCGGGCCATTTGCCGGGAGACGCGGCCAGCCAGGCACGCCTGCCCGACCTTGAAGACAAACTGCGCGCCCTGGCACGTTTGGAGTAACGATTGAACACTGCCACCATCGTCCACAAACTCTGGAACTACTGTAACGGCCCAGGGCTCGGACAGAGCCTCGCCCGTTCGCCGGCAGGAAAGAATAGGACAGCCATCTTTTGGGAGCCCCCGAAAGCGGAAGCCCGAGCGTGCCCGCTTGTGCCCCTATCTGGGACCAAGAGAGACCTCAACGCGGAGAAATCGCGGCCAAAGGGGGCCGATGGGCAAGATTGAGAGGGTTGGACCGAAAACCGGCCACGGGCTGGCCCCCGACGCTCTATCGGGTGCGGTTACGGGCCTTTAGGGAGAGCTTACAGTGCTCGGCTGGGAAACAACCGCTGGCAGGCGCGGACGCCGCGCGCCCAGCGCTGACCCCCTCGCTCGCAAGCCCGCTCGACATGCTCGGCTTGACCGATCCAGTGGCTGAAGTGAGTCTCGAACTCCTTGGCCAGCTCCAGCCAAGCCTGTCGGGTGATCCCAATCCGCTCCAAGATCGGCGGCGAAAGACGAGGACAGGCACCTTTCGAGCTGCCCCTCGCCTTCGGCCTCGGCGAAGGCGCCGACGCGCAGGCCCCTGTCGCCCGTGCCGTGGTCGGCCGCCTATCCGCCTCGACGCTGATCACCCTGGTGCTGGTGCCCGTCGTCTACTCCCTTTTTCACGCAGAGAGCAAGAAGCCGATCGACAACGGCCAGCGCGCGTCGCTCTGACCCCCTCTGTGACAGGGCCACGGGAGCCCCTGGCAATGAAAGACTTGTTGCCACAGGAGGAATCGAGTAATGGTCAAGGCCCTACCGCCCCTGATACACCTCGAACACCGTCTGACCCTCGATCACGGTGCCGACATTGCCCAGGAAATGCCGAGCTCGAAGACCACCGTCGCCATGGGCGGCACGGTCACCACGATGGATTGCGGGCGGTTCTGGCAGGCAACGGGCTCCGCGTGCACGCCCCCGAGGTTGCCCATGCCGCTGCCGCCGTAGATTTCCGCATCGGTGTTGAGCCGCTCGGCATAGAAACCCGGGGCGGGCACCCCGACGCGGTATCCCGGATGCGGATTGGGGGTGAAGTTGGACACCACCACCACCGGCGGCGCGCCAGGCTTCCCACGGCGCTCGAAGGCCAGGATCGAGTGGTCGGCGTCGTTGGCCTCGATCCAGGCGAAGCCTTCGGCCTCGCAGTCGCGCTGGTGCAGGGCCGGAGCCGCGCGATACAGGCGGTTAAGATCCCGCACAAGGCGCTGCACGCCGGCGTGCCAGTGCGTCTCCAGTGAATGCCAGTCGAGCCCCGCGTCGTGGTTCCACTCGCGCCCCTGGGCGAACTCGCCACCCATGAACATCAGCTTCTTGCCTGGATGGGTCCACATGAAGCCATAGTAAACCCGCAGATTGGCGAACTGCTGCCAGGCATCGCCTGGCATGCGGCCGATGAGAGAGCCCTTGCCGTGCACCACCTCGTCGTGGGACAGGGGCAAGACATAGTTCTCGCTGAAGGCGTAGGCGAGGCTGAAGGTGATCTGATTGTGGTGGTAGCGCCGGTAGACGGGATCCCGCTTCATATACTCCAGTGTGTCGTGCATCCACCCCATGTTCCACTTGTAGCCAAAGCCGAGCCCGCCGAGGTGTGTGGGGCGCGAGACCCCCGGCCAGGCGGTGGACTCCTCGGCGACGGTCATGGCCCCGGGGAAGCGTTCGTAGAGCAGCTCGTTGAACCTTCGCAGCATGTCGATGGCCTCCAAGTTCTCGTTGCCGCCGTAGCGGTTCGCGATCCACTCGCCGGCCCTGCGGCTGTAGTCGAGATACAGCATCGACGCCACAGCATCCACGCGCAGCCCGTCCGCGTGATAGCGATCCAGCCAGAACAGCGCGCTGTTAATCAGGAAATTACGCACCTCGTTGCGGCCGAAGTTGTAGATGAGCGTCTTCCAGTCCTGGTGGAAGCCCTGGCGCGGGTCGGCATGCTCATAGAGCGCGGTGCCGTCGAATACGATCAGGCCGTGGGGGTCGGCGGGAAAGTGCCCGGGCACCCAGTCGAGCAGCACACCGAGACCGCTGCGGTGGCAGGCGTCCACGAAAAAGCCGAAGTCCTCCGGCGTGCCGAAGCGGCTGGTGGGCGCAAACAGGCCGATGGGCTGATAGCCCCAGGAGCCGTCGAAGGGATGCTCGCTCACTGGGAGCAGCTCGATGTGGGTGAAGCCCATGTCCGAGACGTACGGGACGAGCTGCTCGGCCAGCTCGCGATAGCTGAGGAAGCGCTTGCCGTCCTCGCCGCGGCGCCAGGAGCCCAGATGTACCTCGTAGATGGAGATGGGCGCATCGCGGGCGTTCCGTGCCGTCTGTGAGCCGTACCAGTCGGCATCGGCCCAGTCGAAGCCGTCGACGCCTTGAACGACGGAGGCGGTGTTGGGCCGCAGCTCGGCCGCTCGGGCGTAGGGGTCGGCTTTCAGGGGCAGCAATTGTCCCTGGGAGCCCTTGATCTCGAATTTGTAGCGGGCGCCGGCCTCGACGCCGGGGACAAAGATCTCCCACAGTCCGGAGCCCGGATGCAAGCGCATGGGATGCCGGCGCCCGTCCCAGTCGTTGAAGTCGCCGACCACCGCCACCCGCCGCGCGTTGGGGGCCCACACGGAGAAGACGACCCCGGCAACGCCGTCCAGGATGGATTCATGGGCACCGAGCTCCTCGTAGGCGCGCAGGTGCGTACCTTCCCCCAGCAGGTACCGGTCCATCTCGCCAAGAGTGGGTGAGAAACGGTAGGGGTCCTCTGCCTCGTAGGTATGCCCGTTCTGCGCGATGCGCAGGCGGTACTTGAACGGCCGGGTACGGCCGCCGACGGTGCCCGCGAAGAACCCGTCCGGGTGCAGCCGTTCCAGGGATCCGACGGCCTTGCCGTTGCCCGCGTGGATCACCTCCACGGCCTCGGCGCCGGGCACGAAGGCCCGCACCACCAGGGTGCGGCCGGGCCCGGCGGCGTGCATGCCGCGCACCGCGAAGGGATCTTTATAGTCGGCGCCGACCACGCCGCGGATGATCTCGTCGGAAGGCACGATCTCCGAGAGGCTGGCGACGTGATCCAGCGCGGCCGCGTAGTCGCCGCGGAAGACCCGCATGCCGAGGGGTTCCACGATAAGGTGCTCACCGGCGCGCAGTGCTTCAGGACGGCGACCCGGCGTCACCTCGGTGTAGGAGTCATAGGTGCCTTGAATCTGCTCCAGCAGCACAGCCGGATCGACGCCCGCGGGGTGTTCGGTGGACGGATTGATGAGCAGCAGCGCGCAGCCCAGCTCGCCGGTCTCTCCGCCGAGCTGCAGGATGCACACCGGTGCGCCGAAAGGTGCGTCGAGCCGGACCTGTGGGCCTTCCGTATGCAACGAAGGGCAATCAGCCTTGAGTGCATTGGTCTCGGCGATGAAAGTGCTGATGTCAAAGCGCGGCGTCTCTCGCTCGCCGCGCGCCGCGCCCGGGGAGGTCGGGCGCCGGCTGAAGCCGAATTCGTAACCCATGGGCATCATGACGCCCGCCGAGAACAGGGCGGCGAAGAGATAGCGCAGGCGGTACTGGCGGGCGAGCTCGTCCGGCGCCTCGATGGTCAGCTGCGCTCCCAGGGGTTGCGAATCGAGGCTCTCCGGAAAGGCGATGGACGGTGCGAAACGGCGCAACGTCTCGTACTGATCCAGCAGCCAGGGGGAGTGAAAGTCCCACCAGCGGGCGCTGTTGAGCACGTAGTCGAACCCGGCCTCCGCCAGCGCGCGGACATCCTCTGGTGTGCACCCCAGCGTATCGGCGACGAGCAGCGTTTCGCTCGCGGCGCCACGTGCTCCGCCGAGCAGCTCGGTCCACACTTCGGCCGGAATTCGCGAGGCTTCGCGGCAGCGGAATCCCCGCACGCCGAGCTGCAGGCAATGGTGCAGATACTGCCGCCAATAGGCGATGAGTCCGGCGCGTGCGGCAGGTGCTTCGAAGTCGGCAATCGCGGGCGCGCCCGCCTGTCTGCTGTCCCCCGCCGGCGCGCCGGCGCAGTACCAGTCGGGATGCTCCGACGCCAGCGGTGCATCGGCGGCGCTCTGATAGATCGCGAGATCCATCATTACCTGCAAGCCCTGGCCCTGCGCCGCTGATATGAAACCGTTCAGGAGCTGGTCGGCGGACTTCGATGAGGCGCCCGCTGCCGCCGGGTGCAGAGCATACGGATCGCGCACCAGGTAGATGTTCTCCGTCGCCCCGGGCTGGTGGAAAGGCGCGAGCAGCACCCAGTCGAAGTTCATCGCGGCGATGCGATCGAGGTGCCCGTGCCAGTCCGCCCCTCCGGTACCCTCGATGGGTCCCGCGAGCAGCGAAAACAGGTGGTAGATTCTTGGATCCGCAATCATCTAAGGCTCCCAACGAGATGTGCCGTTTCCCCAAGCAAATGGACAGTCATATTGTGCGCGCCAGCACCATTAACTGGTACGGTTCCATGATCAGCTCCGCCGTCGCTGTGATGGCGCGACCTGCCACCAGATCGATGACCGTCTTGCGAAGTCCCATCTGCCGCAGCTTGCGCGCCTCCAGGCGCTGCTCTTGCTCGCTGAAGTTCGCCAATACCAGCACCATGTTCTGATCGTGGTGCCTGAAGTAGCCGAAAACGTGTTTGTTGCCGGAATCGAGAATCTCCGTCTCCCCACGGGTGAAGGCGAGATTTTGGATGCGGAGCTGGATGAGGCGCAGCAGTCCCATGTAGATACGCCCCGGCACCGTTTCCGGATTGCGGCGCTGCTCCGCACGCTCGCTGTCGAATTTGCCCCTGTGCAACCAGCGCGAATCCCCGATCTTGTCCGCATCCTGTTCGTAACCGTAATCGTTCAGGGTTCCGATTTCATCACCCAGGTAAATGAGCGGTATACCGCCGATCGTGATAATGATGCCGTGGAGCAGAAGCAAGCGGCGTATTCCGAACTCGAGCTCTTTTTCGTCATCCTCATCGAGTGCCTTCTCGATGCCCGTCAGAGAGGCGCAGGTGCCCGAGACGCGGGCATCGCCCGTCTGGAGATTCTCCTGGAAGGGGGCGCCGCGCGAGAAGCTGCCCTTAAACTTTCCGGTGTAGAACTTCGTTAAAAATCGACGGTGCTCGTCGGGATTGAACCCAATAGCTTCCACGTCGTCATTGGCGAACGCCCAGCCGATATCGTCGTGACACCGGACGTAATTGACCCAACTGCAGCCCGGCGGCAGCTCGAAACGGTGCTGCATGGCGTGCCGCAGGACGCGCACGTCCCTTGTTGCCAGGGCTTCCCAGAGCAACGCCATCAGGCCCGGGTTATAGGAGAGCTGGCATTCCTCCATGCTCACGTATTTGACCACCTCGTCGGGGTGTACGATGGCCTCGGACTTGAACACCATGGCGGGCGCTGCGATGCTCGCCAGCGCATTGAACGCCTGGATGATCCAGTGCGCCTCGGGAAGGTTTTGGCAATTCGTTCCCAGCTGCTTCCAGATGAATGCAACAGCGTCGAAGCGCAAAATCTCCACGCCCTGGTTGGCGAGGAAGAGCATCTCTTCCATCATGCGGGTGAAGAGTGCGGGATTTTCGTAGTTAAGATCCCACTGGAAGTTGTAGAAAGTCGTCCAGACCCATTTCTTGAGGCGGGGCCTGTAGGTGAAAGCGCCGGGCCGATCGTCCGGAAACACCTCGCCCATGCTGCGCTCGAACGCGTCCGGCATCTCGCGATTGGGATACATGCGGTAATACGCCTGGTGTTCCGCATCTCCCGCCAGGGCGCGTTGGGCCCATTGGTGCTCGTCGGACGTGTGATTAAAGACGAAGTCCAGCACCAGCGAAATGCCGCGGTGGCGTAGCTCCGTGGTGAGCGCCGCGAGATCGTCCATGGTTCCAAGCTCTTCCATCACCTCGCGGTAACTGCTCACCGCATAACCGCCGTCGTTGTCCCCTGAGGGAACCTTGAAAAGGGGCAACAGATGCAGGTAGGTTATGCCGAGTTCGGTCAGATAGGGGATCTTATCGCGCAGTCCCTGGATATCCCCGGCGAACGCGTCCACGTAACACACTGCGCCGACCATGCGGTGCGACTGATACCAGTTGGGGTCCGCGGACCGTAGGGCGTCGAGGGCTTTGAGCTCGTCGGACCGCGCCATCCACATTTCCGTGGCCGACGCGAGAATGCTCTCCAAATGGTAGAAGAAGTCGTACCGATCGCTGTACAAGTCATGCAGCCGCTCGAAAAGACGCGGAAAGTGCGTCTTCAATCGCTGTACGTAAGCTTCCCACTCGACAGGAGCGACCTGGTCTTTAAATCGCGCTTCGATCCGCGGAAGCACGCGCCCCAGCGAGGCTACACTTTCCCGGCCCATCCAGGTTGCGTCTCTTCTCGTTACCGGCATGGCAGTCACCCTCAGTCTTCATTGATTCAAATGGCATGAAGGATTCACAGGCGGCGCTGCGCCGGGACGTTGTCCGGCAAGTCCAGCATGCAGCGCCGACATCCAATTACGACGGTTGCGTTAACAAGATCGAGTTGGACCCCGTACCTGTTGCGACCTCCATGATTGAATGGGGTGACCGTCGGCGATGTACAGCAGTGCAGCCCGCTCCGGGTAAAGGAGCTATCCTTTCGTCAAGGCCCTGACTGTGCAGAAAACGGCGGCCGCCACCCAAAACAAAATGAACACTGTGGGGGCAAAACGGGAAAACGCCAGGCTGTGTGCATGGTCCCGATCTTCCCGCAGGTCTGCTGCTGCGCCGGGTATCGGGTCTCGATCGATGGCCAGATCCCGAAGTGATTCGGATTGCTGGTGGAGCGAGCGCTGCTTAAGCAGCCATTTTTCCAGCGCGCGATGGGCGGCGTCGATCGGCTCGGCCAATATTCGCGCGAGTAGTATGCCGCGGCCGGCGATCAAGTATTCGGCTGCCAGCACCGTACGAAAGTCAGCGGCCGTGTTAAGGATGGCGAAAGGAACGACGAGAAAGGACTGGCAAAACACCAGCATCGTCGAGCGCATGCCCAACAGACTGAATTCGTGCTTGACTTCGTCCCGGTAAAAGCGCAGCTTCTCCAAATCGGAGATTTCACTGGTCGAAAGTCCGTTGGCGCACTGACGTTCGATGTCTTGATTCGTTTTCTCCCCGTTCATCATGGAAGGCTCCGAGCTACGATTCACGAATGCATCTCTTCCGCAGCATTATAAAATGTAGCTGCGGCGTTGTATAGTTAATATAGTTCACGAAGAAATCATGGTAAGGCACTGATAGCCGGAGTGTCGCCGTGCTACCGAACATATCGCCGCCCGATCGCCTGCATCATACGCGCCGGTAAGGTCTCGTCGCACGGCGTAACCAATAAGGTGAACGTGATTCGTCATCATCACATATGCATGGACCGCACAACCAGAGCAGCTCGCGCCCTCCTGAAGGGCCTCCAGATACCTTGCGTAGCTCCCATCCGAGAACAATTCGGGCTGTCGATTGCTTCCCCGTTGTACGATATGAAGCGGCACACGCGGAGCCACAATTCGCGGCAGTCGATAACAAAACGGATTAAGAAAGCTGCTCTGACCGCGTAGACCAGTAGCTCGATCGCCTTTGGCTCGATCCGTACGGTTTCCCGGTCCCGGTCCAGCTTGCCTTCCAACGGATAGACCAGCCAGTCCCCGACGCGCAGAGCCTGCGGCTGATTGTCCTCCATTGCGCCAGTCACTTAGCAGTTTCCCCGTGTTTCGGACGTAGCTCGGTCGGGACTTCCACCAACAATCTCGCCAATACTGATCTCGACGGCACATCAATCCCCCACCAAGGAGGCCGATCCATGCCCAAGCTACGGAAATCGTCGATCAGCCGCCACGGGTTGGGAAGTCCCCGGTAATCTCTGTCGGTATTCTCGTGCAGGGCGGCGAGGCCCTCGTCGAACCAGCGCGGCAGAGGCATGTCCCAGAACATCGGCGCGTGAACGAGTTCGTGCCGAAAAGTGCCGAAGAAACCGGGCGGGGCACGGAACACCACCGCCTGCCGCGGTCGTCGACGCGATGCCGCTCGACAGGATCAGGAAGCCCGCCAGCAGGATGAGTCGATTCGACATGGCGTTCCCTCTCGCTTCTTTATGCTACAAGCGGAGACGGTAACCGGGAAGGCGGGGGTGGATCCTCGGGCGGTGAGAGCGGGCCCGCGTGGCGATCACGCGGGCCCGCCCGGACTGCGGCGCGGGGCCGCTAAGGGTCCGTCACTGCTTCTTGCTCTTCTCCAGGTCCACCAGCTCCTGCAGCAAGGCTTCGATCTTGGCCAGGTGTGCCTCCATCCGGGCCATGTGCTCCATGCGCGACTGGAAGTGGTGCTGCATCATGTCGGGTTTCATCATGCCGCCCATAGGGCCGCGCATCATGGGCATGCCACCATAGGGCTGGCCGCCCATCGGCATGTTGTAGCCCTGGTAGCCCTGCTCATTGCTCCGCATGGGCATGTTACCCTGAGGGCCTTCCATGGGCATGTAGCCGTAGCCCTGCTCGCTGTCCATCGGCGGCATGCCGCCCTCCTCCATACGCGAGGTGTGCTCGGCACCGGTCATGGGCGTCTCGCCCCGATATCTGCCCGGGGCAGGCATGCCGCCCTGCGGCGCGCCACGCATCGGCATCTGACCCTGCTGACCGCCCAAGGGCATCCCGCCATGGGGACCCCCCACCATGGGCATCTGTCCGGGATGAGTTCTCATGGGCATGCCACCCTGGGGACCGGCTGCCGAGGGCGTCGCGACAGTCGGCGCGGCACCAGCCGCGGCAGCCGCGGCAGCCGGTGTGGCCGCGGGGCCCGCCGGCGGGGGCGCAGGAGCCACGGCAGCAGCGGCCGGCTGGGCGGCCTCCCCGGTCGATTCGGCCGTGGCCGGAAGGGAGACTGTCGCCGCCAGGACGCTTGCTGCAATAAGCTTCAGTGCTGTCATCGTCTCATTCTCCTCTGTGCTGGTTGTTCCGCCTTGTCAGCGGGATTCTGCATAGTGCTCATGGGCCGGAGATCGGAGATCCTCGGGCGTGGTCCCCCGGGCCGCGGAGGCTGCCGGACCCGGGTCTGTGGGGCTGCGTGAAAGCCGGTATGGCCCGGATTCCGCACCCGGCCTCGCCAACGCGAGGCGGCCGCGGCGGCGGCCGCTGCGCAAGCCTAGTCCTGTCCTCACGTGATCGAGAGGCCTCTGCCGGAAAGTCGTGACTTCCGCCAACCCCGAAGGGATGAGGCGCAAGGATGCGCCGAACCGGGATCGGACTCAACCCCGCCCATTGCCATTCGACAGCGGACAACGGGCTCTCGCGCGCCCGGGGCCTGCGCCTCCGGCACTCCCGCCTCAGTCGCGGAGCACCGCGGTGATGATGTCGGCGATGTCCTCATACAGATCCCGGAGAAAATGGTCCGCTCCGTCGAGCACCACGAGCCGAACGCGAGGGTAAACCGGTAATCGCGGTCCTGCTGCCCGACGCGCCCAACAAGTCCGAGCGGCCCCTGTTTCTGCGCAACCGCACCTGGGTCGATCTGCGGGCGGATTCCTCGGAACAGGGCATCGACCGGCTGATCTGGGGCATCACCGGCAACAAACCCGAGTCCCTGCGGGTGGGGGTCCTCGACTATAGGCAACCCATTTGTCGGGCCCGCTTTGCAGATTTTGGGCTGATGCCGTTGCCGGCATCTCCAACCCGTTGCTGGCTCGCGGCAGAGGCGCTTCAGCCAAACACTTTTCGAACGATCACAGTTTAACCTAGAAACCGCCGTTGGACGGCCGCCAGGGTGCGTGCGGCGTGGTGTCTGGCAAGGTGAGAGCGGACCGTTCGATCCAGTGAATCGACGCAACCGCTCGAACACGAGGCGGACTAAATCGCCGGGAGCGATTCGAACAGCGATAGCTGGCCCGCAGGGCGAAGGGCAGGATGCCCGGAGTAATAGCTCATCTATTGCTCATCGCCTCCTGCGATTCGCCTCCGTCCTGGAGGCTGGCGCGAAAAAACGCTCCCGGCGTTTTATTGCTCATCGCCTCCTGCGATTCGCCTCCGTCCTGGAGGCTGGCGCGAAAAAACGCTCCCGGCGTTTTTTTCCAACGAGTTGTAACGCCGCCAGGCGCCGTGCCGTGCGTGCCCTGGTGGTCGCGGTGCCGTCGGCACTCCGGCGGTGCGGCCGGCTGGGCGGCGTGCCGGCGCGCTCCACCTGGTCACCGGCACGCGCTCGCTCGCCGGCCATGTCGAGCAGCTGGTCCTTGACCGAAGAGCTACCGCTGTCGACGAGCAGGATGGCCGGCCGGGCGGGCAGTGTGGTCTGGCTCACCCGTGCGCATCAGTCGGCCAGCTCGACCTCCATCGGCTTGACGTGCCAGATGTCCTCGCAGTACTCGCGCACCGCCCGGTCGGAGGAGAAGCGGCCGATGCGCGCGACATTGAGGATGGACTTGCGATCCCATTCGGTCGGGTCGAGCCAGCAGCGGCCGACCTGCTCCTGGCAGGCCACGTAGGACTCGAAGTCCTTGAGCAGCAGGTAGGGGTCGCGATCGAGGAGCTGGTCGATCAGCGGGCGGAACAGCGTCTGATCGCCGCGGGAGAAGAGCCCCGAGCCCAGCGCCTCGAAGATGGTCTGCAGCAGCGGGCTCTGCTGGTAGATCTCGCGCGGATGGTAGCCCGCCGCCCAGGTCTCGGCGACCTCGGTGGCGGTCAGGCCGAACAGGAAGAAGTTGTCCTCGCCCACCGCCTCGCGGATCTCGACATTCGCACCGTCCAGGGTGCCGATGGTGAGCGCCCCGTTCATGGAGAACTTCATGTTGCCGGTCCCTGACGCCTCCTTGCCGGCGGTGGAGATCTGCTCCGAGAGGTCGGCCGCCGGGTAGATGCGCTGGGCGGTCTTGACGTTGAAGTCGGGCACGAAGAGCACCCGCAGGTAGCCGTTGACCTCGGGATCGCGGTTGACTACGTCGGCGACGGCGTTGATCAGCTTGATGATGAGCTTCGCCATCCAGTAGCCCGGCGCTGCCTTGCCGCCGAGCACGAAGGTGCGGGGCGCGGGTGTGAAGGAGCGGTCCTGCTTGATGCGGCAGTACAGACTGAGGATGTGCAGCAGGTTGAGGTGCTGGCGCTTGTACTCGTGGATGCGCTTGACCTGGATGTCGAAGAGGGTTGCGGGATCGACCGTGACCCCGAGCTGGGCGCCGAGCCAGCCCGCGAAACGCGTCTTGGCCTCGTGCTTCGCCAGGTGCCAGCCCTGCCGGAAGGCGGGGTCGTCCACCAGGTCCTCGAGGGCGCGTAGCTGGTCGAGGTCGCGCTTCCAGCCGGGGCCGAGGGTGTGGGTGAGCAGCCGGCACAGCGACGGGTTGGCGAGCGCGAGAAAGCGCCGTGGCGTGACGCCGTTAGTCTTGTTGCTGAACTTCTCCGGCCACAGCTCGGCGAAGTCCCGCAGCACGGTGCTTCTGAGCAGCTGTGTGTGCAGCCTTGCCACGCCGTTGATCGCGAAGCTACCCACACAGGCCAAGTGTGCCATCCGGACACAGCGTCTGTTGGAATCGTCGATCAGCGACAGGCGGCGGACCCGCTGCTCGTCGCCGAAGAGTTGCATTCGCACCTCGTCGAGGAAGCGCCGGTTGATCTCGAAGATGATCTCGAGGTGGCGCGGCAGGACGCGGCGGAACAGCGCCTCCGGCCAGGTCTCCAGCGCCTCGGGCAGCAGGGTGTGGTTGGTGTAGGCGAAGGTCTGGCGGGTGATGTCCCAGGCCTCGTCCCAGGGTAGCAGGTGATCGTCGACCAGCAGTCGCATGAGCTCGGCCACCGCGATGGCGGGGTGGGTGTCGTTGAGCTGGGCGACGAACTTGCGCTGGAATCCGTCGACCGACCCGGCCTCGCGCAGGTGAATCCGCAGCATATCCTGCAGCGAGCAGGAGACGAAGAAGTACTGCTGCTTGAGCCGCAGCTCCTTGCCGGCCTCGGGCTCGTCGTTGGGATAGAGGACCTTGCTGAGGTTCTCGGCCACCACCATGTCGCCGACCGCCCCGTAGTAGTCCCCGGTGTTGAAGGCCTGGAAGTTGAACGACTCGCGCGGCTCGGACGTCCACAGGCGCAGCAGGCTAACGTTGGCCACGCCGTAGCCGAGGATCGGCGTGTCGTAGGCCTTGCCGTAGACAGTGAGCTCCGGCTGCCAACCGACCCTCAGCCCGCCTTGCTCGTCGGTGTAGTGCTCGGTATGGCCGCCGAGCTTCACCGGGAAGCGCAGCTTGTTGCGCGGCAGCTCCCAGGGGTTGCCGTCGCGCAGCCAGGCGTCGGTCACCTCCACCTGCCAGCCGTCGCGGATCTCCTGGTCGAAGATGCCGTACTCGTAGCGGATGCCGTAGCCGATGGTCGGTATCCCCAGGGTCGCGAGCGAGTCCATGTAGCAGGCCGCCAGACGACCGAGCCCACCGTTGCCCAGACCCGGCTCCTCCTCCTGCTCCAGCAGCTGGTCGAGGTCGAAACCGAGCTCGTCGAGCGCCTGGGTCACATTGTCCAAGATGCCCAGATTGAGCAGGTTGTTGCCGGTATGTGGGCCGAGCAGGAACTCGGCGGAGAAGTAGCAGACAGTGCGCGCCTGGGTCTCCTTGTAGCGACGTGCCGAGCGCATGAAGCGCTCGAGCAGCCGGTCGCGAATGGTGTAGGCCAGGGCCATGTAGTGGTCCTGGAGGGTGGCGGCGTGGAAGGGCCGGCCGAGCAGGGCGAAGCGGTTGTCCATGATGGCCCGCTTCAGCAGCTCGACGCTGGTCCCGGTGCGGGTGTGCTCTTTGGAGGACGGCCTCTGGGTCTCGGGCCCTGGAATAGCGCTCATGGTCGTTCCTCCGAATGTCGGTCAGCGCCCCACGGGCTGCAGCGGGGGGCCCTTGTGATCGGCTCTCCGTCCATCACAAAGGCCAGGTCCAGTCGGCCACCTCCGGCTTGTCGATCCCGTGCTCGTGAGCATAGTTGCGGCAGTCGATCTGCATGTCGCGGAGTCTCTCCTTGACGTGCGCGCCGGCCACCTGCAGCCGCGGCACCCGGTTGATCACGTCGATGGCCAGGCTGAAGCGGTCTATCTCGTTGTTGATGGCGAGTTCCAGGGGCGTGTTGATGTTGCCCCGCTCCTTGTAGCCGCGCACGTGAAGATTCTTGTGGTTGGTCCGCCGGTAGGCCAGCCGATGGATCAGCCAGGGGTAGCCGTGGAAGTTGAAAATCACCGGCCGGTCGATGGTGAAGAGGCTGTCGAAGTCGCGGTCCGACAGGCCGTGCGGGTGCTCGCCGGCCGGGGTCATCCGGAACAGGTCCACGACGTTGATGAAGCGGATCATCAGGTCGGGGAAGTGCTCCCGGAGCAAAGCGGTGGCGGCCAGGGCCTCCTTGGTCGGGATGTCGCCGCAGCCGACCATCACCACGTCGGGCTCACAGCCCTGGTCGCTGCTCGCCCACTCCCAGATCCCGAGTCCCTTGGTGCAGTGGCGAATCGCGGCGTCCATGTCGAGATACTGCAGGTGCTGCTGCTTGTCGCAGACGATGACGTTGATGTCGCTGCGGCTGCGCAGGCAGTGGTCGGCTACCGAGAGCAAGCAGTTCACGTCCGGTGGCAGGTAGATCCGGGTCACCTCCGGGCTCTTGTTGACCACCACGTTCAGGAAGCCGGGGTCCTGATGGGTGAAGCCGTTGTGGTCCTGGCGCCAGACCGTCGAGGTGATCAGCAGGTTGATCGACGGCACCGGTGCCCGCCAGGGGATCTGCTCGCAGATCGCCAGCCACTTGGCGTGCTGGTTGTACATGGAGTCGATGATGTGGACGAAGGCCTCGTAGGTAGCGAAAAAGCCGTGCCGGCCGGTGAGGACGTAGCCCTCGTACCAGCCCTCCAGGGTGTGCTCGGAGAGCATCTCCAGCACCCGGCCATCGGGCGAGAGCTCACCGCCGTCGGCGTCCTCTGGCAGGTAGTCGGCCAGCCAGAGCTTCTTCGACACCTGGTACACGGCGTCGAGCTTGTTCGAGGTGTTCTCGTCCGGCCCGAACACCCGGAAGTTGTCCATGTTGTCGCGCATGATGTCGCGCAGCATGGCGCCGAGCGGCTTGGTGTTCATCGCGCTGCCCTGCGCCGGCTTGGGCACGGTCTGCGCGTAGTCGCGGAAGTCCGGCAGGCGCAGGTCACGGCGCAGCAGGCCGCCGTTGGCGTGCGGGTTGGCGCTCATGCGCATCGTCCCTCTCGGCGCCAGGGCCTTGAGCTCCGCCACCAGCCTCCCGGTGGCGTCGAACAGATCCTCCGGACGGTAGCTGCGCAGCCAGTCCTCCAGCTGCCTCAGGTGGGCCGGGTTGTCGTGCATGCCCGAGAGCGGCACCTGGTGGGCGCGCCAGAAGCCCTCGACCTTGTGGCCGTCCACCGCCTTGGGACCCGTCCAGCCCTTGGGCGTTCGCAGCACGATCATGGGCCAGTGGCCGCGCGTGGCCTCGCCCGAGTCGCGCGCCTGGCGTTGGATCGCGCGGATCTCGGCGAGGCATCGATCGAGGGTCGCGGCCATCTGCTGGTGCATCGCGGCCGGGTCCGCGCCCTCGACCAGGTGCGGCGTCCAGCCGTAGCCGCGGAACAGGCTTGCCAGCTCGTCGTTGGGGATGCGTGACAGGAGGGTCGGGTTGTTGATCTTGTAGCCGTTGAGGTGGAGGATCGGCAGCACGGCGCCGTCGCGGATGGGGTTGAGGAACTTGCTCGAGTGCCAGGAGGTCGCCAGCGGGCCGGTCTCGGCCTCGCCGTCGCCGACCGCCACGGCGACCAGCAGGTCCGGGTTGTCAAAGGCCGCACCGAAGGCGTGGGAGATGGAGTAGCCGAGCTCGCCGCCCTCGTGGATCGAGCCGGGGGTCTCGGGCGTGCAGTGGCTGCCGATGCCCCCCGGGAAGGAGAACTGCTTGAAGAAGTGCCGCATGCCCTCCTCGTCCTCGCTCTTGTCCGGGTAGATCTCCGAGTAGGTGCTCTCCAGATAGACCGGACCGAGCACACCGGGCGCACCATGGCCGGGACCGGCGAGGAAGATGGTCTCCTGGCCCTGCTCCCTGATCAGGCGATTGAGGTGGACATACATGAATGAGAGGCCCGGACTCGAGCCCCAATGCCCCAGCAGCCGCTTCTTGATGTGCTCGGGCCGCAGCGGCTCACGCAGCAGCGGGTTATCCTGCAGATAGATCATGCCCGCGGCAAGGTAATTGCATGCGCGCCAGTAGGCGTCGATCTTGGCCGCTTGCTCGGCCGTCAGCGGGATCGTTGCGGGCGTATCGGCTGGCGTAAAGTCGTTCATGGGACTGCCCCAGGGGTTGTGAGTGGGTGACGAAGCAACGCTATGCCCTGCAGCTTTCCGCCGCGTGACCATCATTAAACACTTATACGCCCCAAAGCAAAGCGATCCTTGTCGACGATCACGCGGCGTTGGTGCCGGCGTGAAGATTGTAGACGATGGGTGGCCGAGCTATCGCTCTCTACGAACGTGCGACGGCGCTCGGCGAGGTCTCCGTCGTACGGAGTCCCAAATGGAGGCGACCATTCGGCGGCGGCGGCGGGAGATCCTGTTCGTGCCGCTGATGGCGGAGCGCCAGGAGAGGGTTGCACATCTCACCGGAACGTTGGATCATCTGGACGAGACGCTGCCAGAGTTGGCGCGGCCCGGTCAGGCGTTGCGACCGGAGGAGATCCTCGAGGAGATTGAGGTGATGTTGCCGGGTGCGGAGGAGTTGGCGAGGTCGGGGGTCGGGTGAGCGTTGCGGCGGGTTCTTTGCACCGATCCACTATCGCCGAAAGCAAGAAACAAGACCCCTTCGCCACCTCTCCGCCTTCGACGGTTGAAAGCAAATTCCTATTCCTGGGCCTGCCTGGGCCGCTGCCCTCTTTTCAGGCTGGAGCAGCTGCAAGCAAGTCCCTATCCCTTTGGGAGGAAACCCCTTTGCCAAATACAACATCGCCGCTCACCAGAACTGCTCACATCACGCTCTATGGGAGTCTGCTGCTAGCTGCAATTGCTCTGCCCACCGCAGCGTTAGCCACCAACGGCTATATTCCACATGGCTTCGGGACCGCCTCCAAAGGCATGGCCGGAGCCGGTTCGGCACTCCCGCAGGATACAATCTCCGTGTATGCGAATCCAGCCGGCTTGGCTCGCCTGGGCACACGGAGGGATCTGGGCCTGGAGTTCTTTTTTCCGAATCGCGAATACCAGGCAAACAACGACAAGAAACCGTTTCCGTTGGACCCGATACCCTTTTTTATATCACCAGGGAACTACGAAAGCGATAATGGTCTGTTCCTCATACCTTCGTTTGGAATGAACTGGAAACTCGACGACAAGAGCGCCTTAGGTCTTACCCTCGTCGGACACGGAGGAATGAATACGGAATTCGACACGAAAACGTTCAGGAATTTCAACATTACCGGACTGTTTCGTGCGCGCTCACCGACTGGCGTGGATCTGATACAAGTCGTTACGGGCCTGACGTACGCTCGTCAGCTTACGCCTCGCCATGCCGTCGGTATCACGCCATTATTTGCCGCCCAAACCATTGTAGTGCGCGGTTTACAGCCGTTCGGTGTGCAAGGTCCGGGCGGGTATGGCCTGTTTTCTGAGAGCCCTGATAATGTCACGAACAAGGGTCGTGACTATGGCTTCGGAGGCGGTTTCCGTATCGGTTGGCTCGGGACACTGCACGAGCGCCTGGACGCGGCCGTGTCGTTTCAAAGCAGGCTTTGGATGACGAAATTCGACCGATACAAGGGTTTGCTCGCGGAGCACGGTGACTTCGACATTCCGCCCATGCTCAACGTCGGTTTGGCATTTAAAATTACACCAAGATTGACCTTGGTCGGTGATTACCAACGTATCTGGTACAGTGATATAGAGTCTCTGAACAACCAGAATGATATTTCCATACTGCAGATTTTGAGTGACCCGAACAAGCGCTTGGGCGCCGACGGCGGCGGCCTTGGTTTCGGTTGGGAAGATGTGAATGTATATAAGATCGGGTTGCAGTACACTTTGAATAATTCATGGGTTCTCCGAGGAGGATTCAGCCATGCCGATAAGCCCTGGGGTGGCGCCAATACCCTCTTCAACGTGCTCGCCCCCGCCACTACGACGGATCACGCCTCGTTAGGATTTACTTATGCGGTCGACAAGCACAGCGACATTGTGTTTGCGTATACGCATGCCTTTAAGAGCAAAATTAAGGGGACTAGTCAGTTCACCGGTTCGCAAACGGGCCATGTACAAATGTATCAGGACGACGTGGAAGTGAGTTGGGCATATAAGTTTTAAGATCTGCGCGGTAGTAACTATCCACCGGCAGAGCCGGTGGCTTGACGAATGCTGGCCTCTCAAAGGGGCTTATTCGCGATCGGAAAGTCAAAACACCGCGGCCCCTGAGTGTGGAGCTACAATTCCCACGGTTCGCTCCTCGCTCGCCGGTCCGCCTGCCTACGGGGGAATCTCGAAGCCACACTCCCGGTACTGTCAAACTTCGGCTGTCTCCCCGGCATAGCCGAGGGTTTTCCCCGGGGGCACCTATATGGCCCTGCACAATTGGACCCGATCGCTTTCCCAGGGTATTCTCAGCTACGCAGCAGCACCCGCTGGGACTTCGCAGAGCCTATCTCTCGAACGCACCGCTGTCGATGCAGCCCTCCAATGGGCCGCCGGGATTGGCCTCCGCGGGTGGCCGCTCCTCAACGAGCCTAGAGACCATCATCATTCCTGCGACGATTCCCATCGACGTCCGGAGTACCGCCCACCTGCTGTTGGGGACCCCGGGAGCGATGCAAACCGTCAACCTGAAAAGCGCAGTTAGCTGTTAGCAATTAGCCGTTAGCTATTGATTGAATTGCCAAAATGGCGGCCCCGGCCGCTCACCCGGCGAGAGAGACCCGCGGCGGACCCCGAGCGAGCTAACTTGCGAATTTGGCTAAGCTAATGGCTAACTGCTTTTTCTAGGATCAAGCGCTTTGAGCCCGACCGAAGAACCCAGGTTCCGCGAGGCTCTTCACTTCCCTCAATCAAGTGGCGGGCCGGCTCCGATTCGCGGCGAGAGGTGGTGGCGTGCGGCTATGGGCGAACTGCCCTACTACGTTGGCGCTGCAGCTGCTAATATTACAACAGGCCACGCGCCACGAAGGCCGATGTCGCCTTAAAGGAAGCCCAGGCCACGCGACGGCCCCTTGCAGGTTGCAGGGGCCGTCGCCCATGTTTGCTCGGACCCGCTGTCGACCCTAGCCTTCCAGCGGCCTCGCCGCTGTCTTTCCGCTTGATGGTGGACCGGTAAACGACATCGCTCGCCTGTCGATCGCAGACCTATCCAAGGTGGCGCCTGTTGGTGGTGGCTGGTCGCTGGAAGCTGGCCGCTGGTAGCTGATACCCGCTCTTGCCATTGCCTCTACCTCTTGTCAAAATTCGATCAATCGTCAATGCCGATTGGTTATCATGAACCTGCGAGACTTCCGCTATTTCATTGCCGTGGCCGACACCCGCCACTTCGGGCGTGCCGCCGAGCGCTGCTTCGTCAGCCAGCCCACCCTTTCGGGCCAGATCAAGAAGCTGGAGTCCGAGCTGGGTGTCTCGCTGTTCGAGCGAACAAACAAGTCCGTGTCCCTCACCCCGATCGGCGAGCAGCTGCTGGCCCATGCACGACGTTGCGTGGAAGAGGCCGACGCCATCACCGAGCTGGCCCAAGTCTACAAGGATCCCATGGCGGGACCCTTGAAGCTGGGCGCCATCCCCACCATCAGCCCCTATCTGATGCCCTTGATCCTGGCGCCCCTACGGGCCAACTACCCGCATCTCCGGTTGATCCTTTCCGAAGAGATCACCGATCTGCTGATACAACGTCTCACCAATCACGAGATTGACGCCGCTTTGATCGCGACCCCGGTCGACGACCCGAGCCTGACAGCCCTGCCGCTGTTCGACGAGCCCTTCTGGCTCGCCCATCCCCGGGACCACCCCTTGTACGCCAAGGATGAGATCACCGAGGAAGATCTCGAAGACCTCGAGCTGCTGCTCTTGGCCGACGGGCACTGTCTCGCCCGACAGGTCATGGAGGTCTGCCATTTAGCGGAGCGGCGCGAGGCCGGAGCCATGGCCGATCTGCGTGCCTCCAGCCTCGATACCCTGCTGCAGCTAGTCGGCGCCGGCTTCGGCTCGACCCTGGTCCCCGCGCTGGCGGTGCGCGCGCCCTGGATGACCGACACGGGGGTCATCGCCCGCAAGCTGTCCGTGCCCGACGCATCCCGGCGGGTTTCGTTGGTGTGGCGACGAAGCTTCCCGAGGGCGGCAGCGCTGGAGGTCATCACCTCCACCATCCTGGCCAAGCTGCCCAACACGGTGATCAAGCTGGGCTGAGCCACGAGACAACTTGCGGGATGTGCTCCTGGTCCGATTCCAAAAGCGCTTCCGACGCCCGGGAAACTTTCTCGCCGCCGCCGGGTCTCTTTGTGTATCGCAAGCGTGCCCAGCGGCCCGTCTGCGATTCCGCGATTGGGCTTCCTGTTCAATTCGGACTCTTCTTGGACATAGCTATCTAGCTTGCGCCGATGCCGCCCCCGGCATCGGCCTTTTTTTGTCCTTTTTCAGGGCGAAAATTCCCGGTTTGCACCGTAATGAGTCAATCTGCCTGCACAGTCTTGATGCGTGGCCACAAAAATCGACCACACGTTGTACCAGAGTACGGCATGTTTATTGCTCGCTAGCGGGCACCATTTCCCAAGCCGACAGGTCAGGTGTTCACCATGCGCGTTTCGATTTCCACTCTTCTCCTATGGACCGCCCTCGGGGCACTGCTGATGCCCGGACTGGCCTTCGCCGACCAAGCGACCATGAGCGATGGGAATACTGCCTGGATACTCACGGCCACCGCGTTGGTGCTATTCATGACCCTGCCGGGCCTGGCTCTCTTCTACGGCGGTCTGGTGCGCAGCAAGAATGTGCTGTCAGTGCTGATGCAGTGCTTCGCCATCGCCGGCACAGTGTCCATCCTCTGGCTGGTTGTCGGCTATAGCCTGGCGTTCGGAACGGGCAACCCCTGGATCGGCGATTTCAGCCGGGTCCTTATGGCCGGCGTCGGCCGCGATTCGCTGTCCGGGGATATTCCCGAATCTCTGTTCATGTTGTTCCAGATGACCTTCGCCATCATTACCCCCGCCCTGATCATAGGCGCCTATGCCGAGCGCATGAGGTTCTCGGCCATGCTCCTGTTCAGCGCGATCTGGCTGCTGGTGGTCTACGCCCCGGTCACCCACTGGGTCTGGGGCGGCGGCTGGCTCCAGACCCGGGGTCTCTACGACTTCGCGGGCGGCACCGTGGTGCACATCACCGCCGGCGTCTCTTCCCTGGTGGCTGCCTTGGTGATAGGCCCGCGCAAAGGCTTTCCCGAGACGCCCATGATGCCCCACAACATGACCATGACCATTGCGGGCGCGGGCATGCTCTGGGTGGGCTGGTTCGGCTTCAACGGCGGCAGCGCTCTGGCCGCCGATGGAAACGCCGCCATGGCGATGCTGGTGACCCATATCGCCGCATCCGCCGGGGCCATGACCTGGATGCTCATCGAGTGGAAGCGCTTCGGCAAGCCTTCCGCCCTGGGTGCGGTCACCGGGATGGTCGCGGGACTCGGCACCATCACCCCGGCGTCTGGGTTCGTCGGGCCCGCGGGTGCGCTGGTGATCGGCCTGATGGCAGGGGGGATCTGCTTCACCGCCACCCAGTATGTCAAGCGGGTGCTCAAGATCGACGACTCCCTGGACGTCTTCCCGGTGCACGGGGTTGGAGGGACGCTGGGCACTCTGATGGCGGGCGTCTTTTCCGCCACCTCCCTCGGTGTCTTCAGCGGCTACGGTTTTGCCGACGGGATAGACAGCATGGGTGGTCAGGTCTCGGTCCAGCTCATGGGGGTGGTCAGCACCGTCGTCTATACGTCCGCCGCCACCTGGGTGATCCTCAAGGTCGTCACCTCGCTCACAGGCGGACTGAGGGTCGACCACGACCAGGAGATCGAAGGTCTGGATATCGTGCTGCACGAGGAGCGAGGCTACGACAACATCTACTGAGGCGATATCCGGTAGGGTCTTTCCGGCGATCGCCTGGGCCGCGAGGCTGATGCGCACGAACCTGCGGATGGACGCGTCATCCTCGACCAAGATGCAATGCCCGGCGCTGCTCATGACCCCTCGGGGACCTCGTCCGGCGCCGGCAGCCAAGTGCGCATACAGGTGCTCCGGGCGCCCTTGTCCTCGGAGGCGCACACCTTGCCGCTGTGGGCACCGCAGCCCCTGCCCCAGCGAGCCGGCCGCCTTGAGGACTCCCGCCTCAAATGGAGGCTCACGAGCCGTCAACAGGGTAACCCTGGCCCGGCCGCCCCAAAAGCATCGTCCGGAGTCTGCCCCCAGCGTTTTTAACGAAATCTCTAGGTGACATGCTTCACGTCCTGGGCAAAATGGGCGTCAGATCCGTGGAAAGGACGATGGTCTTCCATGCAAAAAGCCCTGATTATCCGTACGCTCGGCATGCTGCTCATCATCTTCAGCGCCGCCCTACTCCCTCCTCTGGCCATTGCCCTCGTCAACCGCGACGGCGAATCGACCCATTTCGGCCTTTCCCTGCTGATCAGCCTGCTTCTCGGCCTGGCCCTGTGGGTTCCCACGCTGAAACATCACCGGGCACTGCGCACCCGCGACGGCTTCGTAATCGTCAGCATGCTGTGGCTGGTCATGAGCCTGCTGGGCAGCCTTCCCTTTATCTTCGGTCTCGGCATGGACCTCTCCGCTTCGGTTTTCGAGTCCGTGTCGGCGTTCACCACGACGGGGGCCACTGTCATCGTCGGGCTGGACTCCCTGCCTCGCTCGATCCTCTTCTATCGTCAGGAAATGCAGTGGCTGGGGGGTATAGGGGTGGTCGTCTCCGCCATTGCCCTGCTGCCCATGCTGGGGGTGGGGGGCATGCAGCTCTACAAGGCCGAAACTCCCGGCCCGATGAAAGACGACAAGCTCACGCCGCGCATCGCACACACCGCCCGAGCACTCTGGAAGCTGTATCTGACCATCACCCTGGTCTGCGCCCTGCTCTACTGGGTCGGCGGCATGGAGCCCCTGGATGCGCTCGCCCATAGCTTCTCCACCGTCTCCACAGGCGGCTTCTCCACCCATGACAGCAGTCTGGCCTATTTCGACAGCCTGTTCATCGAGGCCGTTGCCACCGTTTTCATGCTGATCGGTGGCATCAACTTCGGGGTGCACTTCGTGGCCTGGCGGTACCGGTCCGCGCGGCCCTACTGGGAGAGCGTGGAAGTACGGGCCTTTCTCGGTATCCTGCTGGCGGCGATACTGCTGGTCGCGCTCATCCTCGATCTGAGCGGGACCAAGCCCGGCCTGGGCCAATCCCTGCGCTACGCCACCTTCACGGTCGCTTCCGTCATCACCAGCACCGGTTTCGGCATAGACGACTTCTCCGTCTGGCCCACCCTGCTGCCAGCCCTGCTCATCTTCATCAGCTTCATCGGCGGCTGCGCCGGCTCCACCGCCGGGGGCATCAAGGTAGTACGGCTCGTGGTGCTGAGCAACCAAGTCCGCATGGAGCTGCAACGACTGATCCATCCCTCCCAGGTCAGGAGTCTGAAGTTGGGCCGCCAAAACGTGCACCCACGAACGATCGAGGCGGTCTGGGCCTTCTTCGGCGTCTACCTCGCGGTATTCGCGCTGTTGATGCTGCTGCTGATGGGTCAGGGGATAGACCAGATCACCGCCTTCAGTGCAGTGGCCACATGCATGAACAACCTGGGCCCGGGGCTCGGCGACGTGGCGAGCAACTTCACCGGCGTGTCGGATACCGCCAAATGGCTGTTCTCCGCGGGCATGCTGCTCGGCCGTCTTGAAATCTTCACGGTGCTGGTGCTCTTCACGCCCGGCTTCTGGCGCGACTGACGAAAGATCCTATCCATGCCCATCTCATCCCTCACCCCCCAGCAGCTCGCTTGCCTGAAAGGCCTTGCAGCCGGAGAGCCTGCAAGCTCGTCGCTCTGCCCTTCCCCGTGTGGTCGGACGGCAGATCGATCTGGGCTTGTCCGAGCCCCTGCCATCCGTCTGGCTGCCCCTGGAAACGCACCAGAGCGGCTACCGACTGACCTCGGCCGCAGGGGCACCGCTCGCAGGCATTTGAAAAGGCAGAACGATGCGAGCCCTGTAGGGTGCGGTAAGGGACGAGCCGCATCAATCATCATTCCGAGCCGGGGCGATGCGGTTCGCAAAGCTCACCACATCCTACGCCGGCTCTCATCCAGTCACGCGCAAGCTGATCGTACGGTGCGAAATGGAAACGCCGGCGCGATGGCCGGCGTCTGTGTGCTTGGTCGGGGTGACTGGATTACTCCGGGCATCCGGCCCTCCGCCCTTCGGGCCGCGCTGCGCGCGTTCCGGATCGCTCCCGGCGATCCGGTCGAACCGCTTCGCTGGCTCTCATCCAGTCACACGCAAGCTGATCGTACGGTGCGAAATGGAAACGCCGGCGCGATGGCCGGCGTCTGTGTGCTTGGTCGGGGTGACTGGATTCGAACCAGCGACCCCCGCCTCCCGAAGACGGTGCTCTACCAGGCTGAGCTACACCCCGTTTCAGATAGGTTTGGCTTATCGGGAATTCGGCCAAGACTTGCGAGGACTCGCCTCACGCAAGCCGGGGAGTTTACGTGATGGACCGCGCCGATTCAATGAGTTTCATCGCAGCCGTGGCCCGCACTGCGCGCGTTCCGGATCGCGCTAGGCGATCCGGTCGAACCAGCGACTCCCGCTTCCCGAAGACGATGCTCTACCAGGCTGAGCTACACCCCGCGTCAATAGGCCCGCATCACCGAGAAGTCGGCCAGGGCCAGGAGGGCATCGCGGTAGGCCGAACGGGCCAGCGTGTCCAGGGACTGCTTGGCCTTGGCGGCCTCTTCTTGTGCGAGCCGGGCGGTGTAGGTGATAGCGTGGGTGGCTTCAATCACTTTCATGACCGAGTCGATCCGGCTGGTATCGCCTTGCTCGATTGCTTCGCGGATCACGTCGGCTTGCTCGGGCCCGCCCTCTTGCATGGCGCGAATCAGGGGCAGGGTCGGCTTGCCTTCGGCCAGGTCGTCGCCCACGTTCTTGCCGAGCACCTCATTGGACGAGCTGTAGTCCAGCACATCGTCCACCAACTGGAAGGCGATGCCGAGGTGGCGGCCATAGGCGGCCATGCAGCCCTCCATCTCTTGTCCGGCCTCGGCCAGTACCGCCCCAAGGCGAGATCCCGCCTCGAACAGGGTGGCGGTCTTGCGCAGAATGACCTGGAGATAGTCCTCCTCGGTCGCTGAGGGATTGTGACAGTTGAGCAGCTGCAGGACCTCTCCCTCGGCAATTCGGTTGGTCGCGTGTGAGAGGATGTCCATGACCGCCATGCAGTCGAGTTCCACCATCATCTCGAAGGAACGAGAGTAGAGAAAATCCCCGACCAGCACGCTCGCCGAGTTGCCCCAGACCGCATTGGCAGTCTCCCGGCTACGGCGCAGCTGGGAATTGTCCACCACATCGTCGTGCAGCAGAGTAGCGGTGTGGATGAACTCGATCACCGCGGCCAGATTGATGTGATGGCTTCCCGAGTAACCGAGGGCCCGCGCGCACAGCAGCACGATCAGGGGCCTAAGCCGCTTGCCGCCGCTGTTCACTATGTAGGCGCCAATCTGGTTGATCAGCACCACGTCAGATTTGAGACGCTCCAGGATCAGCCGATCCACCGCATCGAGATCAGCGGCCGCGAGCGCCCGAATGTCCCCTATCTCCATGATTATGCTTGAAATTACCTACCAGCTAGACCCCAAGTCGATAGCGCATGCTAGGTTTGGCCCCTCGCACTGTCAAGCCGAGACCGGTCAAATGGGGAATCACAAGGATGTTTGACCGAAGATCCTCGCGCGAGTAGAATCCCGCGTCTTTACTAGAATCCTAGCGTCGCTTTCACCATACGACGCGGACCGGCGGTAACGGGTTTCGGAGATCTTGCGCATGTACGCCGTAATTCAGACCGGGGGCAAGCAGTATCGCGTTTCCCAGGGGGAGACCCTGAAGGTGGAGAAGCTCTCCGCCGAGGAAGGCGCCGTCATCGAGCTGGACAAGGTGCTGATGGTCGGCGAAGGCGATGAGGTCAAGATCGGTACTCCTTACGTGGATGGCGGGGGGGTGACGGCCAAGGTCAGGGCCCACGGGCGCGGAGACAAGGTCAAGATCATCAAGTTCCGCCGCCGCAAGCACCACATGAAACGTCAGGGCCACCGCCAGTGGTACACTGAGCTTGAGATTACCGGCATCAACGCCGGCTGAAGGAAACGGGGCTGATCCATGGCACACAAAAAGGCAGGCGGCAGTTCTCGCAACGGCCGCGATTCCGAGTCCAAACGTCTCGGTGTAAAGGTCTTCGGCGGCCAGAGCATCAAGGCCGGCTCGATCATCGTGCGCCAGCGTGGAACTCGTTTTCACAACGGGGTCAACGTGGGCTGCGGCAAGGACCACACCCTGTTCGCGAAGGCGGACGGCGTGGTCAAGTTCGACATCAAGGGCCCGGCCAAGCGCAAGTTCGTGAGCGTCGTTCCGGCCTAAGCAGAGTACCGCAAAGGCTTTGCCGCGAAGGCCTCGTCTCTTGACGAGGCTTTTTGCGTTGAGCCCTCGCCAACACAGCCAGCCCCCATGAAGTTCGTCGACGAAGCCACCATTCGCGTCGAGGCCGGTAACGGCGGCAACGGCTGCGTGAGCTTTCGGCGGGAAAAGTACATTCCCAAGGGCGGACCCGACGGGGGCGATGGGGGCGACGGGGGCAGCGTCTACCTGGTGGCGGACGAAGGGCTGACCACCCTGGTGGACTTCCGCACCAAGCGCATCGTCAAGGCCGAGTGCGGACACAACGGCATGGGTCGTAGTCGCACCGGGCGGAGCGGCCAGGATTTGTACGTGCGGGTGCCTACGGGAACCCGCGTCAGCGAAGCACGGACCGGAGAGCAGATCGGCGATCTGGTCACCCACGGCCAGCAGCTACGGGTAGCCCGGGGCGGACGGTACGGCCTGGGCAACATCCACTTCAAGAGCAGCACCAATCGCACCCCCCGACAGGCCACGCCCGGCACCGCCGGCGAGCAATTCGACCTGCATCTGGAGCTGATCCTGCTGGCGGATGTGGGGCTGCTGGGCCTGCCCAATGCGGGCAAGTCCAGCCTGATCTCCACCATCTCCAGCGCCCGGCCCAAGATCGCCGATTACCCCTTTACCACCCTGCACCCCAATCTCGGCATCGTGCGCGTGGACGACGAGCGCAGCTTCGCGGTCGCGGACATTCCCGGACTGATCGAGGGCGCAGCCGAAGGAGCAGGCCTCGGCATCCATTTTCTAAAGCATCTGGCACGCACCCGGCTGCTGCTGCACCTGGTCGACATCGCCCCTCTGGACGAGGCCCTCGACCCACTGGACGATGTGCGTCGCATCGAGCGAGAGCTGGAGAAGTTCGGTGGCGACCTGCCGCAGCGCGAGCGCTGGCTGGTGCTGACCAAGCGGGACCTGCTGAGCCCACAAGACTACGACGACCGACGTACCCGACTGGTCGGAGGTCTCGGCCGGAAGGGGCCGGTGTATGGCATCTCTTCGGTCACGGGCGAGGGCACCCGCCGGCTGGTGCTGGATCTGATGGGACGCCTGGAGACCCTGCGACAAGATGCCGAAGAGGCCGTCGAGCCACCCTACGATCCCCTGTCCGACTGAGCAGCGCAAACGGACACGACCGATGGCTGCGGCAAGACACAGACTGACCCAACCGGGGCGCTGGGTGGTGAAGATCGGCAGCGCCCTGCTGACGGGCAACGGCCGGGGGCTCGACCGCAAGCGCCTGTCCGGCTGGGTCGACCAGATGGCCGCCTTGCGTGCGGCCGGCAATCAGCTGGTGCTGGTCTCCTCCGGGGCCGTGGCCGAAGGCATGAGCCGCATGGGCTGGACCCGTCGCCCGGACACCCTGCATGAGCTGCAAGCCGCCGCGGCCATAGGCCAGATGGGCCTGGTCCAGGCCTACGAGAGCTGCTTCCAGCGGCGTGGGCTGCACACGGCTCAGATACTGCTCACGCACCACGATCTCACCGATCGCAAGCGCTACCTCAATGCCCGCAGCACCCTGAAGACCCTGCTCAGGCTCGGTGTCATCCCCGTCGTCAACGAGAACGACACAGTGGCCACCGAGGAGCTGCGCTTCGGCGACAACGATACCCTGGCGGCCCTGGTGGCCAACCTGCTGGAGGCCGACACACTCGTCCTGCTCACCGATCAGCCCGGCCTATTCGATGCCGACCCCCGATTCAATCCCCAGGCCCAGCTGATCGGCGAGGCCCGGGTGGACGACACCTCCCTGGACAGCTTCGCGGGCGATTCCGCCAGCGGCCTGGGGCGTGGCGGCATGGTCACCAAGGTGCGGGCGGCCCGCCTGGCCGCGCGCTCCGGCACCTCCACCATCATTGGCCCCGGGGGCGAATTCGCAGTGCTCGATCGACTGCGTGCCGGGGAGATCGTGGGCACCCTGCTGCTGCCCACGCAGGAGCCCGAGGCCGCCCGCAAGCGCTGGCTCGCCGGCCATCTCCAGGTGCGCGGCCGGCTCACCCTGGACGACGGCGCCGTGCGCGTCCTGTGCGATCAGGGCCGCAGCCTGCTGGCGGTGGGAGTCAAAGGCGTGAACGGCCTGTTTCGCCGCGGCGAGGTGGTGTCCTGCGTGGACGTGGCCGGCCGCGAGGTGGCCCGCGGCCTCGCCAACTACGACGCTGACGAGACCCGCCGCATCATGGGTCAACCCAGCCACCGTATCCAGGAGATCCTTGGCTACGTAGACGAGCCCGAGCTGATCCACAGGGACAATCTGGTGCTGGTATAGGGTTCGCGCCTCGCTCCGCTCCCCGGACGCTCATCGGGCCTCTGCCGCCGCGCCAGGCGCGGTGCCACGCAGTCGGCCACAGATGGGGGCGCGGATATCGGGACGTTTCAGGACGCCCCGAGACACCGGGCAATACCCTGGGACTCCCGCCCCCCTGTCCCCAAACAAAAAAGCCCCGCCACAAGGGCGGGGCTTTGGGCCTTGGCGTTCGGCGCGGGCCGGGCTTACATCATGCCCATGTCGCCCATTCCTCCCATGCCGCCGCCACCGCCACCACCACCGGCGTGGGCGTCGTCCTTGGGCTCTTCGGCCATCATGGCCTCGGTGGTGATCATCAGACCGGCCACGGAGGAGGCGTTCTGCAGAGCGGAGCGACTCACCTTGGTGGGGTCCAGGATGCCCAGCTCGACCAGGTCGCCGTACTGACCGGTCGCGGCATCGTAGCCGTAGTTACCAGTGCCTTCGCGCACATTGTTCATGACCACAGAGGCTTCGGCGCCGGCGTTGGCCACGATCTGGCGCAATGGCTCTTCCATGGCACGCCGGGCGATGCTGATGCCTACATCCTGATCGTGATTCGCCCCGGTCAGGTCCCCCAACGCCACCAGGGCACGCACCAGGGCGACGCCGCCCCCCGGGACTATGCCTTCTTCGACCGCCGCACGAGTGGCGTGCAGGGCGTCTTCGACGCGGGCCTTCTTCTCCTTCATCTCGACCTCGGTCGCGGCACCCACCTTGATCACGGCCACACCGCCCGCCAGCTTGGCGACGCGCTCCTGCAGCTTCTCGCGGTCGTAGTCGGAGGTGGTCTCTTCGATCTGCTTGCGGATCTGCTCGACCCGGGCCTTGATGTCGCCCTCGACGCCGGCACCGTCGATAATGGTGGTCTCTTCCTTGGTGACGCTGATCTTCTTGGCTCCGCCCAGATCGTTGAGGCTGGCCTTCTCCAGGCTCAGGCCCACTTCTTCGGAGATAACGGTGCCACCGGTCAGGATGGCGATGTCCTGTAGCATGGCCTTGCGCCGATCACCGAAGCCCGGCGCCTTGACCGCGGCCACCTTGACGATGCCGCGCAGATTATTGACCACCAGGGTGGCCAGGGCCTCGCCTTCCACGTCCTCGGCCACGATCAGCAGAGGCTTGCCGGCCTTGGCGACAGACTCCAGCACAGGCAGCATGTCGCGGATGTTGGAGATCTTCTTGTCGTGGAGCAGGACGTAAGGATCCTCCAGCTCGGCGGCCATCTTCTCCTGATTGTTGATGAAGTAGGGAGACAGATAGCCACGGTCGAACTGCATGCCCTCGACCACATCCAGCTCGTTGTCCAAGGACTGGCCTTCCTCGACGGTGATGACACCCTCCTTGCCCACCTTGTCCATGGCGTCAGCGATGATCTTGCCGATCGCCTCGTCGGAGTTGGCGGAAATAGTGCCGACCTGGGCGATCTCCTTGGAGGTGGAGCAGGGCTTGGAGACCTTGCGCAGCTCTCCCACAGCGGCGATGACCGCCTGGTCGATGCCGCGCTTCAGATCCATCGGATTCATGCCGGCAGCGACGGCCTTGAGACCTTCGCGCACCATGGCCTGGGCCAGTACGGTGGCGGTGGTGGTACCGTCACCGGCGATGTCGGAGGTCTGGGAGGCGACCTCCTTGACCATCTGGGCGCCCATGTTCTCGAACTTGTCCGAGAGCTCGATCTCCTTGGCCACGGACACGCCGTCCTTGGTGATGGTGGGAGCGCCGAAGCTCTTCTCCAGCACCACGTTGCGGCCCTTGGGGCCCAGGGTCACCTTGACGGCGTTGGCCAGGATGTTGACGCCGGTCAGCATCTTTTGGCGAGCGTCGTCACCGAATCTCAGTTCTTTTGCGGTCATTTCTCGGTCCTATCTGAAATCGTTGGGAATTCGTAGTCGGGTTGGAAGCAGAAGCGACCGGGCGCGGATCAGGACTCCACCACACCCATGATGTCCTCTTCGCGCATCACCAGCAGCTCCTCGCCCTCGATCTTGACCTCGGTGCCGGAGTACTTGCCGAACAGCACCTTGTCGCCGACCTGGACGTCCAGGGGGCGCACGTCGCCGTTCTCGAGGATCTTGCCCTTGCCCGCGGCGATCACCTCGCCCTGGATCGGCTTCTCGGTAGCCGAATCGGGAATGACGATGCCACCAGCGGACTTGCGCTCTTCTTCCATGCGGCGCACGACCACGCGGTCGTGCAAGGGACGAATCTTCATCGGTGCTCTCTCCCGTTTACTTGATGGTCTGGGTTGTCAAAGGGAACAACCCGGGCGACGCCTGTTAGCACTCGCCTCGGGTGAGTGCTAATGATAAGGGCGACTTTTCAGGAGTCAAGGGGGGAGCACGATCGCGCGGTAGATTCCGGTGTCGGCGCCCGACTCCTCCGGCGCGGTGCGCGGCTGTCCTTGCCCGGGTGGTCGTAGCGGCCCTCACCCAGCAGGTGAGCCTCATCGGCTTCCAAAACTGTCGGCAAGTCCATGATTTGCCAGGTGCACGAAGCGGTCAGCTGCCGCTTCTGGGTTCAATCGTCCAGGTCGATGGACAGCTGCTCGGCACGGGGGGCTGGGTGGGACCGGGGGCAATCGGGCTCGGCCTCTCCCGTCGGGCCCTCGGCGACGGATGACTTGGCGCTGGAGGCCTCTTGGTCCTCGAAGTCCTTGTCGAACGGCGAGCGAAACGCCTGTGCGACCGTCTTGCCGGCCCTCAATTCCCCGAGCTTCTCGCGCAGGGTCAGGATGCCTTGCTGGCGATGGGAGTTCGGGTCCCAGACATAGCTCCCCCACCGCTCGGGATCGACCAGCTCGCCAGCCAGGCGCTCCGGAACCAACAGATCGTAGACCCGGCGCCACTCGCCCTCCACGCGCAGGGCGAGACTCGGATTGAACAGATACTGACCGTGCTGGGCTCGCGCGAAAAGCTTACGGTTGTAAGGGTCCTGGCGCGAGACCTCGTTCTTGGACAGAATCGAAGAGATGTACTGGCGGCGCTTGCGCCTTGCGGGCATCACGGATTCCGGAAAATGAGCGAGGACAGAGGCAAAATCCGCCGCGGTCAGAAGCCTGCGGCGCGACGCCCAGTTTTCGCCCAAACGCTGATAGAAGAGTACCATGGCAACGCTGAGCATCAGATACTCCATCAGCCGCCGATCCAGCTTGACCAGCCGCTCGTCCACCTGGATATCCAGGCTTGCGGGGGCCAGGCGCTCGAACACCGCCGGCAGCTTGGACCGGGCGAAGCGCTCGTCAGCACATGCCCGCTCCAGGGCAATTTGGAAGGCGTTGAGACCGTTGCCGTCCACCGGGCTTGTATTGGCCTCGCGATCCAGCAGCGCCTCTACCAGCTCGGCGTTGCCCGTGCGGCTGGCGATCATCAGCGGTGTCTGCCCGAAGACGTTGCGGAAATCCACCCCGTACTTGTCGACCTCGGCCAGCACCCCACCGTGGCTGCGCAGGCTGTAAAGCATGTAATGCTTCTTCTCGAGCACCTGCATGGCTTTGTCGGGATGCTTGGCGGCCTTGAAACCGCCACTGCTCAGGGCATTCAGATAGCGCTGGTCGCGGTAGACCAGGGCATACTCGGTGAGCGCAATGCAGGCCTTCTTCTCGCCCTTCTCCAGGGCCTTGTGCTCCAGCTCGCCCAGCGCCTCTCCGCGCAGCACTGTCCAGGGCACCCGACGTTGCTTGAGGATCTGCTCGCGGATCTCCTCGGCCTGCTCGTCCTTGCCCTGCAGCGCCAGGCGATGGGCCTCGCGGCGCCACTCCTCCAGGCTGGAGCGCTGCTCCTCCACATGATCCACCGCCTCGTGCACGTCGCTGAGCCCCAGCAGGCGCAGCAGGCGCTGATCGGGACTCGGCTCGATAAGATAGAGGTTCTTCACCGCCCGGGTGACGGCCACGTAGAGGGCGTTGATGTAGAACTTGTAGATCTCCAGGGACTTGTCCCCCTTGTCCCTGGCGCGGGCGTAGCGCAGCTCCCCGGAGAGATGCTTTTCGCCCAGATCACCGGCGATATCGCGGAAGCGCTTCTCCTCGCTGGACAGGAACCCATAGAGGAGCACGTTCTCGTACTCCAGGCCCTTGGCCTCGTGAATGGAGAACACCAACGGTGTACGAAAGAACTTGCGCACCTCGGCCTTGTGCTCCGGATGCAGCACCAGGATGGCGAAGCGGGCGGAGCCCGCGGTGCGCTTGTCCAGGTCGCGCTTGACCGCATCCGAGTCCCGCAGCAGACCCACGCGGCCGTCTGTCGGACCGCAGCCACGTACCAGATAGTTGCTCTCCCGGTCGACCGAGCCGAACCGGGCATGCTTGATGTGCAGCAGCCGGTTGGCCACCTCGGTGACCTGGGGAGAGCTGCGGAAGTTGGCGTTCAGGATACGAATCAGGTCCGCCGGAGCCCCCTCCCCCTGCTCGCGCCAGAACAGGGTCTTGACCTTGGCCCAGGAGAAGAAATTGGGATGGACGATCTGGTTCGCGTCGCCGCACAACACGAAGCCTCGGGGATCCCGGAGCGAGCGCAGGATCAGCAGCAGCTGGACGTTGGTAAGGTCCTGGACCTCGTCCACCACCGCGAAATCGTAGCGAGGCTCGACTCGCTCCAGCCAGGCGTAGCTGACGATGTTGGAATCGAACCACTCCCGCTCCTCGAGAAAGCGCAGATACTTCTCGAACAGGTCATAGACCAGGTCGCGCAGCTCCGGCGGGTAGATCGACTGGCGCACGCCCAAGGCCCGATACGCTTCCCGGGTCAGATAGGCGCGTGTCTCCTCGGTGCCCGTGATCGCCCCCTGGAACTCCTCGAAAAGCCGATGGCTGTCGCGTAGCTCCCGGAGCGGGCGCTGGCGCACGGCCCAGCCGGCGAACACCCGCGGCGTGACCTCCTTCCCCTTGGGCACATGGATGCTCTCCAGGTACTCGCGGAACGACAGGAAGTCCACGTTCTGCCCGTCGTTCTCGTAGCCGTGGGCATAGTAGAGGTCGTGGGCATTCTGCGCGAGAAAGGACGAGCGGGTGACATAGAGCACGTCGCCAACCGCGTCCTTCATCTTCTCGAGTGTCAGGGCCGTCTTACCGCTGCCAGCGGAGCCGATGATCACCAGCGGCGGGGTCTGGCGATACACAGCCTCCTGGTCCTCGTCGAAGGACAAGACCTTGTCCAGGAGATGGAACTGAGGGACCTCCGGATTCAGATAAGGCAGAGCCGGGGAATCGGCGTCCCCGAGTGCCTCAAGAATCGGAATCTTATCCTCGTCGATCGACGCACCTCGGGCGAGGAAGCGCGACTTCCCGTAGGCGTGGCGGTGGATATACTCCAACACAAGCACGCAAGGCTCCTCTCTGTAATGGTAGAGAGAGAACAGTAGCCGGTTGCTGCGGTCCAGCCTGGCCCGGTACAGGTTTTCGCCGATCTTCTTGACATCGGCCGAGCGGAAATCCCCGGCCGCCAAGTAGGCCGCCAGCTTGTCGTAACCGGGGATACGCGCAGTATCCAGGCCGCGGTAAACGAGCACTCTCATAGGTCCGGGCTGTAAGCAGGGAATGTGGCTGCCCATGATAGCCGATGGGACCGGGCGGGCCCCAATCGATCGGATGCAGGCGTTGTGCTGCGGAGATGAGTGACAGGTGGCCCGGCGAGATGGTCGAAATCTCAGCCTCAGCGCTTGACGCGCTCGTCGACGGGCACGTAGGACTTGCCGGTCTCCCCCTGGTAGATCTGGCGCGGTCGGTCGATACGGTGCGTCGAGTCCTGGCTCTGCTCGTGCCAGTGTGCTATCCAGCCGGGCAGTCGGCCCATGGCGAACATGACGGTGAACATGTTGGTGGGAATGCCGATGGCTCGCAGGATGAGACCGCTATAGAAGTCCACGTTGGGATAGAGCTTCCGCTCTACGAAATAGGGGTCCTCGAGGGCGATAGCCTCGAGGCGACGAGCGATGTCGAGCAGCGGGTCCGACACCCCGATCTCTTCGAAAAGCCGCTCGACCACGTCGCGCAGCATGATCGCCCTGGGATCGAAGTTCTTGTAGACCCTGTGGCCGAAGCCCATCAGGCGTAGCTTGTTGGACTTGTCCTTGGCCAGCGCCACGTACTCCTCGGCACTGATCCGACCCTGGTGGATGCGCTCGAGCATGCCGATCACCTCCACGTTCGCCCCGCCATGCAGTGGCCCCCACAGGGCGCACACCCCGGCGGCGCAGGAGGCGAAGAGATTGGCACCGGCCGAACCCACCATGCGCACCGTGGAGGTGCTGCAGTTCTGCTCGTGGTCCGCATGCAGGATCAGCAGCAGGTTCAGTGCCTCCTTGACCACGTCGGGGCAGACGTACGGATGGTACGGCTGGGAGAACATCATGTGCAGAAAGTTGGTCACATAGTGTAGCCGCGGGTTGGGGTAGATGTAGGGCAGGCCCCGGGAGCTGCGGTACGCATAGGCGGCCAGGCTTCGCACCTTGCTGATCAGCCGAGCCGCCGCCTGTTCGAAGCGCTCGGAATCGTCCAGCTCGAAGAACTCCCGATGGAAGCAGGACAGGGTATTGATCATGGCCGAGAGTATGGCCATGGGCGGCGCCGCACGCGGGAAACCCTCGAAATGGTGCTTCATCCGCTCGTCGAGGTTGGCGTTCTCGGTCAGCTCGCTGCTGAAGCGTGCGTACTCGCCCCGGGTCGGCAGGTGGCCGCAGATGAGCAGCCAAGCCACCTCCACGAAGTTGGGTGCATCGGCGAACTGCTCGATGGGGATGCCCCGGTAGCGCAAAATGCCCCGCTCGCCGTCCACGAAGGTGATGGCGCTCTCGCAGCTACCGGTATTGCTGTACCCCGGGTCTAGGGTGATGAGTCCGGTCTGCTCGCGCAGCCGGCGGATGTCCACCGCCTGCTCGCCCTCCGCGCCCACCACCCGCGGCAGCTCGACCTCGGTGGAGTCCAGGATCAATCTCGCCGTCTTCGACACGGGAATTTCTCCTTATCTGAAGATGTCAGGACTTGTCGGGACCGCTCGGGCACCGCGGCAGCCAGGAACGGGGGGAGCGCCTTCACATCTGCATGGCCAGCCGATGCTCAGGTATACAAGTTTATACCACCGTTCGGCATGGATGACGCCTGAAAAGCACCCTCAGGCTGAGACGGCCCCCTCACCCGTCGCCCGTCCGCTCGTCAGGTCACTGGTTCAATTCCCGCAAGCACTGGCCTATGATCGGGCGTAATATACCATCAAGAAATCAACGAGGACGCGTCCGCCATCGTCGGGCCCATGGCCATGTCCAGCGTCATCATCATCGACGACCAATCGGTCAGCCGCATGATCCTCGGCGAGCTTGTTCGCTCGATCGGGGAAGAGATCCAGGTACACCCATTCGCCGATCCCGTTTCCGCCCTGGACTGGATGCGCGCCAACGGCGCCGACCTGGTGCTGACCGACTTCAAGATGCCCCTGATGGACGGCGTGGAGCTCACCCAGTGGATCCGCCAGATCCCCTCCTGCACGGACGTTCCCGTGGTGGTCATCACCTGCGTGGACGACAAGTCGGTGCGCTACCGAGCCCTGGAAGCAGGGGCGACCGATTTCCTGTCAAAGCCCATCGATCACTACGAGTGTCGAGCCCGATGCCGCAACCTGCTGCAGATGCACCGACAGCAGTCGATCATCCGCGATCGGGCGCGCTGGCTGGAGGACGAAATCCGCGAGACCACCCGCAGGCTCAAGCTGCGCGAGCAGGAGACCCTGTTCCGCCTAGCGCGGGCGGGCGAGCTTCGAGATCAGGAGACCGGCAACCACGTGTTGCGCATGGCCCGCTATGTGCGGTTGATCGCCGACTCGCTGGGGCTGGATCGCGAGCGCAGCGAGGTACTGGAGCACGCGGCACCCATGCACGACATCGGCAAGATCGGCGTCCCGGACCGGGTGCTGCTCAAGCCAGGGCGCCTCGACGATGCCGAATGGGAGATCATGAAATGCCATACGAGCATCGGTTATGACATCCTGAAAGGGAGCCCATCCCATTTCCTGCGTACCGGAGCCACCATTGCATTGAGCCATCACGAGCGCTTCGACGGCAGCGGCTACCCCGAAGGACTGGGCGCGGAGGCGATCCCCCTGGAGGCCCGCATCGTGGCGGTTGCCGACGTGTTCGACGCCCTGCACTCCGCGCGCCCCTACAAGGAGGCCTGGGAGCACCAACGGTGCGTGGACTATCTGCAATCGGAGCGGGGCAGCCAGTTCGACCCTCAATGCGTCGACGCCTTTCTCTCCGAGCCCGCACTGATCGAGCAGATCGCCAACCAGCTGGCGGACTCGACAACCCCTCGGAGCGCCAGTCCACATGGCCAGTTCGGGCACTGACACGCAGCATTGCCGAGCATCGCCACTCGCCGACAAGAAGGTACTGATCGTTTCGGCCGACCACCCGGAGCTGGAGCAGCTGCGTACGCATCTGCGCGGCTGGGATATGCGGGTCGAGCAGGCACCCAATCCGCTCGATGGGCTGGTACAGCTTCGCGTGGCCCAGGATTCGCCGCACCCCTTCGACGCGGTCCTGTTCGGCACCCGTGGCCACCGAGTCCGCGGAGAGCAGTTCGCGGCACTGCTCCAGAGCGAGCCACGCCTGGCCAGGCTTCGAGCCATCCATATCGGTGAGTTCCGGGGGACAGACCGGGAGGCCGCTCTGCGCCAGTGCGGGTTTTCGGCCTTCGTACCCGTCCCGGTGGACAAGACACTCTTGTTCAATGCGCTCCACCAGGCCTTGGCCGAAGTATCTCCCCGAACCGGCATAGCCCGGCTGGCGGATCGCTACCTGGCACTCGCCCCCTACACCCCACGGATGGACATGCTGCTGGCCGAGCCCGATGCGGCCCAGCGCAGACGGGTCCGGGAGGCCCTGAAGCGCGGCCGCCACCACCTCTTCGAGGTGGAGAACGGCGAGCAGACCATGGAAGCCCTGAGCAGCCACGTCTTCGACATGGTCCTGATCGATCTGCACCTGCCGGGCATCAACGCCATCGAAGCGGTCAGGCTATTCCATTTCTCGCGAGCCCCCGACGAATGGCCGGCCTTCGTGGTGCTGGCCGACCAACCCAGCGCGGAGGAGCTGCGCGAGTGCCGGCGATTGGACATCGCCGCCCTGGTGCACAAGCCGATTCAGCCGCAGGCCCTGGCGCAGACCATTGTCACGGCCGCTCGAGACGGCCCTGGCCGCCCGGCCGAGAGCTACGGCCGGCGCCTGGCTCATGCCAGCGAATCCGCCTTGCCGATCATCGACGAGCATCATCTCCAGGAGCTGGCTCGACTCGGCGAGGACCCGACATTCCTCTCGACGCTGATCGGGGAATTCCTGGCCGAGATCGAGCAGTCCCTCCGCAGGGTCCTGGACGCCCGAGGCTCTGCCAAGGCCTATGCGCTTTTCCTGGAGCTGGGACACGCGCTCAAGGATATTGCCGGCAATGTCGGAGCACTGAGACTCTATGAACTCGCCCTGGTGGCCTCCCAGCTGCCCGAGCCGATCTTCGAGCAGGAAGGCGAGCAGCTGTTGTCGCGAATCGAGCTGGCCCTCGACCAGACCCGGACGGCCTTTTCGCGACACGTGGAGCACCAGGGGGTGCTCCGCGAACCGGGGGGATCGCCATGCTGACGATGGACGAGCTGGACAGGGACCTGGCAGCCAAGGGGGTGCTGCCTTATGGCTCGGAGGCGATGGCACGTTTCGAGACCCAGGTTGCACGCTATCTGGGCCGGGAATATCGGCGCTTGGAGGACCAGGGCACACCGCCCGATGATCCGTCGATCGTTACCGATCAGGGACCCATGTGGGCCCAGACCGACCGGCTCATGGATCGCCACTACGACGAGAGCCTGCAGCTCTTCGAAGGCTTCCTGGACCGACATTACATGGCCTACTCCGTCGGCTACTATGGCGAGACGGCCCAAGAGGTCGCCGCCAGCACCCTTACCATCGAGCAGGCCCAGCAGACCAAGCTGGCCCTGATCGGGGAGCGTGCGCGATTGCGCGGCCACGAGCGCGCCTTCAGCATCGGCTGCGGATTCGGACCCCTAGAGACCTTTCTGGGCGAGGCCTATCCCGGCATCCAGGTGACCGCCATCACCCCCAGCAAGACCCAGATCGCCTATATCCGACGGTGCATGGCCGATCCCTCCCACCCCTTGTCGAGGCCCGGGCTTAGCCTGATCGAAGGGGATTTCGGGGCCATACCCGCCGACGAGCTGGGCTCGGAGCCCTACGATATGGTCTTCGCCATCGGCATGTTCGAGCACATCAACAACCTGGACGCTGCCTTCGAGAAGATTGCCTCGCTGCTGCGTCCAGGAGGCCGCGCTTTCGTGCACCTGATCGTCTCGGGCATGGTCATCCCCCAATTCCTCGATGCGGGCAAGACCCTGATCGGCGACTATTTCCCCGGCGGCAAAATCTGGCCCTTCGAGACCATCGCCTGCCAGCAGAAGAGCCTGCGGCTGGAGAACAAGTGGTTTATCAACGGGATGAACTACTGGCGCACCCTGGACACCTGGCACCGTCGGTTCTGGGACAGCCTACCCACGCTATACGGCGGCGCCCTGGATGTCGATGCGGTGCAGCACTGGAACCAGTACTTCTGCCTCTGCAAGGCCTGCTTCTTGCCTTTCGACGGTGCCCTCTACGGCAACGGCCAGTACCTCTTCCGCAAGCCGGAGTAAGGCGACCCACTACAAGGCCCTCAGCGCCAGCACCGCATTCAGGCCGCCGAAAGCGAAGGAGTTGGAGACGGCCGCACCGAGTCGCCGCGGCTCGGCCCCGCCGTGTACATAGTTGAGATCACAACCCTCTCCCGGCTCGGTGAAGCCCACCGTGGGCGGCACCAGCTGGTCCCTCAGCGCCAGGGCGGTCGCCACCAGCTCCAGGGCACCCGAGGCCCCCAGGGCATGCCCGTGTGCACCCTTGGTGGAGGACACCGCCAAGCGATCGGCGTGGGCTCCGAACACCTCCCGAATCGCACGTGACTCGGTGGGATCGTTGGCCAGCGTGCCCGTGCCGTGGGCGTTGAGATAGTCCACCTCGTCCGTCCTCAGCCGGGCATCCGCCAGAGCCCCCGCCATGGCCGCAGCCGCCCCCTGCTGGCTGGGATCAGTGATGTGCGCGGCATCCGAGGACATGCCGACGCCGGCAAGCTCCGCATAGCCGGAAGCCCCGCGGGCCAGGGCATGCGCTTGGCACTCCAGCACCACCATGCCGGCCCCCTCCCCCAACACCAGGCCGTTGCGATCTCGCGAGAAGGGCCTGCACCCATCGGGCGAGAGCACCCGCAAGCCCTGCCAGGCCCGTATGAGTCCGACAGTGAAGGGCGCGTCCGTCCCGCCTGCCAGGGCGAGATCCGCACAACCACTGCGAATCAGCAGCACCGCCTGGGCCACCGCATGGGCCGCCGAGGCGCAGGCGCTGGCGACGCTGAAGCACGGGCCGCGAATTCCCAGGCGGATGGACACCTGACTGACCGCTGCGCTCGGCATGCCACGGGGAATGGTCAGGGGGTGGGCGCGGGCCTTGCCTTCCAGATACAGTCTTCGATAGGTCTGCTCATCGGTCTCCTTGCCGCCGCAGCCGGTCCCCAGCACCAGGGCGCTGGCCCCCAGCGCCGCTCGCTCCAGTCCCGCATCGGACACCGCCTCCTCGGCAGCCAGCAGGGCATATTGGGAGAATCGGTCGAGCAACGGAAGCTCGCTCGGCGGGAAATGCGCCTGAGGCGAATAATCGGGGACCACCGCCCCGAGCGGGGGGACCGAGGGGCCGGGCGGCAGGCCCTCGAGCACGCCAATCCCGCTTCTCCCCGCCGTCAGGGCCGACCACAGACTATCGGCCCCCGGGCCAAAGGCGCTGATGCACCCCAGCCCGGTGATCAGCACCCTCCGACTCAACCGCTCGCGCCGGCCAGCAGCCGATCCAGGCCATCGACGATGTCCTGGACGGTCTGCAGAGATTGGAGCTGCTCATTCGGGACCTCGATCCCCAGCTCCTCCTCCAGGTCGTAGACGATGGTAATGGCATCCAGCGAGGTCACACCCAGGTCGGCCAGGGCCGCTTCAGGGGTGATGGAGGCGGGATCGACATTCTTGTGGCGCGCGATCAGCGACCGCACCTTGTGCTCGATGGAGTCAGTCACCTTTCCCTCCCCGACTGTCCTGATCAATATAATAGGTGTTTCCGACGATCTGCCCGTCGAGGCCTCGCAGCAACTGCCGCCCTGGAGTTCGACCGAACGTGAGCAAGCATACCCAAGGAACCGGCCCTCGAAAAGCATCTGTTGTCGCCAGCTTGCTAACGCGGTTTCGCAACCGCCCGGACAGTGAGCACGAGCAGGCCCTGATTCGGGCCGCCTTCCCCGTGCTCTTCCTGATCTACCTCGGGCTGGCGCCCCCCGAGACCATGGAGGAGCGAGCACTCTGGCAGCTGGGGATCGTCCTCGCCTGTGGCTTCTTGGTGTTCTCGCTGGGACTGCTCTGGGCCATTGCCCTGCGGCCCGGCAGATCGGTCCGGCGACGTCTGCTCGGCGCCACCGCCGACCTGGGAATGCTGTCGCTGGGCATGAGCACGATCGGCGACCTGGCCGCCCCCTGGTGGTGGGTCTATCTCTGGATCACCTTCGGCAACGGATTTCGCTACGGGGAGAGGTATCTGTATTTCTCCACCGCGCTGTCGCTGCTCGGCTTCGGCACCTCGTCCTATGTGAACCCCTTCTGGTCTCTCCACCCGGGTCTGGCCGTGGGACTGCTCGCCGGCCTGATCGTGCTCCCCGCCTATGCCGCAACCCTGCTGCGACGCCTCAGCTCCGAGACCCGGCGGGCCGAGGAGGCCAATCGGGCCAAGAGCGACTTTCTTGCCCGCATGAGCCACGAGATCCGGACCCCGCTGAACGGCATCATCGGGCTGAGCGAGCTGCTCAGCAGCTGCCCCCTGGGCAAGGAAGAGAGGGAGTACAGCGAGGCCATCAACGCCTCCGGTCACGCCCTGCTGACCCTGCTGGAAGACGTCTTGGACATCTCCAAGATCGAGGCGGGAAAGCTGGTCGTCGAGCACGTCGAGCTGGATCTGCATTCCCTGGTCGGCTCCACTACCCGCATGTTCAGCCTGCCGGCCAACACCAAGGGGCTGCGCCTGACCCATCACATCTCCATAGACACCCCCTACCGCGTCAAAGGCGACTCCCAGCATCTGCGCCAGGTGCTGATCAACATGATCGGCAATGCGGTGAAGTTCACCGAGCGCGGCTCGGTTGAGGTGAGGTGCCACCCGGTGCGATTCGACGAAGACCGGGTGCTGGTGCGATTCGAGATACTGGACACGGGCATAGGCATAGCCCCCGAGCTGCACCAGCGGATCTTCGAGAAGTTCACCCAGGCGGACGAGAGCACGACCCGCCGATTCGGGGGCACAGGACTGGGCACCACCATTGCGAAACAGCTGGTGGAGCTGATGGGGGGACGCATCGGCTTCGAGAGCACACCGCGCACAGGCAGCCGATTCTGGTTCGACATCGAGCTGGAGCAGCTGGGCTCGGAGCCGGAGGCAGGGGCGGTCGAGACCCTGCGGGGCTGCCGCATACTGCGTCTGTGCCCCGGCGAACCCCTGGAGACCCTCGCCAGCCGTTGCCTGAAGAGCTGGGGTCTGGCCTACCAAGATGTGACCGGCACCCAGGACGCGGTCTCTCGGCTGATCGGGGTGGCCGACGATGCGGACGGCTTTGACATCCTGATCCTCGACGGGATCTCCATCACGCCCCCCATAGAGCACTTCATCGCGGCTCTGGGCCAGGAGCTGGGTCTCTATGGGCTCAGCGCGCTGCTGCTGCCCCCCGCGCCGGTCGACACGGCCGTGGCCAAACGCCTATCGGCCCGGGCACACCTGCTGTCGCCCCCTCTGGACAAGGCCCTGCTGTTCAACGCCCTCCACGCCGCCTACGCTGGCGCTGGGACCGATGCCGACGACGGACGGATCATCAGCTTCTCCGAGCGTCTGGAGCGTCGACGCGCTGTCCGGAAGGGCATCAGGGTGCTGGTGGCCGAGGACAATGCGACCAACCGCATGGTGATCGGCCGCATATTGGAGCGGGCCGGCATCGACCACCGCTTGGTCAACGACGGCCAGGCAGTGCTCGATGCCCTGGAGCAGGAGCGCTTCGATCTGGCCATCGTCGACATGCAGATGCCCGTGCTGAGCGGTATCGCCGCCTACAAGCTCTACCGTTTCGCCCATGCGGGCGAGCCTGCCCAGATTCCCTTCATCGTGCTCACCGCGAATGCCACGGTGGAGGCGCAAGCCGATGCAAGGGATGCAGGAATCGCGCAGTTCCTCACCAAGCCGGTCTCCTCCTCACGGCTGATCGAATCCATCAACAGGACCCTGGACGCTTCCAGCGCCGCCGCTTCGTCCGAGCCCCCTACTCCGCCACCGAGCCGGACCGCGGAGATCGACCCGGCCCAGCTGGAGAGCCTGCGCTCACTAGCCTGCGACGAGGGCTTCGCGGAGCGCCTGCTGGCGAGCTTCGCGGACGACGGGCGCGAGCTGCTGGCAAACATCGCCAGTGCCCTTGACCGGGGCGACTGGGGCCGAGCCCGGGACCAGGCCCACGCGCTCAAGGGCAGCGCGGCAAACCTGGGACTCACCCGCTTGCGCGAGCAGGCCGTGGGGTTGGAGCGCGACTCCGACACCGAACTCTCCACCAAGGGCACGCAACGACTCGAGAGCCTCTCCCGCGAGCTGGAGCGCGGGTTGGACACCCTCAGGGGCGAGATAGGGCGCCCTGCGGGGAAATCCCTTCCCGGCAGGGCCGACTAGCCGGCCTGGAGACCCGCCCCAAGCGATTCGGCGAGCCTTTGAGCTGGCTCCCACCGCCGCATCTGGGCATCCAGCAGGTAGCCCATGAGGCGACGGTTGCGTCCCGACAGGTTCAGGGCCGTATCCACCCAGATCCTGACCACCTCCAGCAGCTCGTCGTAGGAGATCGGGTTGATCCTGGCGGCCGCCCGGTCCAGGGCATAGAAGCCGGTCTCGCGGCTCCGCCGCCCGGAGATATAGTCGCGCACCGCCTGCGCGCCCTCCCCGTCACGCGCCAGCACATCCACCACTCCGAGGTCGTAGAGTTCACGCGTAGAGTAGAGCCGACCGCTGGCGATAATGCGCTTGGCGATACCCGGGGAGACCCTGCGACACAGCAGGCTGAGGGCGCCCATGCCCGGAAACAGTCCGAACAATGTCTCGGGAAATCCAAAGGTGGAGTGCTCTTCGGCAATCAGCACCGTATTGGCCAAGGCAGCCTCGAAGCCACCCCCCAAGGCCTGGCCCTGCACAAGAGCGATGGTGGTGAATGGCAGACCATAGGCCGTGGCGGACATGTACACCGTCTCCACGCAATGTTTGGCGTAACGGAAGAGCCCCGCCCGATCCCGAGTGTCGATCAGGGTGAGGAAATGAGCCAGGTCCCCACCCAGACAGAAGACATCCTCGAGACCCGAGGCCATCACCTGGTAGGCAAGACCGTCCGGATCCTCCCCCTGGTGGGCGAGCAGCGCGGCATCGCCGACCTGCTGCTGGGCGGCCAGCATGTCTGCGAGCAAACCGACGCTCAGACAGGGGCGCCCCCTGTAGCGTATACGTACCCACACCGAGCGCTCGGCAGGCTCGTGATGCAGGTCCAGGTGGGTGAATGTCCGCTCGCTGTCGGCGCGACAGGTCGGTGTTTTCATGGCGAGATCCTCCATTCGGCAGAAGAGAGAGCCTTGCGGCTGCCGTGAAACGCATCTAGGCAGCCCCCGGGCCGCCATGCGCCCACCTCATCTTCGCCCGGCTGCCACGCCGGGGCCAGCAGTGTCGACTCGACCCACCAGACATGGCGAACGCCCGCGACACCGATTTCGGTCTTCGCCACTCACGCTCAGCCCCGGCTTGTCAGAACGACATCATTCCTCAGGGAGACCCCCGTCGTCTTTGCGCCTCCCCCTGGAAACCGGCCGTCCATCACGGTATTGGCGACCAGGCCGGGGGTAGGATGACGGCGTCTCCCCAGGAAATCTCAAGGGATTCGCGCCCGGCCAGGTGGCGGCCGGGCGTCTTTTTCGACGGGTTGCGCAGAGCTAGGGTTCCTCCCGTGAGAGGCACCCGGGGGCAAGCGGGTGGAGGAAATCGCCCGACAGGTGTCTCGCGCTGCACAAGGACACCCGATCGATTTCAAGGGCTTCCCACCAGCCTCTCGGGCGGCGACCGAGAGCAGCCTGAAGATCGGCGCGACGGTCGGGGTAATCAAGATCGTCATCGGGGTGCTGACCTACACCGGGCTGGTGCTCACCTTCGCCGACATCGTTATCGAGCTGCTCCGAATCGAGTAAGAGAGGATGGTGGTGCCGATCGAGTACTCGACCCCCCGGTCGTCAGCTCCTCGAAGGAGCCCCCACCCCGGACAGCACCCCCAACGGGCCTTGGGCCCGGATCACATCGATCTGCGCACGATTCTTAATGAACAATGAGCCGGCAAAGCCCAGGGCATTGACCGAAATGCCCTCCCAGGACTCCCGCGAGCGCCTCACGAGCAGCATCCAACGACGGGTGACCAACAGGTTGTAAGGTGCGGACTGGCGCCGCTGCCCCTGGCTCCCCACCGCCGTGATACCCACGGCATCCAGCATCTCCTGGTAGAGCACTCGCGTGGTCTCGGCTGCGACGTCGGGTCGAGTCTGGGCCCCGGGATTCAGCCGGGTGAAGGCATGCAGGAAAGGCAGGCCCGGCACCGTCTGAACGCCACCGCCACGGGATGCAAGGTCGAGCAGCGGGCTCATCGGGACCTCAACGATGTCCGGGAGCAGGGGCAAGGGCACCAGCTGAAGGTGCTTGTGCACTTGGCTGGCCCCGGCCTTCTCGCCACCGTTGTAAAAGCCCAGGGCGTCCAGCTCGGCCAGACATCGCCACAGGGCCTGAAAGTCCTCCGGTCCCAATAGGGTCTCCTGGTGCTCGAAGCGGCGGGTGACCAGCAGCAGATGCCGGTCCAGGACATAGAACTTGTTCAGGACCGCCAGATGCGTCTCGCTCACGGCACCGAGGGTCAGCTCGGGCTCGGGGGGAAGAAAGGGATTGACCGGGCCCTGGGCGGAGCGCAGGCAGCGCTGGGCCTGCTTGCGGGCGAGAGTCGAAACACTGCGTACCAGAAAACACACTCCGCCCTGCTCGACGAACGCCTGATCGGTCTGGATGGGCAGCAAGGCACCGCATTCCAGGGCATGTGCCGTGGTGCGCGCGAGGGCTGTCCGCAAGCTGCCTGGGGTCAGCCTTTCAGTCACGGGATCAGGCATCATCGGCCGAAATTCCGGTCACTCGGGCAGCTTCTGCAGAGGAATCCGGCCAGCGCTCCACAATCCGCCGCTGTGGCATTACAATGCAGAACCTCGGGCCGGAAAGGCGGCCGGGCGTCGGCAGCGGACGCCCTCTTGAGACAAGAACTACCACACGGCACCCGGCATCTCCGTCCCCAGACTTTATCGGCACTCACTGGCCCAAGGCCGACATGAAAGGATATGAACTGGCAGAGAGCAGAGAAAGACGAGCTCATCTCCCCGCCTCCCCCGCGTAAGGGCAAGGGACGGATACGGCTGGTGCTCGCCCTGGCCGCGCTCGGCGGACTCGGCTGGTTTCTGCTCACCCGCTGGGACAAACCTGCCCCGACGGCACCGCCTGCACAGGCTTCGGTCCGAGAGGCGAGCAATCAGGCGGCTATTCTACCCATCGTCAGGGGCCAGGCCGAGCCATCGGTGCCCCATGGGGCAACCCCGGACCAGCCCACGCGGTCCGACGGCGATCAGGCCAGAGAGATCATTGCCGAGCTGAACAAGGCCGCCCCTGAGCTTCGCACCAACCGCGCCTATGCCCACGCGGAGGCCTTCCAGGACACGGGGCGCCTGGCCGACGCCTACCTGTTGTACTTCTACGCCGCCCGGCAAGGCGACCCGTCGTCGGCGCTGGTGCTCGGCTCCATGGCGGACCCTGCGCTGTACAATGCGAAGAGCAGCTTCCTGGACGCCCCCGACAAGGGACAGGCCTACAAGTGGTATCGCGTCGCCGCCGACCGGGGCAATGCCACCGCCGTGGAGCGTCTGGCCGCTCTACGCAAGCGGGTCGAGGCGGACGCGGTGACCGGCGATGAGCAGGCGCGTCGACTGCTGCTGCAGTGGCGCTGACCCCACAGAAAGCGGTGAACGGAAGACCCACAATGCCCAGATTCCTGTCCTCACTGCTCCTCTTGCTTGTCGCCCTCGCCAATGCTGGCCTTCTGGAGGCCCAGCCCGAGCGACCGCTGCTGATGGAGGGCAAGCAATCGCTCTTCCAGCGCGTGCTGGCCAAGCCCGGGTCGGAGCAGAGCGCTGACCTCGGCGCCCCCTCGTTCAATACCGTGACCCCCTTCACCGTCTTTTATGTCTACGCCCGCGAAAGGTCGGGAGACACCTCCTGGATCAAAGTGGGCCTCGACAGCCACGGGTCCATCGCCGGCTGGCTGCCCGAGTCCCAGACTATCGAGTGGAACCAGGGACTTACCGTAGCCTTTCGCGATCCGGTCGACCGTGACCGAGTGCTGCTGTTTCGCGACCGGGAATCGATCAAGAAGATTGCAGAACAGCAGGACCTGAAGACCTATGACCGGCTGTACCAGGAGGCGCAGAGCGGCGAGCTGCCGCCCGATTCACCGGTGGTGGCCATACAGCCGAGCGCCCACGTTGACATATTGCGCGATTTCTACCTGGTGCCCATCCGCCGCTACGAGGATGTCTATATCGGCGGCGAGCGGGCGCGCATGCTGGAGGTCTCCACCGTGCCCCTGGAGACGGCGCCACCGCCCGGAGACAGGCCCAAGCGGCATTACCGCTCGGGCATCGTCTTCGTCATCGACTCCACCCTGTCCATGGAGCCCTACATCCAACGCACCCGCGAGGCGGTACGACGCATCTACGACACCCTGGACCAGGCGGAGCTGGCCGGCGATGTCAGCTTCGGCCTGGTGGCCTTTCGCGACAACCTGGGGGGCGCCGAGGGCCTGGAGTATCTCACCCGCACCTTTGCAACCCTGTCCGACGGGCGCGACAGCCGTACGTTCTTCGGCCGAGTGAACCAGCTGCGTGCCGCACGGGTGTCCAGCGCCGATTTCGACGAGGATGCCTATGCGGGAATCAAGCAGGCAATCGACGAGATCGATTGGGAGGACCACGATGCACGCTACATCGTGCTGATCACCGATGCCGGGGCGCGCCCTGCCCACGACCCCCTGGCCAGCACCGGCCTGAGCGCCGACGGGCTGCGAGCGCTGGCCCAGCACAAGGGCATCGCCATCTCGGTGCTCCACCTGCTCACCCCCGCCGGGGCCTCCAATCATGCATCGGCCGAGGCCCAGTACCGCGAGCTCTCCCACTTCCCGGGCATCGGCGACTTCTACTACGGGGTCAAGACCGGGGAGGTGGGCCAGTTCGGGCGGGTGCTCGACGCCCTCGCCCGGCAGATCACAGACCAGGTGCGCGATGCCGCCAACGGCGTACCGCCGGCCCGCGTCGCCGCGGAGCAGGCTGGCCAGGGGGCGGCCGCCCCCGACCTGGCACTGGCGGCCCTGCAGAGCAAGGTCGCCAAGCTGGGCTATGCGCTTCGAATGCGTTATCTCCAAGCCCATGACGGCGCCGCCATCCCTCAGGTGTTCAACGCCTGGCTTCTGGACCGGGACTTCCACGATCCCCGGCGCGAGGTCCTGGACGTGAGAGTGCTGCTCAACCGCGACCAGCTGAGCGACCTGCACTATGTGATGCGCCAGGTGCTACGCACCGCTGAGGAGGGGCTTCTCTCGCCGCGCAACTTCCTCAATGATCTCAAGAGCCTGGCCGTGACCATCGCGCGTGATCCCGAGCGCCTCGGGGGCGCCACCCAGAGCACCGGGGGCAGCGGGAACCTGACCGACATGGGCTTCATGCGCGAGTATATGGAAGGGCTACCATACACCGGCGAGGTCATGAACCTATCCCCGGACGATTGGCAGGACTGGTCCGCTAAGCGCCAGCTGGAGCTGATCCATCACCTGGACGAAAAGATCAGCTACTACGAAGCCTTGCACGACCACACGGATCTCTGGGTCTCGCTCGACGGCGGCCCGGTGGATGGCGACTCGGTCTTTCCCGTTCCCCTCGAAATGCTACCCTGACCTGTGGAGGGTCAGGGCCGACAATCCGCCGCAACCAGCGAGCGGGTGCTGATCTATCACCTGCGCGACGTGGTCAAGACCCGCGAGGCCGAAGGTGTGGCTTTCCGGCTGACCGTTCCCAGCCTGCAGATCGCCGTTGGCGAGAAGATCGCCCTGATCGGCGAGAGCGGCTGCGGCAAGAGCACC
>Ga0210096_1000075_pt1 | contig 48300 bp, 47 predicted proteins | sample China_Galinas_PW_4_FD_184864 | JGI IMG/M metagenome (GOLD analysis project Ga0210096, IMG submission 184864) | Wetland microbial communities from San Francisco Bay, California, USA, that impact long-term carbon sequestration - China_Galinas_PWA_D2... | ecosystem: Environmental > Aquatic > Marine...
TGGCAGGGTGGCTATGCCTGCCAGGCGGGACTTGCTCCCTTTCGGGAGCTCACCCACTGGGCAACATCAGCCAATTTCACGATATCCTTCTCGATCCCAAGGCTCTGGATTTAACTCGACACGAGGAGCGCCTTGTTAGGCATCGCGTATTTCGTCGAAATTTGGGTTGGAAATAAAACGTATAAACTCTTCACCGAGTTCTGTTGCTTTACCATATTCATGGTATTCATGCCCCGCTTTCCCTTTGATTGGCTGGTTAGGTATAAGGCCTCTGTTGCTTAAATCAAATATTACTTGCATGTAAAAATATTTTTTATCTGAAAGTTCAGGAAAAAAACATTTAAGCGAATTATCGAATGCTTCTTCTACACTATCTGGCGAGTGATGAACAATCACGCCTTCGCCAAGCCACTTTAGGATTACTAGGTGCCACTCTGTAAGAGAGTCAATGAAGCTAATAAACATTTGCTGTATAGAAAACTCAGGAGCGTCACGATCTAGTGAGTTAGAAACAGCATTCCTTAGAGAATCCAGTTTTTCTTTTCTGGTAGTTCTTACGGCGGCCATGGTTGCCTGCGAAACTACGTCAATAAAATCATCATTGTTTGTTAGCGCCTCAAGTGTTCGAGGCGCCAACTTCTCCAGCTTATGCAGGCCTTCTCCAACCTGCTCCATCCATTTATCTCTTCTTTGTACCAACGGAGGAGTAAAAACTGCCGAAAAAATCTCTACAGCAGCTGCTCCACCGACAGGAATAGCGCCAAGAGCAGCACGAGCTACTCCGTGAGCAAGATCTCTTTTGCTTGGTTGGGGTACGGAGTATTTTTGAGTATCATCCTTGGTGGCCATATCTTATTCCTAACGCCTGGTTCAGCCGACCGCAAAAGCGGCGCACTGTGGCTGTAGGAATACAAGAAAACCCGCGCCGCTTTTGCGGGTCGGCTGAAACCAGATGTTAGATTGGCTCGATCTCAATGTAGGCTCCTTCTGGTATTTGGCTTTTGGCGATTCCCTGCAAGAGGTAAGCCTCATGCTCGACTGGCTCTGAAGTTCTTCTAAGCAGCCATTCTCTAAAAGCCACTGCATCCAACCGCGACCCATCTGGCCCGATAATTGTCGCTTTCAGGGGGCTTCCAACGGGCAGATTCGTACGGTCTGCAACTACAACAGCCGTCCCTCGGCCAGTAATCTCAAAACGCTCGGTGACCTTCTGTCGCATGGGTGACCAATCTAACATTGTGTAGCGAGAAACTTTCCCGATACCCCGCCTATCAGCGCACTTTTCGGGAAAGATTCCGGATATTCCCGGATTCTGCGGGATATCGGGAACATCGCTCTCTATCCCCGCATATCAGCGGCAAAACGGGAAACTCTCCAGTTATTAACCCCTGGAGGGAGGCGCGGTGGAGGCAGGCCATCCCTCGACCGGTGGGTCTCGACCCTCGAGTCATCAGGAACTTAGCACAGGTTCCCGTTGGGGTCCAGAGAGGGTGTGCGCCCCGGTGGGGGCGGGGAAATCGGGAAAGTTTCTCGCTATTCCGCAAAGGCTTGCCCTGCGCGGGGGTGTGGGCTATGCTGTCTCAGACAAGGAACCCGAGGAGAACGTCATGGCGAAAGAGCAGTCGGCTTCACCCTTCCTGGAAACGGTGCGTGAGGCGATACGGGTGCGCCACTACAGCATCCGGACCGAAGACGCCTACGTGTGGAACCTAGAAACGACAGCTGACCGCTTCCTGTGGCTGGCAAGCAATCGGTTTTCACCCGGATTCGGACAAATCGGAGGCGCACCCGCCTGGTGAGGGCCGCTACGACCACCAGGGCACGCCCGGCGCGGCGTCTGGCCGCGTTACAGCTCGTTGCAATAGGTCAACTATTCCGCCTCGCTGTGCCTTGCTAGACACCACGCCGCACGCACCCTGGTGGCCGTCCAACTGTCGCTTCTAGGTTCAGTCGATCAAACGGTACATTCTTTTCCACGGCAAGCGTCACCCGGAGGAGATGGGTGAGGCGGAGGTGGCGGTGTTCCTGTCGCACTTGGCGACCACGCCCAACGTTTCCGCAAACACGCAAAATCAAGCACTTAACGCGCTGGTGTCCCTCTACAAGGCGGTGCTGGAGAGGCCGCTGGAGCACGTCGGCGGCGTGGTCCGCGCGAAGAAGCCCGAGCGGTTGCCGTTCGTGTTGTCGGAGAAGGAGGTATCCCGCGTGCTGGCCGCCCTCAAGGGGCTGTATTGCCTGATCGGGTGTCTGTTGTATGGCTCGGGGCTACGACTGATGGAGGCGTTGCGACTGCGGGTGATGGACCTGGACTTCGAGCGCAGGGGCGTGTTCGTTCGCGGCGGCAAGGGAGGCAAGGATCGCGTGGTGACGTTGGCCGATGAGCTGGTGGTACCCTTGCAGCGGCACCTGGAGGTGGTGCGAACGCGGCACGAACGCGACCTGGCGGCCGGATTCGGAGAGGTCTTCCTGCCGCACGCCCTTGCGGTGAAGTACCCTAGCGCCGCTAGGGAGTGGAAGTGGCAGTATGTGTTTCCGGGCAATGACCTCAGTGTCGATCCACGGACTGGGATCAGGCGGCGACATTATCTTCACGAGAGCTCCATGCGCAAGGCCATCGGGCGTGTAGAGGGTGCGGTAGTGGGCCTGCTCGATGGCGGCGGTCTGCACGTCGATCTCCTTGTGCCGCGTGATCTCTAGCGTGAGCCGGAAGGGCGGCTGGGCGTGCACGTATTTGTAGGCCAGGAGGATGGGAAGAGCATTACAGGGGGTCGAGCACCGCCTCGAGCCTCCGGTCAGCCCGCTCTGCCCTTTCGCAGGATCCCCTCCGCAGCCATCAAACCGTTGACTGCCGCACCGACGATCCCGCGCGACTTGCCAGCGCCGTCACCCGCTACGAACAGGCCCGGGAGGTTGGTCTCCAGGTCGTCGCTGGTGGGGTAGCGCACATCGTAGAACTTGATCTCCGGGACGTAGATGGTGGTCGAGGGGTGGGCGACGCCCGGGATAACCCGCGTCAACAGCTCGAGGCTCTCCTGGAGGTTGCGGACGATGCGTCCCGGGTAGGCAAAGGAAATGTCGCCCGGCGTCACGCCCGGCCCGGGTGGCAGCGTCGGCACCAGCTTGTCGAAGCCAGAATCGGCAGCGAAAAAGGTCTGAAGCTTCGAGCGCCGGCCGGCGAGAAGATCCCCTAGCCGCTGCACCACGAGGCTGTCGCCGCCCCCCCAGAAGTTGGCGAAGCTCGCCACCTGGCGCCCCATCTCGGTGGTATCCTGAAGCGGCTCGGTCATGGACACCGTGTTGAGGATGGCGAAGTTGGTGTTGGACGTCTTCTCCGACTTCAAGGCATCCCCGTTGACCAGCCGAAATCCCCGGTGCTCCTCCACGCGCACTCGCCCACCCGGGTTGGTGCAGAAGGTGCGGGTGCGGTCCTGATGGGTCGGGGTCACGAACACAAGCTTGGGGTCGTAGAGAACCGACGTCAGCTCGTCGTACACGGTGGAGGCGACCTCCACGCGACAGCCGATGTCGATGGCCCCGTACCCGGTGTGAACGCCCAGTCCCTTCGCCTTCTCCCGGAACCAATGGGCGCCCTCGCGTCCAGGGCAGGCGAGGACGAAAGCTGCCCGTACACGCCCCTTGGAGGTCTCGACAAGGAAGCCGCCACCATCGGCGACCTGCAGATCGGTCACCTCAGTCTCGAGCTGAAATTGACCGCCCCGCCGCCGGATGGTCTCCGCCATCGCGGCGGTCACCCGGTGGGCGAAGTCCGTCCCCATGTGGCGCTGCTTGATCGGGACCAGGGTAATGTCCCAGTCCCCCTTGGGGGTGCGGCGCCGTACCCAGGAGACCCGTTCCAGCCACCAGCGCACGCGCGCCTCGTCCATGCCGTGAAGCGTGGGGTCGGCCCCGTGATCGAGGAACCACCGGTCCACCAGCTCGATGTATTCCATCGCCTGGTCCTCGGACAGCCGCAGCTCCCCGAGATCCAAGCCGATGTGCGGTGAGAGGTTGAGCTTGCCGTCGGTCGCCCCGCCCGCACCGCCGGGCCGGGCCTTCCGATCGAGCAGAAGAACACTCTTGCGGCCCGCGAGATGCAGTGCCGCGAACAGCCCCGCCGGGCCGGCTCCCATGATCGCAACGTCCACCCGTCTCTGCTCGCTCGTCATGGTCATTGCCTCGAATCTGCTTTCGGTGCCCTTTCCATTTGTCTGGTCTTCGAGCGGCGCCCACCGCTGCATCTCCTCCACCCTAGTGTGCACCGGTTGCACAACAAATGGTGGTTTTTCATAGCGGTGCCGCCGCGAGACCTCGATTGAGGAGCCTCTGCCCGCCGTTGCCTGATCGTTGTTGAGCCTTGACGTGGTCTGCCGTTGGACTACGCTCAACATAATTGCACACAGAGGCGTCGGAACGGGCTGCGTCGGGCTCGCAGCGGCCTCACCAGAGGGGATAGAGGATGATTTCGTGCGGGAAAGGTCGTGATACACCGATGCGAGGCGCCGTTTCCGGTGAGCGGCAGTTTCGACGAAACCATGCAGTTCATCTTCACCACGCTCTGCGAGGCGAACACCGACAACGCGGAGAGTGGCGACGCCAAGCTGAGTCTGCGGCTCGTCGCGACGGAACCCACGGGCACCGTGAGCCCGTTTTCCACGGACGTCATCCTGTACGACGGCTCACCGGCGCCACGCCAGCGCGAACACATTCTCCTGGCGCAACAGGTGGGCGTGCCTTACGACCATTTTTATTCTCGACAATCCGGTCCTCCCGTGCTGTTCCAGATAAAGGACGTCGAGACCGCACCAGGTTGCCACATGCTGCCGGTCATTGCACAGCGGGCCGATACCGACACGGGCAAGACCAAAGGTCGACACACTCCGTTTTTCAACAATTATCGGCCACAGTTCTATTTCCGTTGAGAACGTGACAATACGCATATCCGTGAGGTTGCGGCGTTCTTGGAATGTTGGTTCTTACCGGCCCGTTGTCGGTCGCCGGGCGTTGCCTTCGGACCGCTTCGAAAAAGGCTGCGACTCGCTACGGGAACGAAACCATGACCACATCCCGGGGCTTCGTCCCTGACCCAAAGATCGAGGCGGCCGTGCAATACGGCTACAGCCTTAACCTGGAAGGCGCATGGGAGACCAACGGACAAGGGCAAATCATCGTGAACCCACCTGTTGGCCTTACCCACGCGAAGCGCGTTGACGGCCTCATTGCAGGGATACATGCTCGACTCCCCGGCTGGCAGGTGTGGCCGGAAGTTGGCCTGCACACTTCAGACGGCGTTAAGGCACCGGACCTCGCGGTGGCGGCACCTGGATTTGAAGAAGACACCGATTCCCATGGATTTCTGCTGCGGGCGCCGGCAATCTGCGTGGAGATCATGTCTCCGTCCAACAGCTGGGGAGAGATGCGTCACAAGACTCAGCTCTACTTGGACGCTGGAGCCAAGGAGGTGTGGATCTGCGACGAAGCCGGCCGTTTGACCTTCTACACCGCGAACGGCGAGCAACGGAGTTCGACCCTGGCCCCGAGCATGACCTTCGATGCCGACGAGACCCTCCTCTAAGTACGAAGACAGCCTCTTTTCGGGAACCGTGCCGGCATTGACCAAGTGACAGGGTTCAGCGCCCTTTGCGAAACTCTAGCCCCTATGCCCACCGCGAAAGCCAGACTAAGCTATACGCCATCGTGCACGAAGCAAGAACCCGACTCTCCAAGCTGCTGGAACAGATGCGCCGGCGACCTGTTCCAGCAGGCTCAACTCCCCAGCGGGCACGAAAAAGGGGCCGTACGGCCCCTAGTCTCTTGGTGCAATCAGCCGATCAGGGTCATTCGCTCGGGCCCACCGCCTTCATGCTGAGGCGAATCCGCCCCTGCTTGTCGACCTCCAGCACTTTGACGCGGACCACGTCGCCTTCCTTGAGCTTGTCGCTGACCTTCTCGACGCGCTCCTCGCAGATCTGGGAATGGACCCGTTCGCCGAGCAGAACAAGGCCTATCGATCCGGCGGCCGGGCCATGACTCTGACCGCCCCCGGGAGCACCGCGCCCCACCTCTGCCTCCCGGCGGCTGGTTTAGCAGCCACAACGTTGGCGACCAGGCAATGCTGCTCGGAATTCAGGACGCCTTCACCGCCCTGGGCGCAACGCGCTTCAGCGTCTTCACCGCCAACCCGGTCAAGGTGAGCGCTCAGTATGGCCTGCCAGCATTTGCTCCGCTACGCACCCCGGTCCAACTCCTGCGCAATTTGATTGGGGCGGACGCGCTGGTGTTCACCGGCGGCACCCCTTTTTACGACGCCTGGCCGCACATGAGCTATTTCGTGGCGCTGGCCCTCGTCGCCCGCGCTCGTGGGATACCCATCCTGGTCCTAGGCATCAGCCTGCGGCCCTGAAGAACCCCTATTGCCGCTGGCTGATGCGTCGGCTGCTCGGCTGGGCTACCCTGCTCGGAGCCCGGGAGGCGCGAACTTATGACGCCTTCCTTCAGCTCGGCGCGGACCCGTCAAAGGTGCGCCTGATTCCGGACCTGACCATCCAGATGCGACAGGCCGAGCCGTCCGTTGGGGCGGCCATACTGAACGCCGCCGGTGGAGACCCTAAGAGGCGCAACCTGGCCATTTGCTTGCGTGACTTCCGGGCCGACGCAGCCTGCCGGCGCCACCACTACAGCCGCGGTTTCGACCAAGCGACCCTCGACCGCTACCACACCGCCATCGCTGCCCTGACGACGCACGCCGTGCGCGAACTCGGCTGCAATCTAGTCTTCTGCCCCATGCACACTGTCGCCCCGGACGATGATCGGCGGGTCGCCCTCGAGATCCTCGCCGCCATTCCCGAGGCGGCTATCCGTGACCGAGTTACTCTCGTCGAGCGCCAGTGCGACCCGCGAGAGATGAAGTCCCTCCTTGGCCTCATGCACGCCATCGTTGGAGTCCGCTTCCACTCCCTGGTCCTGGCTACTGCCATGTCCGTCCCCTCTCTAGCGGTCGCTTACGCCCACAAGAACCGCGCTTTCGTGGAATACGTTGGCGAGGGAGAGCACGTCTGCGACCTCGGAGCACTGGACCCAGCAGACCTGTGTGGTCGCCTGGCCGCTCTGCTGAAAGACTGCGACCAGGTGGCGACGCGCCTGCGGCGCCGCTACGGACAGATCCAGAAGGAGTTCTGCCAAGAGGTCGCGACCTTCCGCCGCCTAGTGCCGGCCCGCAGCCGCGGCTTCGACCGATGACGCGCCCTCCGGAGCCGCCGGACGCGGCCCCAGCCCACCGACACGGGGGCAACGGCTGGCTGAGGGCCCTGAGGTGGGGCCTCGGCCTGGGCTCCATTTCGGCCCTGTCCTGGTTGGTGGAGTGGGCCGCGGTCGGGACTGCCCTCGCGGGGGCCTCCCTGATCTGGCTCGGGCTTATGTACTTCGTCGCGTTGCTGCTCCGCGCCATGGAAGCGCCTCAAATGTGGCTCCTATTGCGCTGGATCGCAGTACGGCTGAGCGTCGGGCGGGTCTTCTTTGCCAATGCCCTTGCCGCCTTCTACGGCCTGCTGGTGCCCGGCGACCTGGTTGCGGCGGGGGCCAAGTGGGAAGACCTCTCGATCGCGAGCGGGCGGCGAGCCCTGATCCTCAACGCCATCGTCTACAACCGCTTGCTGATGTTGCTCCCTGCGATTCTGTTCGGCAGCGTCGCGGTGATCTGGCTCACCCCACCGAGCCCGGTCCAGGCGGACCTAGCCCTGTCCGCGGTTGCCGCGGCGGCAGCCACGGGGCTGATGGCGCTCGGCAGCCGTCGCGTCGGGGCACGGGTCGCGGCGGGTCTCGTCACCCTCGCCGGCTGGATACCCCACCCGGTGGGCCGGCCGCTGGTCAAGATCGCGGCGGCGATGGCGCCATTCCAGGCTATAGGGTCTCGCCGCTACCTGAGCTTGCTGGCACTGAGCACCCTGGTGGTGCCCGTGCGAGCGGCCATAGTCGGGCTGGGGTACCAGATTGCCGTCGCCCTGGGCTGGGCGGGCCAGCGCTGGCCGACTCCGGGCGGCCGCGGCTGCCACTCCGACTGACGGTAACTGGGACCAGGCTCCCGCCGAAGCGTATAGGAGTGCCCCCTAAACCAAAGAACGGGGCGATACCCTTTGTTTAATCTGGCCTCCTACTCTTCGGCCTGTAAAAGAATAGGACAGGCACCTTTTGAGACCAGAAGACCGGCGTGCCCAAGATCTTCTTCGGCGGCGACGTCGCCAACAACACGGCGGATGCCATCAGCGCCATCGAAGACGGCCACCACGCCGCCCGCGGCATCGACCGCATGCTGAGCGGTCAGACCGGGCCCCAGGCTTAGAAGACATCTGAACCGCAAAGGCGCAAAGCGGTGAAGGTTTTAAGAAAGACCGCAGAGCTCGGGCTCACCTGGGGCAAATCGTCAACCCGCCCTTCGCTTCGAGGCCCGGATCATTGACACGAGAAAACCCTTTCCGTCCTTTGCGCCTTTGCGGTTTACCTTCTTTTCGGGAGAAGAAGCGAAAATGAATTCCGTAGACCAGATCCTGGACTTTGCCATCGACCGCGAGCAGGAGGCCTCCGACTTCTACACCGGGCTATCCGCGCGTGCCACCTCCCCCTGGCTGCGCGGCGTGCTCGACGGCTTCAGCAAGGAAGAGCTGCGCCACAAGGGCAAGCTGCTGCCGGTGAAGAAGGGCGAGAACCTCCTGTCCTCCGGGCAGCAGGTGCTGGACCTCAAGATCTCCGATTACCCCTCGATGACGATGATCAGGTGAGCCGACACGCCAGCGCCCGACCCCGCTCCAGGCGAGCGCTCCGAATCAACTTTGGAGTTGGGACATCACCTAGCTGGCCACCGCATTCTACAGGGGTGTTCTTCTACCTCTTTCTGATCCTCGACGTGTTCAGCCGCAAGATCGTGGGCTGGGAGGTCTATGACTCCAAATCGTCCGAGCACGCCGCCGAGGTCTTTACCAAAACGCACCTGCGCGAGGGCGTCGACGCCGACACCCCGGCCCTGCATTCGGACAACGGCTCGCCCATGAAGGGCGGAACCATGCTGGCGACCTTGCACTGGCTCGGCCTGACGAGCACTCCCTTGCTGGCACGCCCCATCGGTGATACCGTCTCGTTCCATCCGCCCGTCGAACGGTTGGATTTCCTATCATTCACTCATTCGCCGCAGGACAAGAGCGAAAAGTTGGACCACGTCTCCTCAAGCACCTCAGCCTTCGTCCCGCGTTCGTCGGGGAGTTTGGCTTGGGCCTTGCGGTTTTCCTGGCAAAGCGCGCGTGGCCTTACTCTCGCCAACGCGGCGATCACACTTCTGCAGAGCCTCGTCCCCTTGTTAGGACTTTACGTAATGAAGCTGCTGATCGATGCCATGGCAGCAGCGACCGCGTCTGCGGCCTCGGCCACGACGACGAGAATCGCGTATCTCGTTCTCTTTGCGGCTGGCATCGTTTTTTTCGAACGCGCTCTGGAAACTGTCGCGGTTTTCGTTCGTACCGTTCAAGCGCACACACTCACGGATCGTTTTTACGAAATACTCCACGCGAAATCTACCGCGGTCGATCTGGCGTATTACGAAAACGCTGCGTACCAAGACACGTTGCATCGTGCGCAGCAGGAGGCTCCGTACCGTCCGACGCGCGTGCTAAATGCGCTGTTCGGAATAGGGCGAGGCGGTGGTTCCTTGCTTGCGATCGGAAGCTTGCTATTTACCTTCCATTGGAGCGTTCCGTTGTTCCTTCTTGTCGCGGCCGGACCGGCGCTGCTACTTCGTTTCCGATTCGCGAAGGACCTATACGCTTGGAGCCGGCAACAGACGCCTACCGAGCGGCGCGCCTCGTACTTCAACGCCATGCTCACGGAGCAAATGCATGCGAAGGAACTCCGCCTCTTCGGGCTCGGCGATGTGTTCGCAACACGTTTCGGCGCCCTTCGTGATCAGATCCGCAGCGAGCGCATCGATCTGCTGAAAAGGCGGTCTATCGCCGAGCTGTTAGGACAGGCGGGGGCCATTGCCCCACTGTTCGCATTGTATGGCTTTCTTGCGTATCGGGCAGTGGAGGGTCTTCTTACACTCGGCGATCTAGTGATGTTCTATCAGGCTATACAACGGGCCCAGAGCGCGCTGTATCAGGTCTTGCAAAACGTCGCGGAACTCTACGAGAACCGGTTATTTCTAACCAGCGTACAGGAGTTCCTCTCGCTCGAACCGATCGTGAAGGACAGGACTGCCGATACGCAGAGAGTCGCGACGCTCGGCCGTGGTATCGAGTTGCGTAACGTTCGGTTCCGGTATCCGGATGCCGATCGAGACGTGCTGAACAGCGTAAATATGTTCATCCGGAGCGGAGAGCACGTTGCACTGGTCGGCGAGAACGGCTGCGGAAAAACTACGCTCGTGAAGCTGCTTTGCCGACTCTACGATCCAACGGCTGGGCAGATCATCCTGGACGGCTCGGATCTACGTGATCTGCGGCTGAAGGATTTACGCCGCAAGATCGCCGTCGTTTTCCAAGATTACGCCAGGTACAACGTCAGCGCAAAGGAGAACATCTGGTTCGGTGACGTAGAAGGGCCCGGTGAGCCCGCGAGCATCCAGGCCGCCGCGACAAGCGCTGGTATTCACGAAAAGCTCGACGCTCTGACGCAGGGTTACGAGACGGTCCTCGGGAAGAAGTTCGAAGCCGGCGCCGAGCTGAGCGGCGGAGAGTGGCAAAAGATAGCGCTGGCGCGAGCTTTCTTCCGGGATGCGCAGATCGTGATTCTCGACGAGCCGAGTAGTGCGCTCGATGCGAAAGCAGAGTACGAAATATTCGAGAAATTCCACCAGTTGTTTCAGCATCGAACGGCGGTTCTGATCAGTCATCGCCTCTCCACGGTGAAGATGGCGGACCGTATCTACTTTTTGGAGAATGGCACTGTGCTCGAAGCCGGGTCCCACGACGAGTTGATCCACCAAGGCGGAAAGTATGCATACATGTTCGAGAGACAGGCTCGGCACTACCGCGAGTGATCCGTAATGGCAGGTCGATTGACAGCTAATACAACCAGCTCGACCGTCGAAGCCGCTATCCTTCTTGCAGGTGCGCGAAGTCGCCCAGACGTGACGGTATTTGCTAGGCTTTGTAAAGAGCGCAGCGTGGATTGGGATCGGCTGGAGAACATGGCCGACTATCACGGCGTCACACCGCTATTCTACGCGAGCCTGAGCAAACACGCCCCGAGTGCGGTGCCGCCGCACATCTTCGCGCGGCTGCGAGAACGTTCACGGGCAAACGTGCACCACAGTCTGCTTTTCGCGTCTGAACTTGTGAAGCTCATGAAACGATTCGACGCGGCGAACATCCGAGCGATCCCCTTTAAAGGGCCGGTCCTGGCTGCATATGCTTACCACGACCTGACGGCAAGGGAGTTCACGGACCTCGATATCTTCGTGTCGAAGAACGACATCGTCGAGGCCACTCGAGTCGTGTTGTCCCAGGGGTACGTTTCTTCATTGGAGGATCCCGTTCGCGCTATTACTCAGGCGGTCGGCCGCGACGGTCAGGGTGCGTTCCAGCAAGCGCACCACTATACATTTTATAGGCCGGACGGACGCAGCCGCGTGGATTTACAGTGGCGCGTGGCGGATGATCGGTATTTCGCTCAACCGCTCGAGCGGCCGGACTTGTGGAAGAGCGAGTTTACCCGAATTCCGATTGGCGGCTACGACATTCGCACCTTCTCGCCCACCGATACCTTGCTCGTGTTGTGTATTCACGGGTCCAAACACGGTTGGGAGAAGCTTAAGTGGCTTTGCGACGTAGCGGAGCTCTTGCGCGCTCATGCAACAAGCATCGTTTGGGGGGAGCTCGAGCGGGTGGCTTCGCGACTGCGCGTCGAGCGAATGGTCCGGCTCGGTCTCAATCTGGTTGGCGACCTGCTCGATGCATCGATACCGCCGGACGTTGCGCGCACCGTTGCTTCAGACAAAAGAGTGTGGACCCTCGCTCGAGAGCTTAGAGGGTCGCTGTTCGACGAACACAGAACGTGTCCGACCAATCACGGCAATGTGTGGTTTTACGTGCGACTGAAGGACCACTGGCGGGATCGGGTGCGGTTCTGCTTTCGGTATTTCTTGCAATTCACCTCTAGTGTGCTTACACCGACGGCGGTCGACCGTGAGCTACTCCCGTTGCCGCGTTCGTTGTTCTTCGTTCATTACGTCTTTCGTCCGATCCGGTTATCGGTCAAGTACGCGGTTTTGTCCATGCGTTTGCTTCGGCAGAAGGTGTCGGCACGTGTCTGAAACGACGGTGAAATACGAGTTCTCGAGTAATTGACCGCGCCTAGGGCTTCGCCCAGCGCTGTGGAGGTATACATGCTAACTGAGCACAAACGTCTCAAGCCGAGAGACGAAGAGGTCGCGGCGAAGGTGATGGATGGCGAGGCGATCATCATCAACCTGGCCAATGGGACGTACTACAGCATGGACAACGCCGGAGGATTCGTCTGGGATCTGCTGCAGCAACGCCTGACCATTCGCGAGATCGCTTATGCAGTCGCCGCGCGCTACGATGTCTCGTCTGACGAAGCACAGCGTGACGTCGGACATTTGATGACCGAGCTGCTGGAGGAAAAACTCGTCGGTATCGACGACCAAGAGCCCACCGACGAAGTCGCACTGCCGAGCTTTGAGGATCGGTTGCCCTACCAAAAGCCGTCCCTCAACGTCTATCGCGACATGGGAGACCTGCTCGCGCTTGATCCGCCGACGCCGGGCCTCGACAGTCCTTGGAAGGATCCCGCCCAACCGGAGGAATAGTGTGCTTGGGAGCGTTGCAATGCCGACGAGCGCGTCCGCGTAGCACGGCACTTGAATGAGAGTGCTATTCTGGTCGGAGACGTTTTGGCCGCGCGTGGGAGGCGTAGAGACGCTTGCCGTGCAGCTTCTCGGCGATTTGCGCGCCCGCGGTCATGAGTTCGAAGTTGTTACGTGGACCGATGGACCGGAATATGGCGTAACGCATTATAACAATATCCCGATACACCATTTCCCGTTCTTTGCGCGACGCACCGACAGTGTCGAGCCGACCCTCGAGCAACTGGCACAGATCGCGCGGCTCAAGCGGGCATATCTCCCCGAGCTCGTCCACGTGAACTCGTACGGGCGTAGCGCCTGGTTTCATGTGTCTACGATGGCAGCTCATCGTCCGCCGACGCTGCTGAGCCTGCACCAGATTCTTCCCAATACCGCGTTCGAGCCCGACACCCTGGCTGCGAGAGTGCTTCACGGTGCCGATTGGATAACGTGCTGCTCACAGTCTGTTTGCGAAGCGACCGCGCACCGGGCTCCCACGCTCGGTTCACGGCTTGGCGTCATTCGCAATGCCATTCGAGTGCCACCGCTCGAGCCGCGGCCAATTCTTCACGATCCGCCGACCCTGATGTTCGTTGGCAGGTTGGTGCCGGACAAAGGGTTGCAGTGGGCGCTGCCCGCCTTGGCTCGTATCGTCCAAAGCAACCCGGCGACGCGCCTTCTCGTCGTGGGTGACGGCCCCTTGAGGCCCGCACTGCAACAGCGGGCGATAGAGCTCGGTTTGCTACAGTCGGCGAAGTTCATCGGTGAGGCACTGCCGGAAGCGGTGCCGGAACTTCTACAGCGGGCTACGATCGTCGTAATTCCGTCACTTTCCGAGGGCTTTGGTATTGTCGCGCTCGAAGCGGCACTGATGGGGCGTCCGGTCGTTGCGACCAATGTCGGAGGGCTGCCGGATATCGTGCAGCATTCGACCACGGGATTACTCGTGGAACGGGGCGATGTAGCAGGACTCGAGGAGGCGATCCGGTCGCTTCTCGAGGCACCGGACGAGGCCGAGCGCATGGGGCGCGCCGCGCGTTGTCGGGCGTCGACGCACTTCCGCTGGGAACTCTACGTCGACGCATTCGATGCGCTGTATCGGCGTCTCGTGGCGGAGTCGAGGGGCGCTCACGAGCGCTGTTCTCAGCATATCGCCGGATGAGAGCCACGGATAGCCCAATGCGACAGCAGGCTGATGTGCGGCAATTTGGAACGGAGTGGCTCGAAAGCCGTTTTCTCGGCGACGTAGCGTTCACGGCCATGCGCGCCGCGTTCGCCAGTGCCGCGACCGCCCGGCCGAACGAACTCTGCGAGTCCGTTTTTCGATTCGCCGATCGATTCGTCAAGCTGCGCGTCGTCGGCCGCGAGCTCAATGCGCACGTCACGAGACCCTTTGCACATCTACGCGTGTCCTCCAGAGCGGCACCGCATGCCCTGCGGATGGATCTGTGGGACGAGCGCACGCTGCCGCACGGATCACAGCGGTCTCCCGCGGGGCGGGCCGGTGGCTGGCACGAGGTGACGCTGAAATCGGGGGACGAGCGCTTCATCGCACAGCGTCTGCCTCATACCTACTCGTGCCTGGACCGCGAGGCTTCTCATCTGGTCGGCGGTATCGCTTGGCACGAAGACATCTTCATTTACGAGAGGGCAAAACCCTTTGCCCGTTTGCTACTGGCGTGGCACAACGACCTTGGATTCCAGATCGTTCATGCCGGCTTGGTTGCTCGGCATGGCGACGGGCTGTTGCTGGCCGGCAAGAGTGGCTCCGGTAAATCCACCTCCTCGCTGCTCTGCGCGCTCGGCGGTCTGGACTTCTTAGCCGAAGACTATGTCGCATTGGAAAACGGCGACGACGGCTCGTTCGTCGGCCATAGCTTGTACAGCTCGGTGTTTCTCAAGACGCACCATCTCGATCGATTCCACGAGCTTTCTGCGCACGCCGTTAGAGGCATGCCTCCGCACGAGGAGAAATCCGTCATCTTGCTCTCCGACGCATTACCCGGCAGGCTTGGGCGCAGCGCGAGGATTCGGGCACTCGTGTTTCCTGAAGTGCTCGACACAGTCGAAGCGAAAGTCGAACCGCTTTCCAAAGGCGCCGCGTTGCTCGCGTTGGCGCCGAGCTCACTGCTGCAGATACCGAATCGCGACCTTGGAGCACTCGGTTTCCAACGCTTGGCTCGACTCGTCGAGAGCGTTCCGTGCTTCCGAATCGGGGTTGGTAGCGACTGGCGGTCGATCACGCGTCAACTCGACGAGCTCATCGACACGGTCGCCCGCCCCGACCTTGATAGAAGCGAATGTGTATGACCGTGCACGGTATCTATCAGGGCTGGCTCGGATGGCAGAACCTCGGCGACGAGGCCATGTTCGAGGTGTGCCGCCGTCGGCTCGCGCATATTCGTTGGGTCGGCACTCCGCTCGAAGAGCCGCCGACTCCCCGCGCTGCGCTCGCTGCCGTTCGCGAGAGTTGGCGCCGCCGCGTGTGCCGACTGGTCGGGGGGCCGACGGTCGGCGTATTCGGCGGTGGCACATTGCTCAATCGAACGCCCGCGTGGCTTGAGCAGTATCGGGCGTTGCGACGAGCGACCCGCAAACCGGTGCCGGTGTTCTCTCCGGGCGTCGCCGACCCCGCATATTGGAACCGGGTCGACGGCTGGCGAGACACGCGCGCCGAGTGGCGGGCAGAGCTCGCCGATTTGCCCGAAATAGGCGTTCGCGGGCCGCACTCGAAGCGATTGCTCGACGAGGCGGGCTTTCGCAACGTTATCGTGACCGGTGATCCCGCGCTCGCGCTGCGGCGACCGGTGGCACCGCGGCCGGCAGGGCAACGCGCCGTGGCGATCAACGTGGGCCAATCGAACGGCTCAATGTGGGGTAGCGAGGAACGTGCTTTCGCTGCGGTGGCAAAAGCCGCAGCGCGTTTGGCGACCGCCGGCTTCGAGGTACGCATCTTTCCCGTGTGGAGCGAAGATGTTCGCTCGTGCCGCACCGTAGCACATGCAGCGCGTCTGCCGGACGACGCGGTCGACCCGTTGATTCTCGATGCCGACGCATTCTTGCGCTATCTCGATCGTTTCGATGTCGTAATCGCGATCAAGCTGCATGCTGCCGTCCTCGCAGCGGCGGCGGGCGTGCCATTCGTCGCCGTGGAGTATCGCCCGAAGGTGCGCGATTTCGCCGATAGCGTGGGATGGGGTCGTTTCACGTTTCGCAGCGACGTCGTCGAAGCTGAGGATCTCGAGCGAGCCGCGCGCCGGCTTTATGAAGATCTCGAAGGCTCCCGAGCGGAGCTCGCGGCGAAGGTCGCCGAGCTTGCGGATACCTTCGGCGCATACGTTGCCCGCATCGAGGAGGCATTGCTTGCACCATGAACGTCCGTGTCTTCGTCGCATCGGCAACGCAAGCTATTCGGGCTGCGACTGTGAAGACGCGCCCCGTGTTCGTCATCGGTTGCGGCAGGTCTGGAACGCATCTGATCGCGCGGTCCCTGTCGGCTCATCCTCTGGTTCACGCAACGATCGAGACGGAGCCGGTCTTCGGATTGTCGACGGCCATGGCGTTGAATGCGCAACTGGAGCAGGTCGCGTTCGAAGACCTCGCGGGTTGTTATCGATCCCAGCTTCGTCGGTCGCGGCGCAGGATCTATTTGGACAAGAGCCATCCGAACCTCTGGGTCGCCGAGAGGCTCAAGAACGAGTTCCGCGAAGCCCAGTTCATCGGTATGGAACGAAACGTATTCGCCACCGTCGCAAGCATGCTTAAGCATCGCGGTGTACTCCAGTGGCACACACGGTGGAAGGAATTCCCGATCCCCAACCGATTCCTTGGCATCGATGTCGAGACCGCGGCCGCCTACGAGGACCTGCCTCTGGTCGCTAAATGTGCGCTGCGTTGGCTTGCGCACAGGAACAGGCTGACGATACTCGCACGCACGCTCGGTAAGGATCTCCTTGTTCTGTCGTTCGAGCAACTTTTGAGCGAGCCGTTGGCGAGCATGCGCCGCTTGCAGTCTTTCTTGAAACTTGAGCAGCCGATTCCCGTTCCGTGCATCGACACAACGCCGCTGACGAAATGGCATAGCGAGCTATCGGACGAGCAAGTCTCGCAGATTCGCGACATCGTCGGTGACGAAGCCTGCCCTATGGCGCGAGGGTAGAGCGTTGCGAACCCTGCTGATTGCAGAGAATCTGCCTCACCCTGCTCTGAAGGGCGGAGACTTGCGCACGTGGCAAAACGTCAATGCGCTCTTGGCGGTCGGTGACGTGGCGGTCTTCGGTCTGTGCTCCAACGATCGTCGTGGGGCCGACGTTCCACCGGCGGGGCTCAGCGTATGGCGCTGCTCCTCGGACCCGGTGTTGGCCTACCCGCCGCCGAAAGAACGCAAAGTCGCATCGCGAGCTTGGATCCTCGATCCGTCGGCTCACCCCTCCGATGTCTACTATTCGGATCAGGCGTGTGCGGAGATCGAAGAACTCGTCCTGAGCTTTCGACCCGATCTCGTCGTGATCGAGAGACTTTGGCTGCAACGCTACATCGGCACGATTAAACGGCTCGATTGTCAAGTCGTGCTGGACAACCACAACGTAGAAACGGCATTGCAACGGCAAATCGCCGCGTCGGCCCAGGGCGCTCGGCACCATCCGCGCACGGTCGGGGAGGTGCTTGCGTCGCGAACGCAGGCGCTGGAGCGGCAGGCGGCGCATATGGTGGACCAAATCTGGGTTTGCAGCGCTGCCGATGCCACCGCGATGGAAGAGCTTTATGCGCCGCCTGCACCGATCTGCGTCGTGCCAAACACTGTCGAGGTGAGCCGCTATCGGCCGCCCTCTCGGCCACCGCGACCCGCCGAGCTCGATGCAACAGCGCCTTCGTTGGTCTTCCCGGCAATGTTCGGCTATGCGCCGAATGTTGAGGCGGCGCAGTTTCTGATCGATACGATGATGCCGTCGCTCGGCGCGGACGGGCTCGCGTATCGGCTAGCATTGGTCGGCGGGATGCCGACTCCGGCCATGTGTGCTGCCGCCGCTACCGACCGAAACATCATCGTGACGGGCCCGGTGGCCGATGTTCGTCCTTACCTCTGGGCCTCTTCTATCATGGTAGTACCCCTGCTCGAGGGCAGTGGCACACGTTTCAAGATATTGGAAGCGTTCGCCGCGGGTGTTCCCGTCGTTACTACGGCAAAGGGAGCGGAAGGCCTTTCCGTTCGGCACGGAATGCACCTCCTGATCGCCGAATTACACGAGATGACGCGTGCCGTAGAGAGCCTTGCAACGGATCCGGAGCTGGCGCGTCGGTTGGCTCGGAACGCCTTCGACCTTGTCACGAGTCGCTATTCCTGGGACGTCGCGGGGCGCGCGGTCGAACGCGCCTTGCAAGGACTGCCGCCGCGACCCGAGTCTCGGGCGCCAGCGCACACGCTGTAGTTGGAGCAACGAGCCATGAGTTTCCCTCTGATCAGCTGTATAATCCCCACCTACAACGGCGAAAAATACTTGGCGGAGGCGATCGACAGCATCTTCGAGCAACGTTATCGACCGATCGAAGTGATCGTTGCCGACGACGGCTCGAGCGACGCCACGGCGAGCGTCGCGCGCCGGAACGGACAAGCCTTGCGCTACGTGGCACAGTCGAACGCGGGACCGGCCGCCGCACGTAATCTCGGCATACGGAGTGCGTTGGGCACGTTCGTGGCGTTTCTGGACCAAGACGACATTTGGCGGCCTGAGAAGCTCGAGCGTCAGTACGCACGTTTCGAGGCGCGCCCGGAGCTCGATATATCAGTGGCGCACGTGCAGCGCTTCTGGGTCTCGGCTTTGCGCGAGCAGGCAGAGCGTTTTTGCGATCATCGGCTCGCCAAACCTCTCCCCGGCTACATCACCGGGACGCTGCTTGCGCGGCGTAGCGTGTTCGGCCGAGCGGGCATGTTCAACCCTGCATTGCGGTACGGCGACACGATGGAGTGGTATTTGCGCGCCATTGATCGAGGCGCGGTCGCGGAACTGCTTCCCGACGTGCTGCTGCTGCATCGAATGCATGCCGAAAACCTGAGCCAGTCCGAGGGGGCGGGTAGCCGTTCCGAGTTCCTGGAAATCATCAAGAACTCTTTGGATCGACGGCGGCGGGGCTCGCCAAGCACGGATTCGTGATCCGCCGACCGGCACCACGTGTATGCGGGTATTGTTCTGGTCTCTGACGTTCTGGCCCGCTATCGGCGGAATGGAGGTGCTCGCGGCGCGGTTGCTCCCGAGCCTTCGTAAGCGGGGTCACGAGGTGCTCGTGATCGCACCGAAGATCTACGACGGTGCGGAGGAAGGAGCCTATCGAGGAATTCCGGTACGCTGGATCCCGTTTCAGAACACGCTTTCCTCTCATATCGAGCACGTCATGGCCGTGCGCCGGAAAGTCGCTGGCCTCAAGCGGGAGTTCGCCCCTGACCTCATTCATATCAACGGCGTGGGTGCCACCGACTTCTTTCATTTGACCACTCGGCATGCGTCCGACGCTCCCGTGCTCGTCACGTTGCATGGCGAGTGGCTGCCGAAGACAGACACCGTAGTCGCTCAAACCCTGCGCCACGCCGACTGGGTCGTCGGATGTTCGGCCGCTATATTGAATCGTGGGCGCCACTTGGCACCCGAAATCGAGCCTCGCTGTTCGGTCATATACAACGGTGTCGAGCTGCCGCCCGTTGCCGCGCCGCCGAAGAGCTACAAGCATCCCCGTGTGCTCTACCTCGGACGCCTTGCTTCCGAGAAAGGCGTCGACGTCGGGCTTGCGGCCTTTCGCTCGGTCGTCGAGCATGTTCCTAGTGCCCGTCTGACGGTCGCAGGCGACGGCCCGGATCGGCAGAGTCTCGAAGCGCAGGCGGTGCGCGAAGGCTTCGCGCACGCAGTCGACTTCGTCGGTTGGGTTCTTCCCGAAGAAGTGCCGTCGCTCATCGAAGAGCACTCCATTGTGATGATGCCGTCGCGGCAGGACTCATTCCCGCTCGTCGCCATCGAGGCGGCGCTCATGGCGCGGCCGGTGGTTGCAACGCGCGTCGGCGGGTTGCCGGAGCTCGTGCTCCACGATCAGACTGGGCTGCTTTGCGAGGCCGGCGATCCTCAGGCACTTGCCGGCGCCGTTGTGCAACTGCTCATTGATTCGTCCAGGGCCGCGGCGCTTGGCCGGTCGGCACAGCGGCGTGCGCGTGAAGTATTCGGTTGGCAGCGGCACGTGGACAGCTACGACGCTCTCTATCGGCAGCTCGCATGCCCATGAAGTGCTTCTCCGTTGTGATTTCCACCAGGGATCGAGCATCGCTGCTCGGATCGGCGATCGAGTCCGTGATCGCGCAGGATTTCCCGCGTGAGCGCTACGAGATCATCGTTGTCGACAATGGCTCACATGATGCGACGCGGGGACTGGTCGACCGCTACGTCGCGCAAGCCCCGGTCTCTGTCGTCTACTGCCACGAGGAGCGCCCCGGCGTATCGTTTGCGAGGAACCGCGGCGCCTTGGTCGCGCGTCACGAGTACGTCGCATTCCTCGACGATGACGCCGAAGCGGCGCCTAGCTGGCTATCGGCATTCGAAGCAGCCATTGACGAGCACGATGCAGTTGCGATCGGCGGTAGGGTGGAGCCGGTGCTGGAACGGCACACGCAACCGCCTCCGTGGTGGAAAGACGCCGACATACGCGGGCTTTTCGGACTGGACCACAGTGCCATCATTGGCGGACGGTCGGTTGCCAGGATCGGCTGGCCGCTCTGGTTGGGCGGCGGGAATGCCGTCTATGCGGCTCGGTTGCTGAACGAGGTCGGTTGCTTCCGCACGTTCCTCGGACCGACCGGCACGCGACGCCGCGTGGCGGAGGACATCGACCTCAACGTTCGACTCGAACTCGCGGGCGTCCCGATTCACTATGCGCATGACGCGGTAATCGAGCATATCGTTACGGCTGACCGCCTGACAGCACGCTATATCCGTCGTCGGGCTTATTGGGCCGGGCGCACCGACGCCGCTGCCCAGCAGTTGCTCGGTCGACCGACGACCCCAGGGGGTCTCCGGCAGTGGACCCTCGGTGCCTTACGGGCTTTGAAGTTGAAAGGGTCGACTCGGACGCTGGCGAGCTTTCGCCTCGCGTACTCCGCAGGTTACTTGCTGCAGAGCCGCCTGGTCGACGGGACGAGCGGACGCACCAGTTGATTCAAGGCTGGCCTCGAAGCCAACGCTCCGGCACTCCCTGTTTGAGCGAAGCCTGCGCGACGCGCGCCCAGACGGTCGCGTCGCGCTCGCCGAGCGCTTTGAGCGCCCGTGGGCCGAGCTCCTCGTAGCCGCGTTCCCACGCGTGCCGAACGAACAGGTACCAGGTGGCTGCGGTCGTTCGCATTCGGGGGAGCATGGCGTCGAATTGATCCAGGATTTCGGCTTCGCCGAGCACCAGAGGGAAATTGAACACGCCGTGAAACCCGAACGTCGGCGGTGGCACGCCGCGCCCAGCCGCGGGGCCCTCCGGGTAACGCTCGAATGCAAAATCCGCGGCGAGCCGGGGCTCTGCAAAGCGCAATCCAGCCGCCATGAGATTTGCACGGTATTTCGCACAGATTTGCACGTCTTCGGCAGTTTCGACGTCGGCGGGCGATTCGTCTCGGCGCAGCCGCTGGATCGATTCGATCAGCTTGCGGGAACGCAGCGAGAAGCCGCCGGCTCCCACGACTCCGGCCAAGTGCAACCACGGCGCGCCGACGTAGTCGTAGTAGAGAAAGCTTTCGCGCCAACGACGACCGTCGATGGGGAACCCGTCCCACTGAACGACGAGGTAAGCGTCGCACGTCGTCCAGTCGCCGAGGCGGTCCAAGATGACGGCGTTGTAGTCGTGTATGCCATGCAGCGTGTCGATCGGCACGTGCCGCGCGCCCGCGATGAAGGCGGCGTCGGAGAACACCAAACATTCACTTATAGGTAGCTCGCGCAGCGCACGTTCGATCGCAAGACGAGCGGTTCGCTTGTCCGCGTAGGTGTCCACGACCACAACACCGAGCTTCGGCTTAGTTCGCATTACGTCACACAGACTCGTATGCGGCTTTACGCCCCTGAGATTGCAATTACACTACCAATGCGTCGTATCGTGCTCTAGCGGGTTCCGTCGAATCGGAACGACTGGCAAGTGGACTCCACATGCAACATTATAACGGCGACAGAACCGAGAAACATATCCGGAAGCCGCACGCGCTGTTCAACGCTCTATCGGCGATTCTGCCAGATGCAACGCAGACGTTGCTGCTGCGTTCGTGTGTGCTTCCGGACCAGCGGGGTGGCGAAGCTTTGCGGTCGTGGTTGGCGTTGCAAAACGACGCTCAGCGCGCGCTGACGCGCCGATTTACAAAATGGCTCCTGCCTCTGGTGCACGAAGCCGTCCGGCGTCACGGCGTGCACATGGACGCGAGGTTGCTCACAGTTCTGAAAACTGCGTCGCTTCGCGAGGATCTGCGCGCGCGCACCTTTCTGGCCATCTGCAAGTCCGTAGTTCACGCAGTGAGCGATGAGGATCGTGGGGCGGTCCTGTTGAAAGGCGCCGCGCTTGCACAAACCGCCTACCCCGATCCGAAGCTACGGCACAGCCACGACATTGAGATTCTTGTTCCGAGTACCGATTTGCTGGGCGTCGCGAGCGCCTTGAGCACGCTTCGGCTCTCACGGATCGGCCACGACCCGGCAGGAGTCGTGTGCCTCACGCACGACTCCGGTCTGCCTGTCGTGCTCCGACGCGAACTCTTTCGAGTGCCGTTTTACAACTCGATAGTAACGGACGCCTGCGCGCGTGCGAAGCATGTTGTCATTGCCGGTGCACCTGCGCGCGTGTTGTCTCCAGCGGATGCGCTCTTGCACTGCTGTGGACACGCTTTGCACTCGCAGAGCCGAGAGTCGCACCGATGGATCGTCGACGCGTGGTTCATTGTCGCTCGGTGGCGCGACCTCGACTGGGAAGAGCTCATGCGGATCGCGGATCACGGCCGACTTACAATCCCGCTCGCCGTTTTGCTGACCTACCTCGCGTACAACCTCGACGCGCCGATTCCGCTGTCGGCTCTAGATGCGCTCGTTGTGAGGGCAGCGGCGGCTAAGCCGATCGACGGCGAGCTCGCACTTTTTGGCGCACGCTCCACCGGCCGTGGAGCCTTTAGGACGTTGCTGAAGCGCGAAGGGAACATAGCAGGTCAGCTACGAATTCTTAAATGGATGCTTTTGCCTTCGAAAGCCTACATGCGCTGGGTAACGCAAAAGTCCGATTCACTGTTGGTGACCGCCCAGTACTTCGTGAGACCGATGCGCTATTTTTTGCGACACATTTCGCAGGTTTTCAACAGGCGAACGCTGCGCGCCAAGGAGAGCGAAGCGAGGATGGGTAGTCTCCGGTAGTCGTAGGCGCGGGCGTCTGGCCACAGGTGTGAGCTGTAGTGAACGCCGGCGGCCATATGCACCGGTCGAGGACCTTGCACTGGCGCTGGCTCAGGGCGGTGGCTTGGTGTTGGAGCCGGAAACGGGCCTTGGCCAGGATGTTGGACACGGCCGCCTCGGCGCAGACGGCGGCCGGCTCGACCTGCTCCATGAACCAGGCCAGCCAGTCCGTCACCTCCAGTCTGCTGTGCTGGGCTTGCTCGAGGACGGCATAGTAACCCTCTCTTTCGCGCAGGACCTGGGCCGACAGGCTGAACAGGCGCTCGATAGTCAACGGACTGTCATGGTGGCGCGTCGCGTCCAACAGGACATCGACCAAGCCGTCCACAGCGCGCGGGGGCACCGGCAGTCCTGCGGTGGAGAGTCCCAGACGCCGGGCGACCGAGGACCGCACCGAGGCTGGATCGAGCCGCTCGCCCTCGATGGCGCTGGTGGTCAGGCCGTCTTCGACCAGAATGGCGGCCACCGCCTCCAGGGCAAGGTCGTCGGCAAGAAAGCGGGCCACCCCGAGCACCTTGCCCTGGGCCAGCCTGGCACGGGAGAGCTGACTCGCAATTTTCGTATCTTGGCATCTTTCTTGGCGTCCTCCGCGCCTTGGTGGTTCAAATGCCTTTTCCAGGTTGATCTGTGTTGGATGCGCGGCGGTTCAACCGTTTCCAGCCGGCTCGAGTCCCCAGCGGGCACGAAAAAGGGGCCGTACGGCCCCTATTCTCTTGGTGCAATCAGCCGATCAGGGTCATTCGCTCGGGCCCACCGCCTTCATGCTGAGCCGGATTCGCCCCTGCTTGTCGACCTCCAGCACTTTGACGCGGACCACGTCGCCTTCCTTGAGCTTGTCGCTGACCTTCTCCACCCGTTCTTCGCAGATCTGGGAGATGTGCACCAGGCCGTCGCGGCCGGGCAAGATGGTGACAAAGGCGCCGAAGTCCATCAGCCGGGCCACCTTACCCGCGTAGATGGTGCCCACTTCCACGTCGGCCGTGATCAGCTCGATGCGCTTCTTGGCCTGCTCGCCGGCCGCCTTGTCGACGGAGAAGATCTTGACCCAGCCGTCGTCGGACAGGTCGATGGAGGCACCGGTCTCCTCGGTGATGCCGCGGATGGTGACGCCGCCCTTGCCTATGACGTCGCGGATCTTCTCCGGGTCGATCTTGAAGGAGATCATGCGCGGGGCATGCTCGGACATCTCGTCGCGATGGGCGGCGATGACCTTGCTCATCTCGCCCAGGATGTGCAGGCGTCCGTCCTTAGCCTGGGCCAGCGCGGTCTCCATGATCTCGCGGGTGATGCCCTGGATCTTGATGTCCATCTGCAGGGCATTGACGCCCTTGCCGGTGCCGGCCACCTTGAAATCCATGTCGCCGAGGTGATCCTCGTCGCCCATGATGTCGGTCAGCACCGCAAAGCTGTCGCCTTCCTTGATCAGGCCCATGGCCACGCCGGCCACGGCGGACTTGATCGGCACGCCGGCGTCCATCAGGGACAGGCTGGTGCCGCAGACCGAAGCCATGGAGGAGGAGCCGTTGGACTCGGTGATCTCCGAGACCACGCGGATGGAGTAGGGGCACTCCTCGTCGCTGGGCATGACGGCCAGAACGCCGCGCTTGGCCAGACGTCCGTGACCGATCTCGCGCCGCTTGGGCGAGCCCACCCGGCCGGTCTCGCCGACGCAGAAGGGCGGGAAGTTGTAGTGGAGCATGAAGCGCTCGCGCCGCTCGCCTTCCAGTGCGTCGATGATCTGGGAGTCCCGCTCGGTGCCCAGGGTGGTCACCACGAGGGCCTGGGTCTCGCCGCGGGTGAAGAGCGCCGAGCCGTGGGTGCGCGGCAGCACGCCCGTGCGGACGCTGATGGGGCGCACCGTGGCATTGTCGCGACCGTCGATACGCGGCTGGCCGGCCAGAATACGGCCGCGAACGATCTTTTTCTTGAGCTTCTCCAGGGCGCCCTTGACCTCCGCGTCGCTCCAGCGGGGCGTCTCGCCCCCACAGAGGCTGGACACCGTAGCGGCGACCACCTCGTCGATCCGTCCATAGCGAGCCATCTTGTCGCCGATGGTATAGGCCTCACCCAGGCCGGCCTCGGCCTCGGCGGCCACGGCGGCCGCCAGCTCGGTGTCCTCTTCGGGCGGCGTCCAGGCCAGGGGCGCCTTGTTGACCTCGGCGGCCAGCTCACGGATCGCCTGGATGGCGACCTGCATCTGCTCGTGGCCGAAGAGCACGGCACCCAGCATCACGTCTTCGGGCAGCTCGTTGGCCTCGGACTCGACCATGAGCACCGCGCTGTCGGTGCCCGCGACGATCAGGTCCAGGTCCGTGGTACCGCTCAGACCGGTGGACGGCGGATTCAGAAGATACGAGCCGTCCTTGTAGCCGACGCGCACGGCCCCGACAGGTCCCTGGAAGGGCAGTCCCGAGATGGTCAGCGCGGCGGACACTCCCAGCAAGGAGGGCACCTCGGGGTCGACGCGCGGGTTGAGCGACTTGACGGTCGCGATCACCTGGACCTCGTTGACGTAGCCCTTGGGGAAGAGCGGACGGATGGGGCGGTCGACCAGACGCGAGGTCAGGATCTCCTTCTCCGAAGGCCGTCCCTCACGACGGAAGAAGCCGCCGGGGATGCGCCCGGCGGCATAGGTCTTTTCCTGGTAATCGACGGTCAGGGGAAAGAAGTCCCGGCCGTGGTCCGCGTTGCGGCTGGCCACGACAGTACACAGGACCACCGTATCGCCCATGTTGATCAGGACGGCACCGTCGGCCTGGCGGGCGATCTCGCCCGTTTCGATGACGACCTTGTGATCGCCGAGCTGAAATTCTTTCTTGATGGGGGTCACGTTTGCCTCCTCAGGCCCGAGTGGATTCCATTAACGACGCAGGCCGAGCCGGCCGATCAGCGTACGGTAGCGCTCGACATCTTTCTTCTTCAAGTAGTCGAGCAGCTTGCGCCGGGCGCTGACCATACGAACCAGGCCACGGCGAGAATGATGGTCCTGCTTGTGGGCAGCGAAATGACCGGTCAGCTGATTGATGCGTCCGGTCAGCAGCGCCACCTGCACCTCGGGTGAGCCGGTGTCTTTGTCTCCCCGCTTGTACTCTTCGATGATCTTGCTCTTCTCTTCTGCGCTCATTGCCATGACGATTGACTCCGTCGTTGTGAATAAAGGTCCATCCGCCCAGGCGGTGGCCACCCCAACAATGAGCTCAGGGGGCAGGACCCGAAGGGCCCTGACGGGCCCGCCCGTGCCGCCCTGCGATTCACCCGCTTCGGGTGTCTGCACAGACCACACAGTTTAGAAATCTCTACCCGCGGACGCGTCCGGGGCGCCAAGTATGGGGTTTTCGTCCCCGCGTCGCAAATGCGATCGGATCAGTCCCCCTGAAGCAGCCGCCGGGGCGCCACTCGGCCGTCGTCGAGTATCTCGCCGACACCGATGAAGCGACCGCCGTCCGCATAGAGGCGGACCCAGCCCTCGGTCGGCGCCTTGGGAACCAGCACCGGCTGGCCCTTGCGCACGTAGAAAGCGGCGTCGGCGATCAGTTTCACCTCGGGCCAGTGGGCCAGCGCGCTGTCCACCGGGAGCAGCAGCCCGTCGACGACGGCCACGCCCTGCTCGGCGCGCTGCTCCAGCTCCGCCAGGGTCACCGCCGCGGTATCCTGGTAAGGTCCGACCCCCGTGCGGCGCAGAGCGGTCACATGGGCGCCGCAACCGAGCACCTCGCCAATGTCCTCCGCCAGGGTGCGCACATAGGTCCCCTTCGAGCAGTGCACGTCCAGGTCCAGGTCCGGCGAGGCCAGTGACAGCAGGCGCAGCTGGTGGATGACCACCTTCCGCGGCGTGCGCTCCACCTCTATGCCCTTACGGGCCAGATTGTACAGCCGCTCGCCCTGATGCTTGAGCGCGGAGTACATGGGGGGCAGCTGCTCGATCTCGCCGCGGAAACGCTCCAGCGCCGTCTCGATCGCACGCTCGTCCAGGGCCGGCACCGGGCGCTCCTCGATGACCTCGCCCTCGGCATCGGCGGTCGTGGTGCGCACACCCAGGCGCGCGCGTACCCGGTAGTGCTTATCCGCATCCAGCAGAAAGGCCGAGATCTTGGTGGCCGCCCCGAAGCACAGGGGCAGCAGACCGTCGGCCAGGGGATCCAGGCTGCCGGTGTGGCCAGCCTTGCGAGCGCGATACAGCCATTTCACCTTCTGCAAGGCCTCGTTCGAGGTCAGGCCCACGGGCTTGTCGAGCAGCAATATCCCTTCGACATTGCGACCCTTGGTACGGCGGCGTCCCATGGCTAAGCTCCGGCAGCAGGCGGTGGAAAATGGGCTCAGTGCGGGTCGTGCGAATCGGTCTCGACCGCGTGATCGATCAGACCGGAGAGCTTGGCACCACGCTCCACGGACTCGTCATAGACGAAGTGCAGAGCGGGCATGGTGCGCAGCTTGACCCGCCGACCGAGCTCGTGGCGCAGAAAGCCGCTCGACTGGTTCAGGACACGGGCATTGAGCGCGGGATCGCCCTCGCCCAGGATGGTGAAGTAGACCTTCGCGCGGGAGAGGTCGCGCACGACCCGCACCTCCTGGATGGTGATCATCCCGAGGCGGGGGTCCTTGAGTTCGTCGCGCACCAGCTGGGCGAGGTCGCGCTGCAGCTCCGCACCGATGCGCGCGGTGCGATCGAATTCTCGGCTCGTATGAGTCATCGCGAAGGAAGCAATCCCATGAAGGCTGGCAAGGGCGACCGCGCCGATCAACCCGCCAACGCACCGCGCTGGCGCACCGGCTCGCAGGCGATCGGCATCGAGCGGGCGATCACAGCTCGCGGGCCACCTCGATGCGCTCGAAGACCTCGATATGGTCCCCGGCCTTGACGTCGTTGTAGTTCTTCACGCCAATGCCGCACTCGGTGCCGGACTTGACCTCGGGCACGTCGTCCCGGAACCGACGCAAAGACTCCAGCGCCCCCTCGTAGATGACCACGTTCTCGCGCAGCACACGAATGGGATTGTTGCGCTTGACCACACCCTCCAGCACCATACAGCCCGCGATGTTGCCGAGCTTGGACGAACGGAAGACATCGCGCACCTCGGCCAGACCGATGATGTGTTCCTTGATCTCCGGCGACAGCATGCCTGAGACGGCCGCCTTCACGTCGTCGATCACCTCGTAGATGATCGAGTAGTAGCGCAGGTCTATGCCCTTCTCCTCGATCACCCGACGGGCCGAGGCATCGGCGCGCACGTTGAAGCCGATGAGGATGGCATTGGAGGTGACCGCCAGATTGGCGTCCGACTCGTTGATCCCGCCGACGCCCGCGGCCACCACCTTGACCTTGATCTCGTCGGTGCTGATGTCCACCAGGGCGGTCTTCAAGGCCTCTACGCTGCCCTGCACGTCGGCCTTGACGATCAGGTTGACGAAGCCGACCTCGCCCGCGGCCATCTGACTGAACAGCTCGTCGAGCTTGGCCGCCTTCTGGGACGCCAGCTTGGTGTCGCGCTCGCGCTCGTGGCGCAGTGCGGCCAGCTCGCGGGCCTTGCGCTCGTCGCTCAAGGCCACCACGTCGTCGCCGGCGCTGGGCGCGCCCGACAGCCCGAGCACCTGCACCGGGATGGACGGACCCGCCTCTTTGACCGGGCGCCCGGCCTCGTCGAACATGGCGCGTACGCGACCGAACTCGCGCCCCGCCACCAGGGCGTCGCCCCGCTTGAGGGTACCTCCCTGGACCAGCACCGTGGCCACGGGGCCCCGGCCCTTCTCCACGCTGGACTCGATGATCACGCCGCGGGCCAGGCCGTCCTTGACCGCCTTGAGCTCCAGCACCTCCGCCTGCAGCAGGATGGCGTCCAGCAGGGCATCTATCCCCACGCCGGTCTTGGCCGAGACCTTGACGAACTGGCTCTCACCGCCCCATTCCTCGGGGATCACCTCGTATTGGGTCAGCTCCTGCATGACCCGGTCCGGGTCCGCGTCCGGCTTGTCGATCTTGTTGACGGCCACCACGATCGGCACTCCGGCCGCCTTGGAGTGCTGGACGGCCTCTTTGGTCTGGGGCATGACTCCATCGTCTGCCGCCACCACTAGGATGACGATGTCGGTGGCCTGCGCGCCGCGGGCGCGCATGGCCGAGAAGGCGGCGTGACCCGGGGTGTCGAGAAAGGTCACGGTGCCTCGCGCGGTGTCGACGTGGTAGGCGCCGATGTGCTGGGTGATCCCACCCGCCTCGCCCGCGGCCACCCGGGTGCGGCGGATGAAGTCCAGCAGCGAGGTCTTGCCGTGGTCGACGTGACCCATGATGGTCACGACCGGGGCCCGGGACTCTTCCGGACCTTCCAGCTGCTCATCCACCTCGCCGAGGATCTCCGCCTCCACATCCTCCTGCTTCTGAAGCACAGGGGTATGGCCCAGCTCCTCGACCACCAGCATGGCCGAATCCTGGTCGAGGGGCTGATTGATGGTCACCATCATGCCCAACCGCATCAGCGTCTTGATCAGCTCGGCGGCCTTGACCGACATCCGCTGAGCCAAATCGCCCACCGTGATGGTCTCGGGAATCTGCACCTCGCGCACCACGGGTGCGGTGGGGCGCTGGAAGCCATGCTGCGTCTCGGGCATGGACGCTGGCGCGCCCCTTCTGGAGGGCTTCTTTCGGCGCCGACCACGCATTTCTTCGGCCACGTGCAGCTCCTTGCGCCCACCCTTCTCCTCGGCGGCGCCAGCGCCTTCTTCAGCCTTTCGCACGGTCTTCTTCGGCCGCGGCTTGGCGGCCTTGTCCTCCGCAGGCGGCGCTGCAGGGGCCTTGCGCTGCTCCTCCTCGGCCTCACGCCGCGACTGTTCCAGGCGCGCCTTCTCCTTGGCCTCCTGCTCGAAGCGCTCGGCCTCACGGCGCTTGACCTCCTCCTCGGCCTGCTTGCGAGCCTCTTCTTCGCGACGCTTGGCTTCTTCGGCCGCCTTGCGGCGCGCCTCGGCCTCCGCCTCGGCTTGCCGTTGCATTTCCGCCTGCTCCGCCAAGGCCTGCTTGGCGTCCTCGGTGGTCTCGTGCTGCTCGTCCGTGCCGGCGATCTCACCGCGCTTGACATAGGTGCGCTTGCGCTTGACCTGCACGCTTACCGTCTTGGCCGGACGCCCCACGGGGGCAGGCCGTCCGCTCGTGCGCCCGGCGCTGGCAGTGGGCTGGCGCAGCTCCGTCGTGGTCGTGCGCTTGAGCGTGATCTTCCGCGGCTCGGCACCCCCCACGCCCGGCTTTCCCTTCCCGTGACTGTGGCGGAGGAAATCGAGCAGCTGGCGTTTCTCGGTCTCGCTGACCGCCTCGTCGGCACCCTGCTTGGTCAAGCCGGCCTCGTCGAGCTGGGCGAGCAGCCGATCCACAGGAATCCCTACATCGCCGGCCAGCTGTCTTACGGTTACTTCGCTCATGGATTGCGCCCCCGGGACGGTTTCAGCCCTTGGATTCCTCGTCCGCGAACCACGGCTCGCGTGCCGTCATGATCAGCCGGCCCGCCCATTCCTCGTCCATGTCATCGATCACCATCAGGTCGTCGATCGACTGCTCGGCTAGATCCTCCATGGTGATCACTCCACGGGCGGCCAGGGCAAAGGCCAAGGGCCGGTCCATGCCGCTCATATTGAGTAGATCCTCCGCCGGCTCCGCATCGGACAGAGACTCCTCCTGGGCGATGGCACTCGTCAGCAGCACGTCCTTGGCCCGCTCGCGCAGCTCGCGCACCATCTCCTCGTCGAACTCTTCGATCTCCAGCAGCTCGTTCATGGGCACGTAGGCGACCTCGTCAAGGGAGGTAAACCCCTCCTGTACCAGAATCGCCGCTACCTCTTCGTCCACATCCAGCTGGGCCATGAACTGAACGATCACCTCCCGGGCCTCTTCCTCGCTCTTCTCCGCCGCCTGGGCCTCGTCCATGACATTGAGGTCCCAACCAGCGAGCTGGCTGGCCAGGCGCACATTCTGCCCGCCGCGACCGATCGCCTGGGAGAGGAATTCATCCTTGACCGCCACATCCATGCTGTGGGAGTCCTCGTCCACCACAATGGAGACCACCTCGGCCGGCGACATGGCGTTGATCACGAACTGGGCCGGATTGTCGTTCCAGAGGATGATGTCCACCCGCTCGCCACCCAGCTCGTTGGACACCGCCTGGACCCGTGAGCCTCGCATGCCCACGCAGGCCCCGACCGGATCGATACGGGGCTCGTTGCTGCGCACGGCGATCTTGGCTCGCAGCCCCGGGTCGCGCGCCGCACCCATGATGTCGATCAGCCCCTCGCCGACCTCCGGCACCTCCAGCCTGAACAGCTCGATCAACAGCTCGGGCATGGTGCGACTGATAAACAGCTGAGGCCCTCGCGGCTCGGAGCGGATCTCGTACAGATAGCCACGGATCCTGTCACCAACTCGCACGGACTCCCGCGGGATCAGATGCTCCCGGGCAATGAAGCCTTCGGCGTTGCCCCCCAGGTCGACGAATACGCTGCCCTTGTCGATCCGCTTGACCACACCGGTCACCAGCTCCCCCTTGCGATCGAGATAGGCCTCGACCACCTTGGCCCGCTCGGCCTCGCGTACCTTCTGCACGATCACCTGTTTAGCGGTCTGGGCGGCAATACGCCCGAAAGAGATGGACTCCATCGGCTCTTCGATGAACTCGCCCACCTGGATGGCCGAGCTGTGCTCACACGCCTGGCTCAAGGTCATCTGGCGCTCGAACTCCTCGAGCTCCTCGTCGTCGGCCAGCACCTCCCAGCGGCGAAAGCTCGAGTAGTCGCCGTTGGTGCGATTGATCGCCACCCGGACATCGATCTCTCCGCCATGGCGCTTTCGCGTGGCCGAAGCGAGAGCCGCTTCGATCGCCTCGAAGATGCTCTCCTTGTCGACGCCTTTCTCGTTGGAGACGGCCTCGACCACCAGCAGAATTTCTTTGGTCATCTACGCAATTCCCAATCAGAGGTCTGGCACCAGACGCGCCGAATCGATCCGATCCAACGGCAGGCGCACCGCCTGGCCGTCCACCTGCATCACCAGACTGTCTTCTTCCACACCCTGGAGCACCCCCGCGAAGCGTCGCCGCCCGTCGAGCTTTCCAATCAGGGTCACTTTGGCCTCTCGCCCGACGAAGCGCTGGAAGTCCTCGCGCCTGAACAAGGGCCGGTCCAGTCCGGGCGACGAGACCTCCAGGTCATAGTGACCGGCAATCGGGTCCTCCACGTCCAGCAGACCGCTCACCTGGTGGCTGACCGCCGAGCAATCGTCCAGGGTGATGCCCAGGTCATGGTCGATGTAGACGCGCAGCAGCCCCTGGTGTCCGCGACTCAGATACTCGACACCGACCAGCTCATAGCCCATAGCCTCGACCACGGGCCCGATCATCCGGACAAGCCTTTCGGAGAGCCTGTGCATAGCCACTGCAAACAAAAAATGGGCCCTGAGGCCCACTTCCGAGATCTCCGGCTCCGACAATGGGCCCCACCCGACGGCGGAATCCGAGGGTCCGGAGATCCGACCAACAAAAAGCCCCGATGACCGGGGCTTCTTGTTCTGGATGGTAGCGGGGGCAGGATTTGAACCTACGACCTTCGGGTTATGAGCCCGACGAGCTGCCAGACTGCTCCACCCCGCATCGACAACCGGAATAGTACCGAGATACCGATCACAAAGCAAGTGCGACCTCGGGGAAAACCCGAGCCGGACGGCCGACACACACCATTCCGGCGCATGCCTGTTGCTCGCAGCAAAGGCGGGAAGTCAGGCGAAGGCGGAGGCGCACACCGACAACAGACCGGCGGGAAAGACGCCGAGGAAGAGCATTGCCAGACCGTTCAGGCTGAGCAGGGCCCGGGTGTCCCAACCTGCGATCAGGGGGGCATCGGTGTCGGGCTGGTCGAAGTACATCAGCTTGACGATACGGATGTAGTAGTAGGCGCCGATGATCGAGAAGGCCACGGCGACCACCGCCAGCCACACCATACCAATCTCGACGACCGCCTGGAGCACGAACAGCTTGGCGAAGAAGCCGACAGTAGGCGGAACGCCGGCCATGGAGAACATGAGCAGCAGCATCATCCCTGCGAACCAGGGGCTGCGTTGGTTGAGACCCTTGTAATCGGCCAGGGACTCGGCCTCGAAGCCACCGCGGCTCAGCAGCATGACGACGCCGAAGGCCCCCAGCGCCATCAGCGCGTAGACGATGGCATAGAACATGGCCGCAGTGTAGCCGCTTGGCTTGGCCGCGAGCACGCCGAGCAGCAGGAAACCCACGTGGGAGATGGTCGAGTAGGCCAGCATGCGCTTGATGTTGGCCTGGGCAATGGCGGCGAGATTGCCGACCGCCATCGACAGCACCGCCAGTATGGCCAGCATGCCCTGCCAGTCCAGCTGCAGGCTGTCCAGGCCGTCCACCAGCAGGCGCATGGCCAGGGCGAAGGCGGCGATCTTGGGCGCGCTGCCCAGAAACACCGTGGTCGCCGTGGGGGCGCCCTGGTAGACGTCGGGTATCCACATGTGGAAGGGCACCGCACCAAGCTTGAAGGCCAGGCCAATGACCACGAACACCAGGCCGAACGCCAGCACGACCTTGTCTCCTCCGCCGGCCCCGACCGCCTGGGCCACGCCCGGGAAGTCCAGGGCGCCGGTGGCACCGTAGATCATGGAGATGCCGTAGAGCAGCATGCCCGAGGCCAGGGCACCCAGAACGTAGTACTTCATGGCCGCCTCGGAGGCCAGCTTGGAGTCCCGGTCTATGGCCACCATGGCATAGAGCGACAGCGACAGCAGCTCCAGACCCAGGTAGATGGTGAGAAAGCCGTTGGCCGAGGCCATGACCATCATGCCGAGGGTGGCGAAGAGCCCGAGCAGGTAGAAGTCGCCCTTGAACAGGCCGCGGTCGCGCAGATAGTCCTTGGAATAGACGAACACCCCGAGGGTGATCAGGCAGATGGCCACCTTGAGCACGTCCGACATGGGATCCCGGATATAGGCCCCGTCGAAGACGATGTCGGTATGGGGACTCCCCACCCAGAGGGTCAGCACCGCAGCGGCGACCAGACCGATCTGCGCCACCGCGTAGGTCAGGATCCGCTGCTGCTCGGTGACGAACAGGTCCACCAGAAGCACCGCACAGGCCAGTGTCAGGACGAAGATCTCCGGCAGAACCGGGATCAGAGTGGAGGGCTCGAAGTGCATGCGTATCTACCCGGTGGCTCGGCTCAAATCTTGGTGATGGCGATGTGCTGGACCAGGTTCTGGATGCTGACATCCATCACCTGGACCAGGGGCGCAGGCCAGACCCCGAGCACCAGTACCGCAACGGCCAGGGAGCCCAGCACCAGCAGCTCTCGCCGATTGATGTCTTCCAGGGCCGCCACGGTGTCGTGCACCACCTTGCCGAAGACCACACGCTTGACCATCCAGAGGGTGTAGGCGGCCCCGATGATCAGGGTGGTGGCCGCCAGGAAGGCGAACCAGAAGTCCGCCCGGAAGCTGGCAAGGATCACCATCAGCTCGCCCACGAAGCCGGAGGTCCCGGGCAGGCCGGCGTTGGCCATGGCGAAGAAGACCATCAGGGCCCCAAACACGGGCATGGTGTTGATCACGCCGCCATAGTCGGCGATCTGGCGGCTGTGCAGCCGGTCGTACATGACCCCGACGCACAGGAACATGGCCGCGGAGATGAAGCCGTGGGAGACCATCTGCACCATGCCCCCTTCCAAGCCCATCACCGCCCCGCCGCTCTCGGGCCGGTTGATAATGATAAAGGCAATGAAAAAGCCCAGGGTGACGAAGCCCATGTGGGCGATGGACGAGTAGGCGATCAGCTTCTTCATGTCCTTCTGGACCAGGGCGACGAAGCCGATGTAGACCACCGCGACCAGGGACATGAAGATGATCAGCCAGTCCAGCTTGCTGCTCGCGTCCGGGGTAATGGGCAGGCTGAAGCGCAGAAAGCCGTAGCCGCCGATCTTCAGCATGATGGCCGCCAGAATCACCGAGCCCCCCGTGGGCGCTTCGACGTGGGCATCCGGCAGCCAGGTGTGCACCGGCCACATGGGTACCTTCACTGCGAAGGCGGTGAGAAAGGCCAGAAAGATGAGGATCTGCGGGGTCATGCCCAGCTTGAGATCGTGGTAGGCCAGGATGTCGAAGCTACCGTTGGACTGGAAGTACATGTAAATCAGCGCAACCAGCATGAGCACCGACCCGAAGAAGGTATAGAGGAAGAACTTGATGGTGGCATAGACCCGGTTCGCGCCGCCCCAGATCCCGATGATCACGAACATCGGGATCAGCATCGCCTCCCAGAAGACGTAGAAGAGCATGGCATCCAGGGCCGAGAAGACCCCGACCATCACCCCCTCCATGAGCAGGAAGGCGGCCATGTACTGATGGGGCTTGTACTGGATCACCTCCCAGCCGGCGATCACCACCAGGATGGTAATGAAGGTGGTGAGCAGAATCAGCGGCATGGAGATGCCGTCCACACCCAGGTAGTACTCGATGCCGAAACCGGGCACCCAGGGGGCCCGCTCCACGAACTGCATCTGGGCGGTGGAGATGTCGAAGCCGCTCCACAGGGGCAGGCTGACCAGGAAGGTCAGGACGGCGACCACGAGCGCGATCCAGCGCGACACATTGGGCGCCTTGTCGCCGCTCGCAAGCACCATGAAGCCACCGACGATCGGCAGCCAGATAGTGAAGCTGAGAATGGGCCAATCTGCGATCATGCCATCAGTCCTAACTCGGTTGAACGATCACGAACCAGGTGAGCAGGAGCAGCAGCCCCAGAATCATGGCGATCGCATAGTGATACAGGAAGCCGGTCTGCACCCGGCGCACCAGGTGGGCCACCCGGCCGACCACGCGGGCCGAGCCGTTGACCACCACGTCGTCGATCAGGAAGCGGTCGCCCAGGCCCCACAGCAGACCCCCGAGCCATCTGCTTCCGCGGGCGAACACCAGCTGGTAGAGCTCGTCGAACCAGTACTTGCGGTCCAGCATGGTGTAGAGCAGATCCGCACGGGTGCGGATCTCGAAGGCGACAGACGGGCGCTTCATGTAGACGTACCAGGCCACGAACAGACCGCCGATGGCCAGCCAAAATGGCGCATGCATGGGCCCGGACAGGGCCATGACCCAAGCGCCGTGGAAATGCTCCGCGGCCTCATGCTGGGGCAGCACGTACAGCGCCTCCTGAAACCAATCGCCGAACAGCATGGGGCCGACAACCAGCCCGCCGATCAACATGGATGGGACGGCCAGCAGCACCAGCGGAACGGTCACCACCTTGGGCGACTCGTGCAGGTGCGCCCGGGCGTGCTCGTCCCGGGGACCCTCGCCGTGGAACACCAGGAAGAACATGCGGAAGCTGTAGAGCGCGGTCACGAAGACGCCGACCAGCACCATCACATACGCATAGCCCGAGCCCGCCCGGGTCGCGTGGTGCACCGCCTCGATGATCGCGTCCTTGGAGAAGAAGCCGGAGAAGCCCGGGAAGCCGATCAGAGCCAGGGAGCCGACCAGGGAGGTCCAGTAGGTGATAGGCATGTACTTGCGCACGCCGCCCATGTTGCGGATGTCCTGATCGTGGTGCATCCCGATAATCACCGAGCCCGCGGCTAGAAACAGCAGCGCCTTGAAAAAGGCGTGGGTCATCAGGTGAAAGATCCCCGCCGCGTAGGCCGAAGCCCCCAGGGCCACCATCATGTAGCCCAGCTGGGACAGGGTGGAGTAGGCCACGACCCGCTTGATGTCGTTCTGAACGATGCCGATCAGGCCGGTGAAGAAGGCGGTAGTGGCACCGATCACCAGCACCACGCTGAGTGCCGTCTCCGACAGCTCATAGAGCGGCGACATGCGGGCCACCATGAAGACCCCGGCGGTCACCATGGTAGCGGCGTGGATCAGGGCGGAGATGGGCGTAGGGCCTTCCATGGAATCGGGCAGCCACACGTGCAGAGGTACCTGGGCCGACTTGCCCATGGCACCGATGAACAGCAGCACGCAGATCACCGTCATCAGCGACCAGGAGGTGTCACCCCAGATCTGGATCTGGGCGTTGGCCAGGACTGGCGCCTGCTCGAACACCTCCTTGTAGTCGAGGCTGTTGAAGTACATGGCCACCGCGGCTATGCCCAGCACGAAGCCGAAGTCCCCGACCCGGTTGACCAGGAAGGCCTTGAGGTTGGCGAAGATGGCGCTTTCGCGCACCGACCAGAAGCCGATCAACAGGTAGGAGACCAGGCCCACCGCCTCCCAGCCGAAGAACAGCTGAACGAAGTTGTTCGCGATCACCAGCATGAGCATGGAGAAGGTGAACAGCGAGATGTAGCTGAAGAAGCGCTGATAGCTGTTGCGACCCGCCTTGCTGGTCTTGGGCCAGTTGTGCTCGTCATCGGCCATGTAGCCGATGGTGTAGATGTGCACACAGAAGGACACGAAGGTGACCACCGAGAGCATCACTGCGGTCAGCCGATCCACCAGGAAGCCCACATCCATGGAGATGCCGTCGCTGACCAGCCAGGTGTAGACGGTCTGGTTGAACACCGGCTGGTCGTCCATGACGAAGAGCTTGAGCACATAGAGCGAGAGCACCGTGGACAGGCCCACGCTGGCGGTGGCCACCCAGTGTGCCCCCGCACGGCCGATCTTCGAGCCGAAGAAGCCCGCGATCACGGACCCCGCCAGGGGCGCCAGCACGATGGTCAGATAGATCTGTTCCATAGCTTCACTTGTCTGCCGGAAAGTGCGAGAGGCTAGATCGTCGAGCCAGGGAGAAGGGCAATTCCCGGCCCGGCGATCCCTGCCCGATGTCTGCGCTCACCGTGCACATGCATGAATGAAAGAAGGTGCGGGCTCGCCGCCCCTTCAGCCCCTGAGGGTATCCAGCTCCTCGACGTCGATGGTGCGCCGATTGCGGAAGAGCACCACCAGGATGGCCAGGCCGATGGCCGCCTCGGCCGCCGCCACCGTCAGGATGAAGAACACGAACACCTGCCCGGCGGTATCCCCGAGGAAATGCGAGAAGGCGACGAAATTGATGTTCACCGCCAGCAGCATCAGCTCGATGCACATCAGCAGGATCAGCACGTTCTTGCGGTTCAGCACCATGCCGGCCATGCTGAGCGCAAAGAGCACCGCGGCGAGCACCAGATAGTCGGAAAGAGCAATCATCGGTGGGCCCCCTATTTCTCCGCGTCCATCCGCACCAGATGCACCCGGTCCGCCCGCTTGACCCGGATCTGGGACGCCGGATCCTGGTACTTGGTGCCCGGGCGCCGACGCAGGGTCAAGCCGATGGCGGCGACTATCGCCACCAGCAGGATCACGGCGGCTATCTCGAAGGGATACATGTAGACGGTGTAGAGCAGCTCGCCCAAGGCCTCGGTGTTCGCATAGTCCGCAGCCGCCGGGGCAGGCGCAGCCACATGTGGCAGACCGAAGTGGCCCGGACCCACCACCAGGAACATCTCCACCAGCACCGCCGCGAATATCAGCAGACCCAGCGGCAGGTAGCGGATGAAACCCGCGCGCATCGCCGCCACGTCGATATCGAGCATCATGACCACAAACAGGAAGAGCACCATCACCGCGCCCACGTAAACCAGCACTAGGACGATGGCAAGAAACTCCGCCTCGGCCAGCATCCAGAGTCCTGCGGCGTTGAAGAAGGCCAGCACCAGGAAGAGCACCGCATGGACCGGATTGCGGCGAGTGATCACCATGGTCGCCGAGAGAACCAGCACGGCGGCGAACAGGTAGAAAAGAAATGCTTCGAAGGTCATCTGGGTATCCGAGTCGTCTGTCCGGCCGCCGTCAACGGTATTCCGCTTCGGCCTGGCGGTCCCGGGCCAGCTGCTCTTCGTACTGGTCGCCGATGGCCAGCAGCATCTCCTTGGTCATCACATGGTCGCCGCGCTTCTCGAAGTGGTACTGATGGACCCGAGTCTCGACGATCGAGTCCACCGGGCAGGACTCCTCGCAGAATCCGCAGTAGATGCACTTGAAAAGATCTATGTCGTAGCGGGTGGTGCGCCTTGACCCATCCTCCCGGGGCTCGGCCTCGATGGTGATCGCCAGCGCCGGGCAGACCGCCTCGCACAGCTTGCAGGCGATGCAGCGCTCCTCACCGTTGGGATAGCGCCGAAGGGCATGCAAGCCCCGGAAGCGCGGCGAGACAGGAGCGGCCTCCTCCGGGAACTGTACCGTGAACTTGCGCGCGAACAGATAGCGGCCGGTCAGGCCCAGGCCCTTGAACAGCTCGAGCAGGAAGAGGCTCTTGACGTAGTCGCGGATGGCTCTCAGCATGAATAGTGTCTCCTCAGGGCGCCCACCAGAGCCATTTCTCCACCACGAACAGACCCACCACCATGATCCAGACGATGGTAATGGGAATGAAGACCTTCCAGCCCAGGCGCATGATCTGGTCATAACGGTAGCGGGGGAAGGTCGCACGCAGCCACAGAAACATGAACATGAAGAAGAAGGTCTTGAGCGCGAGCCAGATGATCCCGGGCACCCAGGCGAGCAAGGGCTCCATGAAGCCGCCCTGAACCGGAGACAGCCAGCCGCCGAAGAAGAACACGGCGGTCAGCGCCGAGATGAGGATCATGTTGGCGTATTCGGCCAGGAAGAAAGTGGCGAAGGTCATGCCCGAGTAGTCCACATGGAATCCGGCAACGATCTCCGACTCGCCTTCGCAGACATCGAAGGGGGCCCGATTGGTCTCGGCCACGCCTGAGATGAAATAGATCCCGAACAGCGGTAACAGGGGCAGCCAGAACCAATGGAAGAGCCCTCCCTGCTGGGCACGGACGATGTCGCCCAGGTTGAGGCTGCCAGCGGCCACCAGCACGCCCACCAGGGCGAACCCCATCGCGATCTCGTAGGCCACGATCTGGGCCGCCGAGCGCATGGCCCCCAGGAAGGCGTACTTGGAGTTGGCGGCCCAGCCGGCGATGATCACCCCGTAGACTCCCAAGGAGGTCAGGGCCAGCACATACAGCAGCCCAGCGTTGATGTCGGCCAGCACCAGGTTCTCGTCGAAGGGAAACACCGCCCAGGCCGCCAGGGCGGGACCTATGGCCAACATGGGTGCCATCAGGAACAGGAGCTTGTTGGCCCCGCGGGGGATCACGATCTCCTTGAACATTAGCTTGAGCGCATCGGCGATCGGCTGAAGCAGCCCGCGGGGGCCGACCCGGTTGGGTCCGATGCGCACCTGCATGTACCCGATGACCTTGCGCTCGGCCAGGGTGTAGTAGGCCACCAGCAGCATCAGGGGGACGATAATCACCACGATCTTGATCAGGATGGCGACCACCGGAAGCTCGGTGCCCAGCCAGTTCCACGCATCCACCAGAGCACCCATCGGCCTACACCGTCTCCAAGGTCAGGTCGCCAATTTGGCCACCCAGGGATTCGCTGCCCGTCACGCCCGCCGGCAGCCAGACACAGCCATCGGGCACGCGCAGGTCGATAGCCAGGGGCCACTCGGCACGACCGCCCCCTTGAGACACCGCGACCCGCGCACCCTCCTCGAGCCCGAGCCGCTCGGCGAGCGCAGGAGCCACCCGTGCCGCGCCAGCCCGACGGGCCTCCAAGGTCCGCTGCAGCGCCGACGCTCGACGCACAAGGGCATCGCTGGCGTACAGCGGCACCTCGCCGATCCGCTCCAGGCCGCCCCCCTTGTAGCTAACCTGGGCCCCGGCCGTTCCCTTGGGCGTATTGTCAGGACTCATGCCCTCGCAGACAGCCCGCAGCTCGGCAAGCACCTCCTCGGAGCTGTCCTGCTCGAAGCCGTCGAGATCCAGCAGATTGGCCAGCACACGCAGCACCTTCCACGCGGGGCGCGCCTCACCCGGCGGACTGACCACCCCCGCGAAGCTCTGCCAGCGTCCCTCAGCGTTGACATAGGTGCCGGAGGTCTCGCCAAAACCGGCGACCGGCAGGAGCACATCGGCGACCGCCTCGAGGGAGGGCGAGCGAAAGGCGCTGAGGGCCACGACCGGCTCTTCGGAGCCCAGGGTCTTGAGCGTCGAGGCGGGATCCCAGCAGTCGAGCCCCGGATCCACATCGAGCAGGAGATACCCGGCCTGGGGCTGGGTGAGCATGACACCGGCATCCACTCCCTTGGACTCCACGGAGACGCCGCCCGAGGCGTAGCCGGGAAGGGCCCCGGCCAGGCGTGCGCCCAGCCCGTTCGGGCCGTCCTGCAGATAGCCCAGGGTGCAGCCGGAAGCCTCGGCGATCTTCTCCGCCAGGGCTCGCAGCATCGAGAAATCCGGATGGGCCTGGGCCATGAGGCCCAGCAGCACTGCACCTCGCTCGGCCGACTTGAGCTGGTCTGCCACCTGACGGTGTGTGTCCGCCGGCTTGGCCCCTCGCACCAGTGTGCCGCTCACGCCCGCTGCCTTGGCCACCGCTGCCAGCTCGGCGACCATGGCCGAGGGGACAACGACCATCTGGGTGGCGTCATAGGCCAGATCCAGGCCTAGGGGCCCGAGCTGGGCAATGGACGCCCCAGCCATCGCCGCCTTGCGAATGCGGTGCCCGAGCAGCGGCTGGTCCTTGTGTGGATTGCCCCCGACGATCAGGGCCGATTGCAGCCGCTCCAGCTCCGCGATCGGCAGCCCCAGCCAGGCCAGCGGCGGCTCGGCGGCGTCGCCCCGAAAATCCGCCTGGCGCAGCCGATGATCCACCGACCCGCTGCCCAGACCGCGGGTCAGTCGCTGGGCAAGAAAGACCTCTTCGCTGGTCGAGCGCGGCGAGACCAGGGTGGCCAGTCCCGCCCCGGCACGCTTCAGAGCCTGGGACGCCGCTTGCAGCGCCTCGTCCCACTCGACCTGGCGCCACTTGCCGTCGCGCTTGAGCATGGGCGAGGTCAGTCGGTCGTCGCTCCCCAGTCCCTGGTAGCTGAATCGGTCGCGATCGGAGATCCAGCACTCGTTCACCGCCTCGTGGTCCCGGGGCACCACCCGCAGGATCCGATTGCGGCGCACATGGATGCTCAGATTGGAGCCCACGCCGTCATGGGGCGCAATACCGGGATACTCGCGCAGCTCCCAGGCCCGTGCCTTGAACAGGAATGGCTTGGACGTCAAGGCTCCCACCGGGCAGAGATCGATGACGTTGCCCGACAGCTCGGAGTCCACACTGCGAGCGACATAGGTGCCGATCTTCATGTGCTCGCCGCGCCCGGTGGCACCCAGCTCGCGCACGCCCGCGATCTCCGCGCCGAAGCGCACACAGCGGGTGCAGTGGATGCAGCGGGTCATATCGGTCTGGACGAGGGGCCCTATGTCCGGGTCCGGGACCACCCGCTTGCGCTCTGTGAACCGAGACAGGCCACCCCCATAGCCCATGGCCACGTCCTGGAGCTCGCATTCGCCGCCCTGATCGCAGATGGGGCAATCCAGCGGGTGGTTGATCAGAAGGAACTCCATGGTGCCCTTCTGGGCTGCCAGGGCCAGGGGGGAGCGGGTATGCACCTTCATGCCGTCTGCCACCGGGGTGGCACAGGCCGGCATCGGCTTGGGTGCCCGCTCAACCTCCACCAGGCACATGCGGCAGTTGGCCGCCACCGACAGCTTCTTGTGATAGCAGAAACGGGGAATGCTGATGCCGGCCGCATCCGTGACATCGATCAGCATGGCACCCGGGCGGGCCTTGAGCGCCCGGCCGTCCACCTCGATGGTTATGGTCTGCTCTTGCGACATCGATGCTCTTCTCTACTAATCCCCGCGGCCGTGGAATCTACGCCTCGACCCGTCTGGTGATGTCAGGCTTCCGAAGGCTGATTCGCCCGCCCGAGGCCCTTCTAAGACTCTTCGATAAAGGGAATCGCTGATGCAATCAGCGATTCCCTCAGACCATGCATTTGCCGTGGTCTATGTGGTATTGAAACTCGTCGCGATAGTGCCGAAGCATCCCCTGGACCGGCATAGCCGCCGCGTCACCCAGGGCGCAGATGGTGCGGCCCGCGATCCGTGCGGCCACGTCATCGAGCAGGTCCAGATCCTCTTGGCGTCCCCGGCCGGTCTCGATCCTGTGCACCACCCGATACAGCCAGCCGGTGCCCTCGCGACAGGGCGTACACTGGCCGCAGGACTCCTCCTGGTAGAAGTAGGACATGCGATCCAGCACCTTGACCATGCAATTGGTCTCGTCCATCACGATCACCGCGCCCGAGCCCAGCATGGACCCGGCACCCGCGATCGAATCGAAGTCCATGGTCAGGTCCATCATGACCTCACCCGGGAGCACCGGCGCCGAGGAGCCCCCCGGGATCACCGCCTTGAGCTTGCGTCCGTCCTTCATGCCGCCAGCCATCTCCAGCAGCTCCGGGAAAGGCGTGCCCAGGGCGACCTCGAAGACCCCCGGATTGCTCACATTACCCGACACCGCGAACAGCTTGGTCCCGCCGCTGTTCTCTGTGCCGAGATCCTTGAACCAAGCCCCGCTCTTCTCGAGGATCACGGGAACTGACGCATAGGTCTCGGTGTTGTTGATGACGGTGGGGCGCCCGAACAGCCCGAATTGGGCCGGAAAAGGCGGCTTGTACCTGGGCTGTCCCTTCTTGCCCTCCAGGGACTCCAGTAGGGCCGTCTCTTCGCCGCAGATATAGGCCCCGGCACCCAGGTGGCTGTGCAGCTGAAAGTCGAACCCGGACTCCAGGATGTCGTCGCCGAGAAAGCCGGCCGCCCTCGCCTCTTCCAGGGCCGCCTCGAAGCGCTCGTAAGGCTCCCAGAACTCGCCGCGAATATAGTTGTAACCGACGCTCGCACCCACCGCATAGCCCGCGAGGATCATGCCCTCGATCAGCTGATGGGGGTTGTAGCGCAGGATATCCCGATCCTTGAAGGTGCCCGGCTCCCCCTCGTCGGAATTGCACACCACGTACTTCTGCCCCGGCACCTTGGGATTGATGAAGCTCCACTTGAGCCCGGTGGGGAAGCCCGCCCCACCGCGGCCGCGCAGGCCCGAGGCCTTGACCTGATCGATGATCTCGGTCGGTGTGGTCTTCTCCGCCAGAACCTTCCTGAGGACCTCGTAGCCGCCGCGGGAGCGGTATTGCTCTAGAAGCCAGGGCCGGTCCAGGTCCATGTTGCGAAAACAGACTTCGTTGGCCATGGGCTACTCCAGCCCCTCGAGGATCGAGTCGATCAGCTCGGGGGTGAGATTCTCGTAGTATTGCTTGCCGATCTGCATCATGGGGGCCCCACCGCAGGCACCCAGGCACTCCACCTCCTTGAGAGTGAAGCGACCGTCGGGCGTGGTCTGGCCGACACCGACGCCCAGCTTGTGCTCCAAATGCTCGGCGATCTTCTCCGATCCGCACAGCATGCAGGAGACGTTGGTGCACAGGCAGATCTTGTGCCGCCCGATCGGCTCCAGCTCGTACATGGAGTAGAAGGTCGCCACCTCGTAGACCGCGATCGGCGGCATGTCGAGATAGGCGGCCACATCGTCCATCAGAGCCTCGGTGAGCCAGCCACCGTTGGCCTCCTGGACGAGGGTCAGGGCGGCCATGACTGCGGACTGTTTCCACCCAGAGGGGTACTTGGCGACCCACCTGTCGATCTCGGCCCGGATCTCGGTGGAGAAGAGGCCCTGCTTGTCAATGGTCTCGAAGCCACTCATTGCAAAGGTCTGTCCCGGCTGTGACTCAGCGATCGATCTCGCCGAAGACGATGTCCATGGTTCCGATCACCGCCACCACGTCGGCCAACATGTGCCCCCGCGCCATCTCCTCCATGGCCGCCAGATGGGGAAAGCCCGGCGCACGGACCTTGACGCGGTAGGGCTTGTTCGCGCCGTCGGAGATCAGATAGACCCCGAACTCTCCCTTGGGCGCCTCCACGGCGGCGTAGACCTCGCCGGGCGGCGGGCAATAGCCCTCGGTGAACAGCTTGAAATGGTGGATCAGCGACTCCATGCCCTGCTTCATCTCGGCCCGCTGGGGCGGCGCGATCTTGTGGTCCTCCACCATCACCGGGCCTGGATTCTTACGCAGCCAGTCCACGCACTGGCGGATGATCCGGTTGGACTGACGCAGCTCCTCGATACGCACCAGATAGCGGTCGTAGCAGTCGCCGTTGACCCCCACAGGGATGTCGAAATCGACGCGATCATAGGCTGCATAGCTCTGCTTCTTGCGCAGGTCCCAGGCGATCCCCGAGCCCCGGAGCATGGGGCCCGTGAAGCCAAGCTGCCTGGCCCGCTCCGGGCTGACCACGGCGATGCCGACAGTGCGCTGCTTCCAGATCCGGTTGTCGGTGAGCAGAGTCTCGTACTCGTCCACCAGCTTGGGGAAGCGGTCGGTGAAGTCTTGGATGAAGTCCAGCAGAGAGCCCTGGCGGTTGTCGTTGCGCCTCGCGATCTCCGCCTCGCTGTGCCACTTCGAGGAGCCCTCGTAGCGGGGCATCCGCTCCGGCGTATCCCGATAGACCCCGCCTGGGCGGTAGTAGGTGGCGTGCATGCGAGTTCCCGAGACCGCCTCGTAGCAGTCCATCAGGTCCTCGCGCTCGCGGAAGCAGTAGAGAAAGACGGTCATGGCCCCGATATCCAGGGCATGGGTGCCCAGCCACATCAGGTGGTTGAGAATACGGGTGATCTCGTCGAACAGGGTACGGATATACTGGGCTCGCAGCGGCACCTCCACCCCGAGCAGCTTCTCGATGGCCCGCACATAGCCGTGCTCGTTGCACATCATGGACACGTAATCCAGCCGGTCCATGTAGCCGATGCTCTGGTTGTACGGCTTGCTCTCGGCGAGCTTCTCGGTCCCGCGGTGGAGCAGACCCACATGCGGGTCCGCCCGCTCGATCACCTCTCCGTCCATCTCCAGCACCAGACGGAGCACCCCGTGTGCCGCGGGATGCTGGGGACCGAAGTTCAGGGTGTAGTTGCGAATCTCAGGCATCGGATGACTCCGACTCTGCGGCGTCCGGCCTGGCGTAGCGGTTGTCGTCGCGCACCACTCGGGGCACCAGCACCCGCGGCTGCGTCTGCACCGGCTCGTAGATCACCCGCTGCTTCTCTGGGTCGTAGCGCATCTCCACCTCGCCCACCAGCGGGAAGTCCTTGCGGAAGGGGTGGCCGATAAAGCCGTAGTCGGTGAGGATGCGTCGCAGGTCCGGGTGCCCGTTGAACAGGATGCCGAACAGATCGAACGCCTCGCGCTCGAACCAGTTGGCGCTGCTCCACACGCCCACCAGGGAGTCCACCATCGGGGTGGGGGCGCCGCAGAAGACGCGCAGGCGCAGGCGCCGATTGTGGCTCAAAGACAAGAGGTGGCAGACCACCGCGAAGCGGCGAGGATCTGCCTGGGCGTCCAGCTCGCCTCGGCGAGTGCCCCGCGGCCCTCCCCACGATTCGCTCTCGACTCCGCGACTGAAACCGGTATCGGTCGCGCCTTGGGACTCCCATTCCGACTGCCCGTAAGTGGCGTAGTCCACGCCGCACAGGTCGATCAGCTCTTCGAAGTCGAAGTCCTCGCGGTCGCGCAAAGTCGTGGCGGTCTCCACCCAGCGATCGGCGGGCACCACCAGGGTCAGCTCGCCGTATCCCTTCCGAAGCTCGAAGCCCTCGTCGCCGAAATGCTCGGCCAGGGCGTCGGCCAGCTGTTCCAGCCGCTCGGCCACGGGGATCTTGTCGGGACTGCTCATGGCTGCCGGGTCCTAGCGGGCGATGGTGTTGGTGCGGCGGATCTTGCTCTGTAGCTGCAGCACGCCGTACAGCAACGCTTCGGCGGTGGGCGGACACCCCGGCACGTAGATGTCGACGGGCACGATCCGGTCACAGCCGCGCACCACTGCGTAGGAATAGTGGTAGTAGCCACCGCCGTTGGCGCATGAGCCCATGGAGATCACCCAACGGGGCTCGGCCATCTGGTCGTAGACCTTGCGCAGGGCCGGGGCCATCTTGTTGACCAGGGTTCCGGCGACGATCATCACGTCAGACTGCCGCGGGCTGGGCCGAAAGACGATTCCGAATCGGTCCATGTCGTAGCGGGCGGCCGCCGCGTGCATCATCTCCACGGCACAGCAGGCCAGCCCAAAGGTCATTGGCCAGAGGGAGCCGGTCCTTGCCCAGTTGATCAGCTTGTCGGCGGTGGTGGTCACCACCCCCTTCTCGAGGATGCCCTCTATTCCCATTCCAGGGCCCCCTTCTTCCACTCGTAGATGAATCCGATCACCAGAATGCCGAGGAAGACCGCCATAGCGATGAAGCCGACCATTCCGATCTTGTCCAGCACCACAGCCCAGGGAAACAGAAAGGCGATCTCCAGGTCGAAGATGATGAAGAGTATGGCCACCAGATAATAGCGCACGTCGAATTTCATGCGCGCATCCTCGAAGGCTTCGAAGCCGCATTCATAAGGAGAGAGCTTTTCGCTGTCCGGACGCTGAGGCCCCAGGAGAAAACCCAGGGCGATCACCGCCCCGCCCACGACGGCACCGACGACCAGGAAGATCAGGATAGGCAGATAATTGTTGAGCATCTTCTCCGTCGCCGTTTTGCCAGACACCAAATGTGTGTGGCCCGGCGCGACCTCGCTTGAAAGTAGTCGGCAAGCATAGTCCAGTACCCCCAACCGTGTCAAGCTCGCTGACGTGTCGATATACTCACCTAATCAATAACTTAGGCGGTTTTGGCAGGCATAAAAATAACGATATCGCCGCAACCGGCGATATCGTTTTGTGCTGGTGCCGAAGGCCGGACTCGAACCGGCACGGCTTACGCCACTACCCCCTCAAGATAGCGTGTCTACCAATTCCACCACTTCGGCTTGAAGCTGCTGAATGATACTTCCCCGGCTGGGGCGCGTCACCCTGTTCAATCGCCCCTCGCCGGGCCCTCTCCCGTCGGAAGCGTATCCTGATCCACAGGCACCGATTCCTCTTGAGGCGGTGTTACAGCCATCGCTCCTTGCTGCGGAAGCGGCGGGACCTCCGGGAGGTCCGAAGTCGGCGAGCCCAGAGGCGGGACGCTCGGCAAATCGCTCTCGGGCG